>Ga0209816_1000266_pt1 | contig 42979 bp, 45 predicted proteins | sample CoawatmetaG01DNA_FD_187509 | JGI IMG/M metagenome (GOLD analysis project Ga0209816, IMG submission 187509) | Marine microbial communities from the West Antarctic Peninsula - Coastal water metaG017-DNA (SPAdes) (version 2) | ecosystem: Environmental > Aquatic > Marine > Coastal ...
CTTATTTTCTTTTTATTCTCCACGGAGGCTGTCATATTTTTTGTTAAACAGCATTACAAGCTTGCGTTCCCTTTCCATAAGTTCTTGAGTTTTAGAAATTCTTTCAGCATACCCTGAGATGGTTTTTGCTTTTCGCTTTTCTGCTCTGACGACCTTTAGCGCTTTGTTAATCTTCTTTAGATCCTCATTGAGAGTACCGATCGCCTTGTATCTATCTCCTGCGTCTTCTTTCTTTTCGGTCTTGTACTCTTCAACGAGTTGCTTTATTTCAACTTCTCGATCTTTATACTTCTGGAAATCATAATACTTAGAAGGCTCCCCATAGATGATACGCATCATAGGAACATCGTTGAAGTCAAGGTCAACAGGAGATTCTTCGGTATCGCTTGCTATCTTTCTAGTGGTTTCAATGGATCGCTCCACAAACTTGCCCATGCCGCCCAGGTAGTACTCAAGAATGTACCAAGCTCCGTCAGGATTAAGGTCCAACACGCCTGGGACAGACTCACTACCTCCAGTAGCTTCATTTATCCAGCTAAAGAACTGCTTTAGTTCTTCTGGAGATCTAAAAGACATAGATGAGTTTGGCTTAGGCGTTCCGAATGGATACTGCTCAGCTTTTACTGGGCCTCCAAAATATGTTTCATTAAAAGCAAAGGCGTCGAAGAAAGGCTTTAAAGCTGTCGGTATCGCTGACTTAGCCGCTTTTCTAGCTAGGTCGCTAGACTCTCCAAAACTAATAGGGGAAAAAGCGTTTACAACCGCAGAAGCTAGGAAAGCCAAACCCTCCAGAGGATCTCTATCCCCTGCTGCTGTTTCCACGGCAACCGTTCCGATATTTGCAAAGACGTTGTACCCGTAAGGCATGGGGATCTTCCAGTAGTTCTCTCCGTCAGGCCGCATGATAATCATGTTTCTTTCTTTGATATAGTCTGGGATTTTGTTGTAATACAACACCCCATCCTCATCCTCTTCTGAGCCAGCCTGAGCCAGTAAGGTAAGCATTCCGTTAAGCAATACCAGACCTGTGGCTGCTTTCTGAGCGCCCGTTGCTCGCTCATACCACTCTCTTCTTGACCCGTCTGGACGTTCAGCTGGTTTAATCTTTCCAAGAGACCTTCCTAGCCTCGCTGTACCTTGAACGGAAGCGTTAAAGAACAAGAACGTAGCGTTCATGGCTGTCCCCCACTCTCCTTGCTTGTTAAAGTTTACGGTGATGTTCTTCGCAAACTGAGCTGCCTTCGCCCTCGAAACCCCTCCCTCTCTAGCCGCGATGTAAGAGGACAGCCTGATGCTATTCTCAAAAGCGTCGTTTATACCTTCGACAAACTCAAGCATTCTTTTGGGGGTGCCTAAGATCTTTTGTGCAGAGGTCTTTCCACTATCATCAATTTCTAAATCAGAAGCGATATCCTCCAAGCTCTTTTGGTACGCCCACCCAGTCTTGCCTCCGTCTTCTTTAAATTCACTATAATACTTCATGATCATAGGATCGGCATTAGCCCCCACTTGATCTTTAGTTAAAGCCTTAATAGACGGGCCAACCATCTTGAAGATGCGTTTCATGGCTCCCGTTCCGTTTAAGAAGCCACCCTCGATATCTGATTCAGCTGAAGCGTTGAACACCGCAGCTTGAATATCACGGGAGAAGTTACTTATAACGAACTCTGGGTTTCTTGAAGTAAACGCAGCCCTTAACCATGAATTAAGAGACCCTAAAAACTTGACAAACTTATTGGTGTTTGGTAAATTCATAGCTCTCAAGGATTGAGCATAGCTAGCGTCTTTAAATCGGATAGCTTTTTGAATCCCATTAATTCTTACGGACACAATGTTTGGGTCGTCATCACGATAGCTGTTCTCTTCTTTGTCAAGGATCTGCCATACATTCTCGTTAGGGTTTTCTTTTACTAGGTTAAACAAAGAGCTTAAAGCTTCGTTTGTCCTTCCTTTAATCCTAACCGCTGCGTTTTGAGATATTACCTGCGCGACAATATTTGAAGCTTCATTAAATCGACCTTTCGCTTTCTTAGTTGCTCTTCCAGAAACGCTGAATCCAGTTCTTCCGTTAGGATATGGAGAGAATTCAATGTTGTCTTCGTCTTTAGCGACCCCCTGAAGAGGGACGTAGTCCTTAAACATCTCCTCAAAGGCATCTATCGTTTCTTGTGTTTCTAAACCAAGACCAACCATAGAGTCCCTTGTATCTTGCTGAATCTCTCTGACCAAACCCGCAATTTCTTCGAGTTTAGCTCTCTGAGGCTCAGAAAGGCTGTTTAAGACCCCGTCAGCCCATTCATTGGACTTTCCTGAACCCTCTTCGTTCTCACCTCCTGATCGCTCTAGGATCACTGCGTTACGCTCTTTAGCATGCAAAGCGTACAGGTACTCGTCAAGCTCTTCAACCCGTATGCCGTTGTCTGAAAGCGTTCGGCCAAGATTCTCGACAGCTCCGTCTAGCTTATCTAAGTCCTCGGCGGCCTTCCCGTACATAGTCTCTTCCGCCAATCTAAAATCCTCTCGCTCTCTGACCTGACCTTTAGTTTCTTTAGCTACATCTTCCTGTAGTTTAAAGACCCTCCTGTACTTGTCTTGCAAACGAACCATCCATAAATCCTTAAGGTCTTCCGATCTAGATTGTTCTCGTTGTTCCCAAACCGCGCCCCTTATATCTCCTAAGTTGTTTTTCGGTTGCTTTAACCATGATCTGTAAGTATTACCTGACATATCTACTGGCTTCTTCGAATCTCGGCCAGAGGATCTGGAAAACTGTACTTCCCCTTGAATATTAGCGGGTCTAGCAGAGTCCCTTTTAGCATCTGATATATTTTTAATTCCTTCAAATATTTCATGTATAGGATGAAGGTTAGGCATAAACTTCATACTGGTTTCGAACTCAATGGTCTTAGAAACAATAGCTCCTTTAAATCCAATGTCACCAGGTATTTTTGATACAGTCAAGTTTAGTTCTGGTACATAACCCTCTTCAGACACTGTGTATGGTATCATCCTGTACGATATAAGATGCCCAGAAACTTCTGATGTAAGGAAGGGGTCTATCAGGTTGTTTTTAGCCGCAAAGTCATAACCGTTTTGATAGTCAATTAATGAAGCTATTCTATTTATAAAAATCTTTTTAGCTTCAGAGAATGGGTTTTCAATTTCTCCTTTAATCATATAATCAAGAAACTCATTGACATCGGAAATGGTTTTTAAATTCCATTCATAGCTAAAGGATGGTCTTCCTGGCCCTTCTATCTGTTCCGATCCTTCTTTTTCTTCCTTAAGATCAACCTTCTGCCTTACTAAAGTTCTCCCGTTTGGTATATTGGTAAATCCTATTTTGTTAGACGACTGATTTAAGTACCCGTTTATTAATTGAACCGCAGTCTCTTCTTTCGTCTTCCCAGACTCAACCTCAGCGGCTAAACGCTCTTTAACAGCAATAGATATCTTAGAAGCTATATATGGATTTCCAGCTATAGCGTTGTTGCCTAAAGTGTTAAAGGTTATAGCAACTTGCCCTCTCTCTCCAGGTTTTAAGCCTTTTTCTTTAGCATCCATAGCCGCTTGACGTTCTAAAGCACCAAGAATAGTTCCAGCGTCTTCTGGTGTTAAATGAGAGGTGACTATTCTGTTGTTTTTTAATTTCGGGTCAACACCTTTTCCAGTAAGCTTTAGCTCGTTTTGTTTTTTAATACCGCTTGGATTTTTTTTCTCTTTTTCAAACCATGTACTATCATAACCTAGATCAACCGCTCTTACCCCATTCAACTCTTCCGAAGACCCTACTTTTTTAGCACTCCCTTTTGTAAAGTGTTTCATGTGAGCTTTCGAAGCTTGAGTTCCTGTCGATCTAGCAAACATAACCGATCCGTCAGCTACAGCGTTGCCGCTGCCCGCTTCATCGAGCCTTACTAGTCCGCTCATATTGAACAGCTCAGGGTGATCCTTTTTAGATACCGTGGAGAACCCACGCGCCATCTCTTTAAGCTGTTCTTGAGTAATCCCTGAGTCGATTGCCGCTTGAATATTCTTCTTTGCTATGACTTGCCCTTCAAAGTCAAGTCTTTCAGTAGCCCCTTCAGGAGTAAAGTCAGACATGTTGGTATACATGTTCAAAGGTGAATTGTACCAGAGACTACTGACTTCTTTAGCCAGCTCTGAGTATTGCACCCTAAGTTCAAGGTCCTGATCCTCGTTGATTTTTTGCCTGTTTCTTCTTATCTGACCAAAACTAGAGATGCGCTCCATTTTAACCTTGTTACCTTCTGAATCCAGCTTAGGCTTAGGTGGATTAACTATATGCTTCTTGCCATCTTTAAGGAAGTACATATTGGTAACAACGCCAGGAAACTCTTGGTTAGCCGTTGTCTTGTTGTACCAATTTCTGAAGTGGTAAAAGTCGTTTACCTTAACTTTTTTAGATTCCCCCGTGTATCCGCTTGGCCTCCCGACCGTCCAGTCAGCCATCTCAACTCCAGATTGCCTATTGAAATCATAGTAGATTTCTGTGTCATTTAGATACGTAAACCCCTGGCTTCTTGACATAACCGTGCCTCCAGGTTTTGCTTCTGAGGCTGTCTTTTTACCCGTGTCGATTTTAACGGAAGTTCCTGAGATAATATTTGAAACGTTATTAGCTACTGAGATTAGATCTGACTCATTCTCAATAACCCTCTTTCCAGCGAATTGATTATTAAACCAGTTCTTTACCTTCTGCCATATGTTCGTATACTTATTAGATCCTTTCACGTAATCGACAAAGAAAGCAGCAATGATTTCCTCCTGAATCTGCTCGTTAGAGAAACGGCTAGACGGGTAATCAAGTTTTACACCTTCGATTAGGTTAGCCAGCGCCTTATTGGTTTTTGCTAGCTTAACGAGTTGGTTGTAAAAGTCTTTTCTTTTCGTTCCGTTTTTCCCGAAAAAGTCTTGCAATAAGTAGTGAGTCACAAGTTCCTCCGAAACAAGATCTACAGCGGATGGAATCTTATACGATGAAGACAGCTTAGTCGCCGCTTCCTTGACTTTGTCTGTAAACTCAGCGGAGTTTGTGTCTAGCAAATGAATTTCGCCAGTTTTCCTGTTAACCATACCGTAAACAAACTCACCAAAAGCTAAAGGAGTGCCTTCTACACCTTCCACAGCCTTAGACATGGATGTTAGGCTTTTATGATTTACAAACTTGTCTCCTTCGTTTCTAGACAAGTTACCGCCAAGGGACTCTTGAACTCTTGATATAAGGGAGATAAACTCAGTAGAGAACCCAGCGGCTCCCATAGATTCTGGGGTAGCGCTAGCGATGTCAATACTCGATGGCTCAGGAACAGACTCTTGTTGATCTAAAGCTTCAGGGTCTTCCTGAGTTTCTTCGGCTGGCTGTGACTCTGTCGATTCGTCAAACAAAGAAAGCTGAACGCCTTCTTGAGATTCTTCCGCTATTGGAGCGACATCCGCCTGCTGTGTTTCTTCTGGGGTTGCGTCCTCAGGCGTAATCTCTACCACTTCCCCGTCAGCGGTTTCTACTGTAACTCCGCCGCTAGTGGGGTCCTCTATAGGCTTGGTGATTTCTTTTAACTCAGCTTCTTTTTGTTCTGGAGTCAGCTGATCGTAAGTCTCGCCGATTTCTTTAATCTCTTGTTGGACTTTTTCGAGTTCCGCTTGTTCCTTCGCAGCCATTCTAGAGCCCTTCTTAGAGATGGAATCCTTTAATCCTTTCTCCCTCTGTAGCTTTCTAAAAATTTGCTTCTGAGTAGAAACGCTTGCGTCAGAAGGGACTTGACCCATAATCTCAAGAAGGTCTTTGTCTGTCTGGCTCTCTTTTCTAGCTTCTTCTTTAGTCATCTCACCCAAAGAAACCTTATGAGATCTGTTCATCTCTCTTAGACCCGCAAAGTTTTTATCTCTAAAAAAGTCCAAATCAAGCATTTCTTTATCCGAGAAAGAATACTTTGCTGATTTGTATGCAGCTCTACTTCCAAGAAGTATACCTCCTAAGCCCTCATGAAGAGCAGAAGTTAAAGCTTGATTTATGTACTCCCCTGTAGTTTCCGCAACCTCAAACTCTGCTTTTTCATCGAACAGGTTCCAGACTCTTTTTAGAGCGTCGGAAGAAACCTCTTGAAGAAGCCCTGTCTCCGCTTCCGACACGAAAGCGTTTGCTGTGACCGCTCCCGCTCTTGCTATAGAGCTGCTTATATCTTGCTCTACAACTTCAGCAAAAGACTTGGCTCCAATTTTTCCCACTGTTTTGCCGAAAATGCGGGTTAGCAGGCGGGCGCTGAAAGAGTTTATACCCTTGACGTTTCTAAATCCATATCTCTCAAGGGCTACCTGAGCAAAAATAAACGGAGCAGCAAAGGCTGTTTTTTTTGTTTCCGAAACGTCGTCCCATTCAGGACCAGATGTCATATCCCTAAAAGAAGACAAGGTTTGACCTGTAAGAGCAAAAGTATTAAAAACCTTTGAAGGGCTCATAAAAGAAGGAAGCGAACGAGCTACACCAGAAAAAACCTGAGTGGCTAGATTCCTGCCCTCAAACTCATTTCGTTTTTCGTCGGAAACACCTGCCATTTCTTGAACGAAAGAACCAAAGTCTGAAAAGTCAGCTGCATCCTTAGAGTCCTTAATGGCTTTTTCTCTGTACGCACTATTCGTAAGCATCATCCCTCCTAGAGGGCCAGTCATAGCACCGCCAAGCATAGCCAGTTCGGTAACGCCCTCTACAAGCTCTTCCACACCGTAGCCAGCAAACAAAGAAGCCAGCGCACCTAAATCTGTGCCTTGCTCTTCTTTTATAGCATAATATCTACCCACGTTAGAAGTAAACGCTTCTGACCTGCCTCTTAAATTAGAGGTCTCTATTTCAAGGTCTTTTTTCTGATCTCGGATTTCGCCAACTAGCCCGTCAGCTACTTTTTGTTCTCCGTTTAGTATCGCTACCTCGTGAGCTTTTACAAACTCATCGTATTGATTTAATCTTTCTTGAAGACTATTTGATGCTTCGTTTATCTCTTTAGATTCGGTTTGAATGTTTTCGACTCCTAAAAAAGGAGGGGTTTCAAGGAAGTTCGCCTTGGCTAAATCATTTACCTTCTTTGCGTCTTCGACTATGTTCTCGTTCATAAACGAAACTAAGTCTCCGCCTGAAAACCTCCACTCGTTCCTGTCAACGGCTTTGTCTGTGTAGAATTGCTTGTCGGAGTCTGACATCAAGTGTCTTGACGTATCGAACTTACGTTTCTCCCCATTAGGTGCTGTTACGTTTACAAAGTCAAAACCAGGAGTAGCTTCCTCAAATTTAAAACCGTACCTGCTATATTTATTTCTGAGTTCACCAACAGCTTCTTCTTCTGGCTTCTGCATAAGGTTGCTGTCGATAAAGTCAACATCAACATCAAACTGACCCTTAATCTCGTCTTCTTTGATAGGAACAAACCCTGCGTATGGATCTGTTTGTTTCTCTGGCTGTTCTTGTATGTAAGGCTCTTGAGATACCTCCATAGGCATCTGAGACATAGCGGCTTTAAAGTCGTTACCCGCTAAGCCCGAAAGCTCAAAATACCTAGCCGCAGCGCTGTTAGACAGGTTGCCTCTTTTGGCCCAGTCAATGTAGTCCTGAAGATCTTTCTCATCCATACTACAAATATACGGAATAGACCTTATCCTTTACTCTCGACGAAAACGCCCGCTAGAAAACCTGTCAAGGACTGAACCGATAAAACTTCTTTTAGGGGATTCCGCTTCTGACACCATGCCCCCGTCTGCAAATTCTTCTTGACTGGCTTCTTGCAATTTACTGGCTTTTTCCGATTTAGCCAGCAATTTCGCGAGTATTTCATCGTCAATTCCCTCACTCCTTAGGGCTGAAAGTACATTCTCGCTTGCTATAATCGTTTCGTATTGAAATTTAGGAGTATCTGGATTACCCGTTAATAGATCCTCCTCTGAAGTAACGCCAGACTCAACGGTCGGCTTCTTGACGGTTACGTGAACCTGTCCGTAAGGATCAACGTTAAAGCCTACAATACTTGCGTTTTCCCCTACCCCAAGGCTTAACGTTTTAATAGGTTTCTTTAATTCGTACATAGAGTCAAATCCTACTTTCACTTCTGGAACGGATGGCGTTGCGGCGGTCAAGCCAAATGTTAAGGGAGGTCCCGCTTCGTTTCCAGACCCGCTAACGCCTGAAGGCAGGTCAGCAGGAGCGTATTCCCCTACAACTACCTCTCCAAACCTCTCTGCAAGGTTTTTAGTTTCGTCCTTAGGTACGGAAGAGTGTGAGTTAAACGATTGCTCAACACCAGATAAAAACTCTTTTTTAGCGTTTTGAAGAAACTTCTCATCCGTAAGAAGCTCATCTATGTCGGTTTGATCTCCACTTTTAACCTTCCAGTCTCTAACGATCCTTCGCTTAAGGTTCTCATCGTTTTCCATCTTAGCCGTAGCCCAGTCCCTAGCGTCTGATTTACCGTCAGGGAAAGCGCGGCCTTTTGCGTTCTTCTCAAACCAGTTAAAGCCTCCTTCAAATTCAGACCGTCTTAGTTTTGGCATAAAAGGAGCCTGTGGGACCGACTGATTATAAACGTCAAGACCGACAGGCATACCGTTTTCAAACTCACCGATATCGACTGGCTGGTTCAGTTGCATGTATTGAGTCTCGTAGTACTGTGTGTCTCGCTCATCCTCAAATCCATCTTTCTCCCAAGGGTTTACGCCAGCTATAGTAGATTGCGTCTGGCTTAGAAAGGTTCCTTTGCCAGCCCCGTCTTTTGCACTTCCGAAGTTCTCAGTTTTGTAGGCTTCTCTCCCTGTGATAAAGTTTTGCAACTGCTGTGTAGCTTGAGCAAATTGAATCATACCTTCTGTCGATCCAGAGAAGTCGTCTATACTCTCGGTAAGGTTTTGCGCCCATTGCTTGGCATAGTCGTAGTCGCGCCCAAACATAGTAGAACTGTCAGCCGCTTCGATCATAGAAGCCATTTTAAGCGACTTGTCTTGAGCTTGCTTCTTCCTAGTGTCTATGTTGGACACCTCCTCTCTAAAGCCCTTAAACGGATCGAACTGGGGCATAGGCTGTCCTGCCGCTGGCGCGGCTTGAAACAACTGTCCTGGATTGTAATTAGTCTCGCTCATTTTCTTGCTTTCATTGCAAACTCTCTCATCAACTTACGAAAGATAGGGGACTGCTTCGCTACTTCCTCTTGTTGCTCTGGATTTAAAATAACCTCGCCCCCCGTCATCTCTCCGATCTTAGCCCCGTCTTTCAGCATATCGATAGGGTTTGTTTCGTGAGAGAACTCGCCAGGAGTAACCATGCCGCCGTCTTTGCCGTAAAAACCTGGTATCTCGCGCCCAAGACCCTGAATTTGCTGATCAGTAATAGTCTTCCCAAAAGCTCTGTCGCTGGCCTGGCTTGCTTTAGCTCTTTTGTTTCCGCCAAACAATCCTCTGAGTCCAGACAAATCCATTCCCTTAAAATCCACACCTTCTAAGTCCCCCTGCCCAAAAGCTCCAAGAACGCCTCCGATCGCATCGCCTGTGGCTTGAGTCTTCATCATGCCAGCCATATTCTGGTTGTAAGAAGACTGATCAGCTATTTGCTGTTGCCTTTGCATCTCACGAGCATCAATTTGCTGAGCCGTACCAGTATTCATGTCCTGCACCCGTTGTTGCTGACCAGCGAACTCACCTAAAGCGGATTGCTGCCTCGCCGCAGACTCGACCTCAATACCCATACGTGACTGAGCTGCCTGCCTTTGAGATGCCCCAAGCCCTCCTAAAAGCGCCTTAGCCCCTCCAGATTTTAAAGCCCCAATAGATGTAGCTTCCTGCTCCGCCGCTACCTGTCTCTGCATATCAGCTGCTGGATCCTGCTTAGATTTAGCGAGATATTCATTCCAAGCGCTACCTACCCCGTATTGAGGCATGTTTGCTTTAAGATCGTTATATTTTTGCTCAGCCGCAGCCTGAGCGGCAGCTGAATCGTCTTCGAGATTATTGGCCGCTTTACGGCCACCGATAAACTGAGCTAAGGCGGGGCCATATTGACCAATTAATTTCCCTGCTGCTAGAAGTGCTGCTGACATAATGCAAATATAGTTATTGTTGCCCTAACGGGTGATGAGACTTAGAGTCGGTTACGTGTGTGTTTATACAGTACAACTCGTGTTTTGTGTTTGATGAGTTCGTTAGCTTGATTTTCGCCCAGTGACCGCGCATTGGATCTCCATTTGAATCGTTTAAGATTATATGGTCCTGACCATTAGCCTGAGGGACTATGCCAGATACAGTCATTGTATTCCCGCTTACCGAAATAACATTAATCAAGGTGGCATTTGGAAGACTTAATTCAACTCCAATAGGTATGTTCAATCTGTTAAGCCTGATAGTAGAGGTTAAAATCGTGTTTGATTCCGCTGTAGAGGCATAGCTTAAAGTTCCTACATACATCTTTTGACTAGTGCTATTGCTAGAGGTGTCTCTAGGCATAGCAGCGTAGTAACTACCCTCTTTCTTAGACCAAGAGGTTATAGCTCCAGATGTCTGACCTAGATCTGTTTCAACTCCAGTGTTCATATCCCAATCAGCGGAATCACCCTCGTAAGACAAAGCGTTGTAAACCTTAACCCTAGAAGGAGACACTTTAGATACAACTTCAACCATAGAGTCCGCGACTGAAGCCTCGTAGAACATGTTTCTGTTAGTAGGTGTTGCGGAGTTATCATCGTGACGGTAAAACGCATTGCCGTTCGTGTTATACAACGCGCTATAAAGCATATTGTCTTGGCTAGCGTAGATATCTGGCAGGAAGCTGTACTTACTCTGCCACACCCCTCTATTGACGTCATACCCAATGGTTTCCCCCGTAGAGCCGTTTTTACCTGTGATAAAGTACGTGTTGATCCTTGGGTCATACCCGCTAACGTATTTTGTATACCCAGCCTTAAAGAAATCCTCAAAAGCGGAAGACATACCTTTGTCAGATATCGGAGTAAGCTGATCGCCTCCAAGCCTTATTACTCCCTGTCTAGACTCATCAACGAAGAAGATATCATTATCCTGAATGAGAACAGCCTCTGGATGTCCTCCGCAGCCGTAGTCTCCAGAAGCATATCTAGGCTGTCCTATTACACTTGTTGAAATGGCTACATTTCCACTGCCTTCTGCGTACTGAATAATGTTTTTACCCACAGGAACTAGAGACAGCTTATTCTCTTGAATAGCCGCTAGGTTGTCGCTATAATTACCTATATAGTTAACTGATCCAAACTTAGATTCAAGGCTGTCAAAGTTACCTAATGAAGGGTTAAACGAAGTCAAAGAGAGGTTAGCGACGTCTTCAGCATATGCGTCACCGTAGGTTAATCCGTTTGATCTTCTTATTTCAGCTGCACTCTTGTACGGCACATGAGGCCGACCTTTATGCCATTCTTTTGTGTACTCAAAATCATCAACCTGAAGGTTTTCAATTGATAAGTCCAAGTAATCCCAATTATCTAAATCATGCACAGCTCCATCCCCCGTCGCGCTAACAGTAATGGGTTGCCAGTTATTAGATGCAGGAGCTGTAAGGCGAGGAGTTTTACAAGATACGAGCCTCAGCCATGTATCCCCATTTCTAGTTGTAACCGCAGGTCCGTGAGCGTTACTCCATAACGTATCTCTTATTCCCGTGTCACCCACAGTGTATATACTTCTCGGTTTGCCTGTCTCGTAATAAACTTTTGTTTCAGACGCCTTTGAAGGTGACAATACTTCAACTACGGTTCTTTGCCCCCAGTAGTTAGCGCCGCTAACTTGAACGCCATCTGGGTAAGGCGAAGTTATTTGATTTCCGCCGTAAGCTTCGGCAACGGAGTGCCAATCAAACCCTGCATATTTAAGTCCAGCCTGAGTACCTGACGAGTCAGTTATCGTTACTCCAGAGTGAACCTCTGGGGCATCTAAAATTAAAAAAGTTCCCGTTTCCATTTCGACAACATTTGTAGCCATGTTTATCGGGTTATCTGTGGCATCGGTACCCAAGATGACGGAGTCAACTACTTTAAACTCTATAGGTTTATTAGGATCGTTTGAAGTAGGGTAGATCGTTGCTCCTGAATCGTCTACATAAGAGATAACCCTTAATATATCACCAGGAGTAAACGAATAATTTCTTAAAGAAGATTTTTCTTTTGTGTAAATATCTAAAGTCTTTAAAGAGAGGTACAGCCTTTTACTACTTGTATCGATACTGTGATCGGTATTCCTTGTTACAAAAGCAGGCCCCGTTGTGTATTGAAAGTAATCAGAGAAAGAAGACATTCCCCCGTAAACAACCTGCCATTTAGCGGCCCATGCAGGTGGCTCGGAATCCATAGCGATCTTTATTTCACATCTACCTTCTTTTCCTGTAGCTCTTTGACTTGGAGCTTTTACATAAACGCTTCCTATTTCGTTTACAAAACCAGATCTATTCCACTTGTCATAATAAACGATACCGAAGTCATGAGTACACCCCGCTTTAAAAGTAGAAAACGAAGATGTTGTAGACACAAAAAGATCTAAGTTTTGAATATACGCAGTAGTGTTCGTTATAGAAAAGGTTTGATCATTCTGAGATAGAGGGTCTGAACCCACATTCATTACCTGATGCTCATCTACAATAGGTCCGATTTCTGGGATATCTGGATAATACGGGATGGCGGAACCATAAAGAAGAAGATTAGTAAACGATATCTTTTTTATGTAAGGCTTTATAATAAAAGAAGCGTCTGTGGTCGAACCAGTCGCAACGTCATCAAACCCGTAAGTTATCTTTATTTTTGCATGTGTAAAAGCAACTATATCTCCGTTAGTCGTCAAAGAACTCATAGCGTTTGTAACGTAAAACAACCCAATAGAGCTTGGGGTAATTACGTAATCGTACTCTACGGTCCTTTCTATACCTTGAAATACTCCTTGTAACGCATTTGCAACATCCGCCAAAGTTTGATCTTCAGGAACGGTGTAAGTTAGGTTTATCGGAATTTGAAGGTCTGTTTGACCACTGTTTCCACTATCCCCTATAGCAAAGAAAGCATCCTCATCAGAAGGACATAAACCAACTATAAAGGGATCGTCGTTAGCGTCCCAAAGACGGACGCTTGAAATGCCTGATGTAGTAGTCCCTTTTACGCTACCTACTGGAGAGTAGTTAAAGTCAATATTAATTTTTGTGCCTCCGTCTACAACGTTAGTAGCTGCGCTTCCGTTATCCCAACTAACCTGATTTGCCAAATTGACAATAATGTCTCCGTTGGATGTAATACCTCCTTCATCAACAATCTTTCCTTGCGCTCCAAGCCCTGTGTCGCTTCCAGCGGGATAAAAATTTTGAGAAAATTTAGCCTTTACTTGTTCTCCATTCAACCCCCCATTTGGATAACCTTCGGTATAGTTGGAGTAAAATAATCTATTTCCAGCAACGGCCTGACCTAATGCTTTTTTAGGAACATTGTCGTACATCTTGTCCACTAGATTAGAGCTAGTGAATACTTTTACTATATCATTGTAGAACCTGTAATCTCCAGTAGCGTGATTCCATACGAGCGTAGGCTCACCCAGCACATCTCTTGTCTTACTAGAGCCTACGGGAAGATCATCGATTATGAAAAATGACCCGTTATTGCCTCTTTTAGCTAAAAGCCTAATTGATTCTACGTCAGGGATACCATTGTATGGCTGGATTCTTAAGTTATCAAGATTAAACCCATTTGAATTTGAAGACCCTAAAGCATACGAGTATTGAGGGTTTATCACGCAAACGTTTTCAAAAATCCTGTCTCTTGCGCCTGACTCTGCCGTGTTCTGAAAAACAGCAGAAGGTACAGCTAATTCCGAATAAGGAGATATAGCTGACTCTTCGCCGTCTTTGTATATAAGCTGCGTTGCGAATTGGAAGTAATCATTAAGAAGTTCGTTCGCAGGTATTGAGGAGTCCGTTTCAAACCGAACGGTGGGACAAGAATTAAGCGCAGCCCTAACTGCGGTCAGCGAGTAATTAAAAGTGCGTGAGTCCGAAAAATACTCCCCAGCTATTGCTCTTTCTACATTTATCTTCCTAGGAGGATTCACGTTGTCTGTAAAATAGATAATAGTCTGAATATTACCGTTTTGCTGAAAATCACCATTTACAACATCTGCCTTGACAAAGCCAGAATAGTCAAAATTAAACTGCGAAGATTTAAATACTATTTTGTACGTGTCGCTAGACACATCGTACTGATAGATAGCGTCCTCCGAAGAGCCATCGTTGTCTGCTACAAAGAAGTATGTCTTACCTCTCTGTGGGTCAGATACCTGCCCTATGATTGTAACGTTATTAGTCGCTGTTAGAGCGCTACCAGACACTGCCGTACCCGCGATAGTCCCTTTAACATTCTTGATAACGCCCTCACTACCTTCTCCGTCTTCGGATATAGTTACGTTTAAAGCGTCGGTCATAGCGCCAGCCTGTAGCAATCGCTCATCCTCATCACTGACAAGGAAGCGTGGTGTCATTTTATCAATCGCCATTAGAACTTAGGTGACTGTTTGAAATTCTTTCTAATTGTCTTCAGGGCCTCCTCTTTTGTGAACGACTTCATACGCGAATTCGCTTTACGTCTCTCGTTGTAATACTCCTGCCGCGCTCTAGCCTTTTCGTTCGCTGGTACAGAAGATCGTCTCTCGATGATTTTGTAGTACATATAAGACATTAACGCCTCCTCTAGGTACACATGTACCGTTGGGTTCTTAGAACGCGCCTCATCAGCTACGTATTCGATTACAATCTCACTCACACCGCTCATAGGGCTGATCTCAATCCTGTTCTGATCAAGGTTAACCCTGAACTCTCCTCTGTATCTACCCCCTCCAGCTCCATAGACGGCGTTCTGAGCCCCGTAATAGTAATCCCTGAAGACAGTAGAGTTAAAGCCTGATTGTATCCCTACGTCGCCCGTAGAGGTCTTGTCGTCAATCCTGTCGTAAACGCCATCGCTGTCACTATCATTAGCTGTTGCCGAAGTAGGCGCTTTTACGCCAGCCCCATCGTCATACGCTTGAGAGTAGTTTATGTTCTTATTCTCCCCAAGGACGTAAACCAGGTTGTCGCTCCCAACCACTCCGATCTTACTCCATCCTACATAGTCGTCTGGAAGCTCTACGGTGTTATTAGCAGAGTTGATGGTTAGTTTTAAAGACCGAATCTTATTGGATACATCAAAGCCCAGCTCGCGGATGCCGCGAAGAGCGTGAGTCCTTACCTGATTATCGCTAGCGGTGCCTGCGAAATCATCCTCCGCCATCGTAATGATGAAGTCGTTTATAATCTGATTGAGAGGTACTGTATTCCTAGCCATTAGTAAGTTTCTGCTTGTTTCCTAGCCGTCATTTCCGTACCAGTATAATTAACGATATCCGTATCCCTTAAGTTGACCCCGATCATCTTGCCGATCTCGTAAACCAAATCAGAGACGTAGTGCTCTGGAAGCTCGAAATCGATCATGCCTCCAGCGGTCGTCGCATACGTAGGAGGAGAGCTGCTTCTAACCCCAGTAGATGTCCTCCCTTCTGGATACTTATAGTATCTAACCTCGATCTTATTTATACTGGTAGGGAACACATGTATGTCTTCAGATACCAAAGCGATAGGGAACTCCTCTGTAGGGGAGCTAAGGTTGCTAATGAGGATACGTTCAATCTTCTCCTCGTCGTAGCAAATCTCGATAGGCTTCTTAGTGGATTGGTCTAAAAGCATGCTTCCTGCGGTAGCCATGCTGATGATTCGGGCCATCGGACTGGTCGCGCTAGAAACGTTAAACACGCCGCTAACCTTACTTAGCGTAGCCTTAGTAGAGAAAGCAGCCAGATCCTCTTGGATGCGCTTAAATCTAGACTTATCTCTAGACGGGTCAAAACCAGAACGAGACAGCTTCTTGACGTCTTTTAGCTCGTCGAATAAACCATTGAATATATTGAGCTGAGCGACCTGGGCAAATCTGTTGAACTCGACAGGCGAAACAAAGCCCTGTTGGTCTTTATTAGCCAGGTCCTGCAACGTATTGTACACAGTTTGTATGCTAGCTCCGAATGTCTTTGCCATGAAGCAAATATACAAAAAAGAAAAGCCCCCTAAATAGGAGGCTTCTCATAGTGGGTGTAAGGCTGTCTTAGTCTAGCTGACGTTCGATCTCTCCAACTACTGGGGCTGCTGCCTCGGTCATGCAGTAACGAACAAAAACGTCTACTGGGTCCTGACCTATTGGCACAGATACAATAAATTTGTTTGTGTCGAACCACTTAATCGCATCGCTGTCAGCTTTAATAATTTGATAGGATACAGCCCGCTTAATCTTAGACTTCATGGATATCATCGGGTTATCGAATGACTCGATAAACGTTTTGGGAGATGCTTTAGCCTTTTGAAGCAAGTCATACTTTATTTCGTCTACTGGTCTGTCAACATCAATACCGAATGCAAGCGCCACAGACAAAAGCTCATCTAAAGGCTTTGCTCTTAGTGTAGATATAGCATCATTCAGCAGGAACTCGTCGTCAAGACTATTTGTAGCTATTTTTTCTGTATTAACTAACCTAAAAAGAGACCCTCCATTAGATTCATTAGATGTATGATTGTCTAGAAACTCTTTCAAGTTTGGCTTTTCTTTAGGCACAAAAAGCTTTCCGTAAGTGAAGATCAATGGAGTCAGTACTGAGTTTTCTGACTGCTCTTCGGTAAAGATTGATTTTTCTTTCTCGCAATACCTGCAAGATCTCACCGAGTTTGATTCTTCGTCGTAAAAAGTATACGATGCGTTGCGCATCATAAATACCGCACCGTTAGATTTTAGTAATTCGTATTCAGCGGATTTTGAATCTGGCCTTTTAGCTGTTCTCGTAGAGCTAATAACCATAGGGGATTCGGCTTTTTTAGGACGGCCAGGTCCCTTATTCGTCTTAGTCATGATCAATTGAATTTAATAAATTAAGTAAAGAGTAGTAAAAGAGCGGAGGCGAATTCCCCCGCTCAGTTACCATTACACTATTAGTGCTTTTTCAAGAGAACGTGCTGGTTAGCAGCTCTCACACAAAGGTTACACTCAGAGCGATAGTTGAATTTAGCTCTGTCTTTTCCGTCAGTGTTGTATCCGAGGACACCACCACCTTCAATCCAGTGCTCCATGTCTCTGCTGTAGTTTCCAGCTGACTTGTAGTTCATCTCCAAAGAAGGTGCTTTAGCACCTGTCTTAGCATCAGCAACAGAAGTCATAGGAATCATAGCTCCGAGCAAGCTTCCAGCAGCTCCAATACCACCCATAGTAGGGTCGTTCAAGAGTTTCCAGTCATGCTTGTGGAAGTTGTAACCACCGCGAGTAAACGACTTAAAACCAAGGTTTACTGCCATGTCCTTGTCGTTGTTAAACGCTCCGAACTGAGTTGCAAGGCCAGAAGTCAAAGAACTAGCAGCGCCTGCGGCGAGCATGTCATCAATATTCAAAGACATCTGTCTGTTGAGGTACATAGCGTACTCAGCAGGAGCACCTTCTTTATCGAGTTGAAGAATGATTGCGTCGATATCAGCCAAAGAAGCAAAGTCTGTGTCTGTGTTTGCGCCAGAGACAATGCCTCTATTCTCAACGGCAGCCATGTAACCTTCAGATCCTGTAACGGCTCCGTCAGCTAAGGTATTAGCACCTTTTTCGGCGTAAATCAACATAGCCTCTCTTTCGTTCATGAATCGCTTTCGCGTGTCCATTTCGTTCTTGTGATACCATCGGTAGTCACCGCCTACGTTAATCCATCCAATGTTAGTGGCTTGAGATCCGCTTACCTCAAAGCTCTCTTTAACAATAATGAAAGGATTCTCGTAACGAGTTAAGCTAGTCTCGTATCCCTTAGTTGGCTGATCCGAACCTTGAGCATACATATTACCGATAATATTCATTACACCACCTGTTACAGTGCCTGGGGCGGTGCCGTCAAGCTCAAGAGCAGTGAAAGTTGCGTTGGACGCGTGAATAGCCGTAACGACCAATCGCTCACCGCTTGCAGCAAGTAAAACGTCGTTCAAACGAATACACTTGTTTGCAATCAAATCAGCAGAAGTAGTAGAACCGTCGCGCTCTGTGATGGTGCAAGCTCCAGATCCCCCTACAGTCACCTTCAGGGTTCTGTGAAGTCTACCTTCTTCGTACCAGTGAGTCTCGTCAGCTGTTCCAGCGCTCTTCTTTGCGCCAGTCAGCTCCAAGAGGCCAGTGATACCTTGATCGCCAAAAGTAGAGACATAAAGATCTCTTACGTCTGGTTTTGTTGGGTCCAATAGAGAACCCAATGTTGTATAATTAGCAGGCGTGGCGTCTAGACCTCTTGGTCCTACGTCCGCTGCCGTTCCATTTGATAAAGCCATAATTTTTTATTTTTTAATAGTTTAGATAAATCCGAACCCTCCGCCACCTTGCCCAAGCGCTTGTTTTAATTGTTGGGTAAGAGCGTCAGGCCCTTGTGGTGTACTGCCTTGATTCGGAGACTGAGCGGTTACGTTAGCTGCACGATCGACTAAACCTCTTTGACCATCGGACATACCCTGCTTATAAACAGATTTTACGATACTTTCCATATTGTCAATGACGGCTCGGTGAACATTCAACGATTCGTAATCCCAGCTTCCATCCTCACGTACATAAGGATCAAAGAACTCGTCAAGGCGAGCGTTTTTGTCCGCAAGCTGATTCTTGTAATTGTCATCCATTCCGAAAGTAAAGTTCTTTCCATTTCCAAGGTCAAATTCAACCCCTTCCATATCCTTCACTTCGCTTCTCATAGACGCAATCCAGTTATCATCAATTAGAGATGTCGATGTTTCTGCTTGGCGTTCAGGGGCCTGGTACTGCGAACGCAGACCTTCTATCCCACTTCGAGCGCTAGCTGAGTCCATCTTCATTTGCAGTTGCGAGAGCTTCACCTCATCTTCTGAGTGTAGATCGGGATCAAGCTTATACTTGCTAGAGATCAATAAGCCAACTTCTTCTTGAGATAGGTTCGGGTAATCAGATGCCATCTGTACCTGAATAGCAGTCATGTCGTCCATTTCGGAAGGGTTCATGGACTGGTAAACAAACCAATCTCTAGGGTCACGGCCAGTCTTTTCGACAAAATCCGCGATCACAGAAATTCTTTCATCGAGCTCTCTCTGCTCCTGCTGTTGCGACTGTAGGTCATCTAAAGAACGGACATCTCTCCCAAGCCTTTCGCTAAGGAAGTTGAATACCGCGCCTTCAATTTCTTCAGGTGCATATTGTTGTTGGGCTTCGGGCTGATCGCCAACCTGCTCAACAGGTGTTTCTTGTGTTTGTTCAACCTGCGAAGGAGCTTCCTGAGTAGGCTGTTCCGTTTGCTGGGGTTGGTTAATCTGAGCTACCTCTTCATCGCTTACAAAGCTAAATGATGACGTAGACTCTTCTGGTGCAGAAACGGGAGCCTGCTGCTCCATCGCCTCTACGGGTTGTGTGTTCTCTTCCATTAGAATTTAATTTAAGTGCAAATATATAACTTATTTGTTACCCGTGATTTACGAGCTTGAACTTAGCTTCCTTGATAGCGTTAGGATGCGGGGCATAATCACCCTTCATCAAGAAGTACCTTCCGCCTTCCTCCATCCAGTGAAACCCAGACGGCGCAGGGACAGCTTTAGTAGCTGAGCTTACTTTAAGCTTACCTCCTTTATTGTTCTTGACAGCTTTCATTGTACTTGATTTTTAGCGAGCAGTATCTTGATCTCTTGGATGTCTTTCATCATCTGACGTACATCCTCTTTGAATTCTGTGTTGTCCGTTTCAAGGACAGCTACACGAGCAGATAGCTTGTTGTAATCTGCCTGGAACTTAATCCAGCCTCCGATAAGCGATCCCGCTACGATTAGAAATTCGAAATGACTAATATGCTCTACCATTTTACCACTTTACTTTGTCGGCCCAATAAGCTGCGCTCATCTTGCCCTTTGCAATATTTTTAGCGTGTCTAGCTTTAAAACTAGCACGTTTCTTCTTCATCTTGTCGCTTTCGCCTTCTTTAGCGGCGCCCGCTGTGCTAGCTCCTTGCTCGCCAAAACGGATTAAACGAATCTTATCCCCTACTTTAGCCAAGACTACATGAGACTTTTTAGCATGAGACGGAGTACGCTTAGGCTTATTAACCCCGCTTAAACCGTTCTTCTTTAGAAGTCTCTTTACCCTAGGGTTTGCCATAATGCAAATATAGGAAATAAAAAAGCCCCCATTTCTAATGGCTCGCTCACGGCCTTAGTCCATACTCCCCTACGGGAATTGTGATAAATTCGACTCCGCTTGGTGTAGCCATTTCAATAACTTTTTCGGTTTCTACAATCCAAGTGCTGTAAGTCGCATAAAAAATACCGTCAATTTCTTCGCATTCTTCCAATGATTCTTGATCATACATAAAGTCCATATTAGGAACTGCATCGTCTTTCCATCCTGCTAAAAAATCTGTGTTAATTGATACCTCCACCCGATATGTGTTGTAGTCGTTCATTACTTTGATAGAATTACAGAGGTAAAGTTGTTTATGCCTGTTACTGCGGTTGTGTTTCCGAAATCAACCCATGTTGTTGTGGTTGGAGGATAACCTAACGCCTCTTTGATTACATAAGATTGAGCGCCTCCACCAATTTTCATTTGACCGTTTTTTATACAAATAGCTGGATACGTACTGTATGAACTCTTTGCTCTTTGTTTGTATAAAGTGTATCCTGTTGACCCTCCGTCAATTAAATCCATAGCATTTGAGGTCGTGCTTTGACTTGAGGTGCTGTTGTCGGGTCTTTGTCTCTGACCTCCATAACCTGCAAATCTCAATTGACCTGTGTTTGTAATAGCAAAAGCACACCAATAAGTCAAGCCCGATACCGACACAACATCACCACCATTATAACTTAACGTTGGACCATCGACATCGGCTGTGCTTGATATTAAAGGGCCACCCTGATGGTAGTTGTTTCTCCCTGTATGATAAATATTCCCATCCTTGACCACTAAGGAAGTTCTATAGCAGCCTCCTTCAGCTTCTGTCACTCCTGTTAAATTGTTTTTATCCCTTGTTCTTGTAGCCGTACTACCTGATTGCGTTCCTTGACCCGTCATATAGTCGTAATTGTAGCCGTTAAAATAAACGTGTCCGCTTGTTGTAATAGCGATGCATTTTCGATAGCCTAGCCTAACCTTTGACCACGTTAATGAATCTTGAATTTCGATCCAAGTATACGAGGATGCTGTGTTACCGTCACCTCGCTGACGACTGCTGCCATAACCTGCAAACCACAAGTTCCCATCCCGTACAGCCATGACGCAATTCTGGTCACCGTCCATACTTATATCATCCCAATTCGTATCTGTGCCATATCTGCGCCATGTGCCATCCTTAATCGCCCAATTTGTATAAGTTGCACCTTCTGCATAATTGTACCACAATTCGCCATTTGCTGTAATAGCTATAAAATTCTCACTTGTAGCACCTCCTTCAATTTTTGTAAATCGTTCGGTAGTAAGTACGCTAATGTTGAAGTCAAGGGTGACATCGGGATTTGCCGAAATGACACCGCTTCCAACTCTTTGCGTTCCTGTTGCGCCTGCTGCAGCTATTGAATTAGGCGTTATACCACTTCCACCTCCTTGCGTGGTAAAGAACCCGTCTACGTTGTCTATGTCCGCTGTTGGAACTCCTGAAATTTCTCCCATAATTTAATCTATTTGAACCCAGTCTTTCGACGGGTCGAAGTAACATATAACCTCACCCCCTTGTCCCGTACCTACAAAATAGCCGACAACCCTCGAATAATAGTTTGCTGTCGTTGGTGCGGCCGAACTAAAAACACCACTTGCACCGATCCATAAAGGGCCGCCTGAAGTTGCTCCGTTAATTGCCGACACCGCGTCAACCATTCCTTGTAAAACGCAGATTCCGCTTCCCGTGTGATAGCCAATCAATTTCTTGCTGTTCGCGTTGCTTGTGTCGGCCAATGCATCACCCATAATGTCTACGATCTTATTTGAGGCCACACCAATGGAAGTATTCATTAGGATGTTCTGTCCCGTGTTTAGTTCGTCCTCCTCGTAGTTGGTTGTGATGTTGTCTAGCTTCGTTTTGTCCGCTGCTGACATAGAACCTGCCGCGCTCGCTGTCGCTGCTGTAATGCTAATGTCTGGAGTATTGCCACCGCTTGACGCAATTGGAGCTGTACCCGTTACCGCTGTCAATCCACCTCCACCGCCTCCCGTGCTTGCGATTGTGACTGTATCGCTGCCGTTGTCTGTGATCGTGACGTTAGCCCCCGCTGTAAGCGTCAGGCCGCCCGTTAAGCTGTTCACCGATGTAACGCCCCCGCTTGCTCCGTTTGCTGCCGCTGTAATGCGTCCCTGCGCGTCAACGGTTATATTTGCGTTAGTATATGCTGCCGCTGTAACTGCTGTGTTTGCAAGCGCAATTGTGCCGCTTTCTGTAATTGTTCCGCCGCTTAAGCCTGTGCCAGCTGCTACGCTTGTAACTGTGCCCGCGTTGTTGCTTACATCTGCAAACGAAAGAACTCCTGAACCGTTAGTTGTTAACGCTTGGCCGTTTGAACCCGCACTTGTTGGCAGAGTCAAAGTATATGTTGCGCCCGCCGAATGCGCTGGCGACTGTATAGTCACGCCGTGCGTGTTAGCCTCACAATTTAAAATAATGGCTGCGCTATTGGTATCACCTTTTACTTCTAATATGCCTGTACCCTTTGGCGCTAAAATTATATTGCCGTTGGCTGTCGTGGTCTTTATCTCGTTGGCTTGCGTGTCTAGGTCACCTGTAAGTTGTGCGCTAGCCGCCATCAAAGCTCCAGCAGCTGTAACGTTTGTCGCATCTGTTACATCTGCGCTTGTTTCAATGCCTGCTAGCTTTGTTGCATCGACTGACGGATAGGTGTTTTTTGCTGTATTAGCGGCGACATCAACACCTACATCAATCCCGTCTACAGTCCCCGACAGATTAATATTTCCGCTGACAGTTAATTCGCCATCAAAACGTGCCTTCCCGTCAACTTCAAAAACGGTATCCGTCCTTGTAGCAGCCGCTCTACCTATAAGTACTATAGGCGCGTCTGCTGAATAACCTGTAGCGCCTGCCGTTCTATGAGTAGCTCTCAGCGCAACAACAGATGCAGAGGTAACACCTCCGTCCACTCCGTCATTATACACTTCTAAGTCAACGATACCTGGAGAGGCTTGTTGTAAGCTTACGGAAGTTTGATTCGAGGATGTTGCTGACCATTGCAGACCAGTCGAAGTTTTTGTTGAATTATCCTTTAAAGCCTGTAAAAAAGGATCTCTTCTGAATTCCCCTCCTTGGTATGATATCACGTCCCCTGTCGCTGGACTCCCGACTATATTTACATCAGATAAATCATCGATGCTTGCCGCCGCAATCCTAGCGTCTACCGCAGAATCCGTGTAAGACACCTTAGCTGTATTAGCGTGAATCTCAGAAGCTTGAGACCCTGAAATAGTTGTAGTATCCCCTGCTAAAGCTGTAGTAGCCGTAGTGCCTAGCTGTAGTGTCGGCTGGAAAGTTACCAATCCAGCTCCGTTTGTAGTAAGAACCTCATTTGCAGAACCATCCGCCGTAGGGAAAGTATAAGCGTTATTGACTTTAATCAATCCCCCTTCGGAAGCTTTAAAGAGCTCTGCTCCCGCCCCGTCTTTTACAATAAAAGATTGGCTCGTTTCGTTGTCGTCATAATCGAGGGCTAAGGTTATGTTGCCGTTAGATCGTATTTCAAGATCATCTGGAACATCTGGTCCTTCGGAAGAAAGAATAGGGCGTATAATAGACGTCCCGTTTTGCAGGAATTTTATTTCACCAACGAGTATACTGTCGCTGAAAGCTGCGCTAGTAAAAGTCGAATGCGCTGATGCGGTTATGTTCCTTACGCTCGTGCCGCTAGATTGCACCGTTAATCCCCCCTGCACAAGAGCTGCCCCCGACGCATAAACCAAATCAGTAAAAGCTTTAACCCCAGCTATCGTCTGAGTGCCTGTAGTCATAACGGCACCCGAAGCCAATACGTTTGCCGCGTCAGTTACGTCAGCCCCTGCTTCAATCCCTACTAGCTTAGCTCTCTCGTCAGATGTAATGTCATTGTGAGATATAACGATCTGATTCTTTACTACTGGGCTAGTAAGCACTAAAGTATTACTACTCGAAGGTGCTGATATCGTAATCTGTATTGTATCTTCTGTAACTGACATATTAATCTATATTTTCAGGAAACCAACCCAGCTCCACCATTTCTTCATGTGTCCTTACCGTCGTCGTACTCGGAACGATTGCCCCAAACGGGAAAGAATGCGAGTTCAGAACGTAGGAGGATAACTGCCGCACTTCGATTTCCGTGAGTTCCGTCATAAGCGATATAAGCCGTTCTAACGTCGCCAATGGGCTCACGGGTATGTTGTATTCGGTATCCACTTGCAAAGCGAACTGCACCCCGTCAGGATGCTCCACCATGCCGAATACCTTCCCGTCGTGTTGATAGGGTTCTTGTGTGGCAAGTGGTGCGGTGACGCAGTAAAGTTCGCGGCTGATTCGTTCCGCGCGTTGCTCGCTTAACAAAACGCCTTCAGGTAGTACGATTATAAAGCCGTTCATTAGTAAATGTTGTAGAAGGTGTTGATGTTAGTTTCGATTCCAGTGCGGTTGGCGGATTCGTTAGAGTTATATATAATCATTTCCTGAATTACACCATTACAAAAACTTCCAATTTCTCCATTGGCAGGGGTAAATGATGCGCCAGAGCTAAATGATTTTTCGACTCCATTTGTGCGCATATACCAATTTTCTGAAGTGCTGTAATTCATCCATACAGCCGTTTGGTTTGATGGCAAAATAGGGGCGGGTGAATCGTTAGCGGTCCATTGATAAAGCGCAGCACCAAAATAAAGTCTGTAGTTCTTTGGCCCTCCTGGATTATAGTAACAATCCACTTTTGTATTTAACGGAATTTGATTATTTGCCTCGTTGTAAGTTTTCCATACCCAACTTACACTAAAGTCAACGCCAACTGCTAGGGGCAGATTAAGCTTTTGAGAAACAAACTCAACAGCAGGCTTCCCGTTGTCCACTATAACCGCACCGCTTGAAACGATTTTAGGTTGATTCGATGTGGTCGTCTGCGTCGCGTCGTAGCTGTTTCCGCTTTGATCGTACCAAGTCTTTACGAAGGCATCACCCGTACCTGCGAAGGCAGTCAAAGAAACCGTGTCGAGTTCACTAAATACGTTGAAGTTTATATCTTGCTCGGTGTTGTCTGACGACCTACGGACTCGTATTGCTGAACCCGTATACGTCGAATCCAAAAGCCTCAAAGAGTACGCCGCCGCCGCACCTGAATACGTGTCGAGGAGTGGCGTGTTTTGGGTGAAGTAGTCGCCTATGTTGGATTCGATGGCGGTGCGGTCTGTGGATTTGTCTGACGAGTACGTTATAAATTCCTGAAAATTACCGTTGAACTGTTCCGTTCCTCCTGTGTTCGCCCCAATGATAAGAGGCACGCTTGTGGGATATGTAACCAACGCGCCTGTTGTGTTCAGCGCTTGCGTTCCGCTTAAATAGGAAGTGCCTGCAAAGGTGTTAAAACTAAACGCGCTTTGAATTGTTGGATAAGCGAAGCCGCTAGCTTTGACCGAGCCGTTAATGTAATAATCAATGTCTCCTGCTGGGTTATTATCGATTGCTTGACTTACCCTAAAATAAGGTGATGAATGTGTTGTGGCGTTAGCAGGAAGGCAAAATGTAACGTTGTACCCGTTCGTTCTGTCTTGTTTATGTACTCCAAAAAACGTCAGTTTTTCGTCATTCGCTACTCCATTAGACGTTCTCAAAAAATCACTTCCATCAAAATCAAGAGTAAATCTTCCGCCCTGCTTTACCAACGCTCCACCCGTGTATATAGTCGGCTGCTTCCATGAAATTGCTTGCGTCGCATTGTTCCCGTTTCCGCTTTGGTCAATCCAAGAACTGACCGTGCAAGTCGTACCCGTGCAGAAAGTCGTGATTGCGCTCTCGTTTATGTTGCCTGAAGCGTCAAAGCCTATCGTGGTCGTCGTGCTGTCGCTTGCCCGTCGGATGGTCATGCAGTCGGTCTGTGCCAAACGTAGCTGACGCGTGGAATATGCAGCAGCCGCAACGCTGCCATACGCTTGGTCAAGCAAGAACGTCGAAGGTTCTGTTTCCTCCCATGTCTGCTTCAAGCTAATCGGTACAGTTCCGCCCGTCCTCGCTTTAAGGTATTCAAGTAGTGCCGCCTTCACCGTAGCGAAAGACGCATCGTCTGCAGGACGAGGTGTGAACTCTACCCAAGTACCCGTGTCGGGATCGGCGAACGCTGCCTCGGAGTAGTAAATCTTTCTGTTGATAGTATTTCCCGCTGTTGGGGTGTCGCTGCTTGCGCTTTGCGCTAGTCCGTCTCCGTCCGCTTTGGCTGTATAGTAAAGTTCCACCGTAGCCGTTGCACCGCTTCGGAACGTCTCCGCGTCGGTTGCAAAGCGATCGTGGTACTGTGCGTCTACTGAAATATCCGCCCACTGAGTATTGTAATCGGTGCCGTCTATTTTTACTAAAGCTTGACCTGCCGAGCCTCCAGAAGCTACACCTGGCCCAACGCTACCTTGAGGGCCTTGAGATCCAGTAACCCCTTGAGGCACTGTAAAGTTTAATAAAAGACCTGTCCCCGCGTCCCCGTCAACTACAGTAGCGTTACTTCCTGCCGCACCAGTCGTCGTCGTACCTACCGATACGGTAGGCGCTGGAGCTGGAGATGAGGCTGGACCTTGAACGCCTTGTTCTCCTTGTTCACCCTGTGGGCCTTGAGGTCCTGTAGCCCCTTGAGCACCCGTATCCCCCTGATTCCCTTTAGGGCCTTTAGATAAAGTAACTTTTACTCTAGCCATTATGTGATGCTTATATCCTCGTTTACTTTGAACGTGCCGTAGAGAATAGTCTCTTCTGTGCTAGTGTTGTTTTGAGAGATGTCGTAGACATAGAGGCCAGACGAGACATCCTTCATATTAGCGGCGGTTTTCGAAAACTTAACGAGGCCATCCGAAGCGTCGGTTAAATCAACGGTCATCAATAATGGAACGTCGGCAGATGCGTCTGTTAGCGTTTCGTCTTCGTCAGAAACTCTCACTTGCATTAAAAAAGTGTGGCCTGTGACATCAATAGCAACCCCAAGGTCATCTTTTAACTCTAAGTTCAGCGTAAACGTATCGCCCTTCCTACAGACAATATCTACTCGCTGAGACCTGTCTAAGTTTAATTGTTGTGCCATATTATAGTCCTCCTAATAGTTGTGAATCCATACCTGTAGGGGCAGAGTCATCTCGTAACTCCCCTCTCTTCTCTTGCCTCTGAGAAAGCAACTTGCTCTGTTCTACCGCCTGCTTCTTTACTCGATCGTCTTTACGGTCTTCCTTTAACACCTCAAGCTTCTGCTTAAAGTTCTCGTCATCCTCTTTAAAGCCAAGGGTAGCTTGAGCCTTAATCATCTCAATCTCTTTTCTGAATTCATGCTTAACGCTCTCAAGCTGCGCCTCTAGCTGAGCTTTAAGTTGCATTTCCTGGGTAGCAATTTGGGCTTCCATTTGCATCTCCTGCATCTTACCTTGAGACGCTGCCTGAGCAGACGCTTGCTGAATCTGAGCCTGCTGCTGAGAGTTCTGCATAGCAATTTGCTGATTCATAGCGATACGCTTCTTTCGGCGAACAACTAACAGTCTCTCCGCTTGGTTAACGTCTTTAAGCTGTCTCACAGCCATAGCGTCTTCTAAATCAAGCTCTTTCTGAGATAGAGAAATCTGGATGTTTTGCTCCAAATATTGCTTTTCAGTCTCCTCCATTTCCTTCACTACGTTAACCCCAAAGTTGTACATAGACAGATTTCGGAAAGAAGAAAGGACTCGCATGTTCTCTTTACCGATAGCGTTCTCATAAACGCGATAAAGGATTGACTCTGGGTGAATTACCTGCAAACACTTAACTACATCCTGGCACACCTTCTTGTATAGAACCATAGAAGAGTTAGTGATGTCGTATATAGCGTTGTTACCAGCAGCCAAAGCTTGCTGACGAACCCCTACAAGAGCATCCCCTTTAGGAGAAGAGGCGTCCATAACTTCGTTAATCCCCGTAGCATCGCGGATCATACGTAAGTAATGATTGTACAAGCCTATAAGCTCGTTTACATTTCTAATGCTATTGCCTATCTCGCGGATAGGTGGGTTCTGGAAACCTCCCTCTGGGTTTTTACTTCTGTAGTAAAAGACACCCGTCTGCTCGTAGATATCGTGAAGCTCCAAAGGCTGGAGCTCGCCTCCTTTACCCAACTGGACATTCTCCAATCCTTCGATATCAATAATAATCCCGTCAGGCTTAGCCTTAGCAACCGATTGCTGCAACTTCAAGTGAGCTAACTGAATCTGATCTGCAAATCCGATGCAGCTGTCTACCATAGACTTAGGCATCATATTAAGCATATTCGTTGCGCAAGCAGAATAAGAAAGGGTAGCTTTAGAAATATCGTGGACGTTCTTAGGTATATTAACCTCTTTGCCGTAGTTGAACAGGAAATCAGTACCAAGAACATAGCAACCGCCATAGATGACAGCGTTCTCAAGCTTCTCTACAGACCGTTCATATACAGAATTCAAAGGAGCTTTGTAGTTATCTCCTTTCATATAAAAACCTTGGTTGCCGTACCTGCTTTCTTTCTCTTCAAAATATATACAGTCTACAGCGGTAAACTCAAAATCAAGAACCTCGATCATATATTCGTCAAACCCGTAATTCGATGTATTGCTAGAAGAGTTATAAGAAGATTGACTCAGTTTCGAGGCGTCGTATCCGTATTTCTTCTGAGCACGTTGAGCGATCTCTTTATACTCTTCTTCTGTGAACTGGTCAGAAGCAATCCGTCGAAGCTCCTGTATGGGCATGCTTCTTACGTGTCCCGCGTAAACCAGGTCAGAAAAACTAGGGTCGTTAGTGTGGCTGTGAATAAAATTAGACGGATCGACATAGTCCGTTTTAATTCCGTAAGAAGGGTCATTTGACCGCTTAACAACCGCCATGCCTATCGTAGCCATGTCATTAACGCATCTACGATAAATCGTGTCGTTAAAATCATTCCAAGACAACGTCATGTTTGTAGCTATCTGCGCTGCAATCTCAGAAGAAGACTTAATGTTATTCTCAAGAAAAATTTCGGCTTCCTCTAGTGTTTCTGGGATAGCATCAAGATCACCAGCAATATCAACGCCTGTCTTTTCTTTAATTTGGCTAAGCGCTGCCTTCTGTTGAATCAACATCTCTGTTTTTCGTCTCTCGGCGTCTTTTTCAGAAGAAGAGAGCGGATCAATAGCCTCTAAGTTAGGGTACGGAGATAGAGATAAAATCTTGTTTACTACAATGCGAACAAATTTTGGCAGGATTGGAACAGGAGTAAAATCAAGGTTAAGCATACTTCCGTCCCCGTTATTAGGGTCTAGCGTATTAAGTAGCTGCTTGTAAATCTTAGTGTCTTGAGTTCCGTTTGCGTAGTCTCTATTTCGCGCAAAAACCTTAGATCTTTTGTTATATAATCCTCCCTCTTGGTCTACGTTGCCCCACTGCTTATATATAGCTTTCGCATAGCTAAGGCCATACTCCTTTCCTTCTTTTGCCTGTGCTGATGCGAGCGGGTCAGGGAATCCAGAAGCACTTTTACCTTTATCGTTATACATTTACCGTTAGTGTTGCGAGATTAGCTCTTGCAAATATAGTAAAACTACAAGTGCCAGGTTTTCGGCTTAAAAGTCCTAAAGAACTGCTTCTCATTAAAGTCGGCCTTAGGCTTTTCTTTCTTTGTTTTCTGAGCGCCAAGTAGTGCCAGCCCAGAGCTAATAGTCAAGTCAAACTTAGTCCTCTTGTCTATTTTGTAGCCAATCCAATCCTCTAGGGTTTTATTAAAGTACATATTACCAAACTCAGCAGACTCTGGCTTTATACCTACGTGATCGTGTATATAAGCCTCGATAGCCTGAGCGTGAGACTGAATAACGTCCTGAGAGTTAGAAGGGATTCCTTTAGTTCTAACGTTTACAGAAGAGTTACCCGTCTTAAGGTGGTCTGGCCTATCCATTAGGTAGCCGTCATATCCCCTGGCTTCAAAGTATCTGACGATACCATACTTGTTATTCTCTACCAGAAGCGGGTAGCCATAGAAGAAAGAGCACATAAGGACGTCTTCGTAGAATATGCTAGCTAAGTCTGGTCGAGAAGCATACTCCACCACAAACATATTAGCGGGGACGTCCATATTGAACTTGTTGTACATATGAAGGGCGCCTTTAGACCCTCTGCCGTCTACCGTAGCGTCTAAATCATACGAGTCAACTCCGCCTACACCGATGTGCTTGTTAGGGGCAATCTTCTTGCCTCTTTCCTCAGCCTTGTTATTCCTAAGATGATCAGGCGGCATCCAGGCAACGCGGAACCGACCATTGGGATCAGGAGAGAACGCAACTTCTTCGTCTTTCTTTCGCCACACAAAGTTCCCCTTAACGACTGGATTGGGGTATAGGTCATCGTTAAACTCTATCTGCTGATAGATCTTACCTATGTTAAATAAACTTCCCTCTATGCTGTCCCTAAATGCCTCGTCTGTAGTAAAAGGGAACTGCCTGATAACCTCATTAAGTTCCGAGGGGTCATCCTTAAATGATTTCCTGTCATTTTTCAAGTAAGTCTTACTGCCCTGGTCGATCATTTCCCCGTCAATACCCTCTATATCCTTTTCTGGATCTTCTATAACGGGGTTGCCGTGCTTGTCGAAAAACCCTTCGAGAGCTTCGTAAGCTGGTATAAAAATCCTATACATGCCAGAGCGTGTCCTTCCGTTATCATTTCTTTGTGACGGGTCAGAGTCATCCCACAAATCTTTATATTCATCTCCTCCCTTACTCATTGGGTTTACGGTACTCCCTACAAGAGCCTTCCCTACAATACGTTTACCTACAATTAAGCAAGTCCTCTCTACACGCCACGCCTCACGGATATCGGTAGGTTTCTCCCACTTACCCGCCTCATCGAGGTACAACATATGTAGCTTCTCCCCGTCATAAGCGTTATTCGTTGTGTTCTTCCAGTTAATAGTACTGTTTAGAGCGTCTCCTTTATAGGATGTCTTATTGTTTTTGGTGATGCGCTTAGAAGGTTCTCTAAACGCAAGCTCCATACGCGGATTCGTCGTACCGTCCTGGATAGGCTTAAAGAAAAATGGATAGCCTCTAAAGATAGAGACCACCTTCTTCATGAAAATGTTTTCCTGAGCGTCCTTACCAGTCTTCGATTGAATACCAAGAAGTTTCTCTTTAACTTGACTAGCCTCGTCAACAAGTACAGCACTACAGACATTAGTATACCCAGAACGGCGACACTTAGTATAAAGCTGACCGAAACAACGAGTATCAGCTTCACACGCAGCCATGTGGATATAGATTTCTCTTTGGAATTGTAAGAATTGAGGATATCCGACATCGATTTTAGACCATTGTAGAAACATATAGTGCCGCCCTGTAATATACGTAGGGATGCCATTATTGTAAAACCAAACACCGTCACGGCGACGCTGAAACTCTTGTTCGATATAAGCAGAAAACTTCTTGCGGAACTCACTCGGTTTTTCGTGCCACTCATCCATACTTCGAACCCTTTGCATTTCCTCAGGCATTGGTATCCTTGTCCACAGCTGCATGTGCTTTGGCCGATCATGGAAGAGAATCTTCGATCGGGGTGGTTTTTTTGGAAGGACAACGAGAAGCCCATGTAGTTCGATAAATTCTCCCTCTGTACCGTTAGAGTCGATCTTAATCCCTTGATCTTCATAACCTTCTATGTCTATTAAATTAACCATTAAAAGCTCTGCCCATGTGAATTCATGCGGCCTAAATTAGGTACTCCTTTTTTAGGGTTGGTAAGCTTCATCTGAGAGCCGCACTCACAGACTCCTTCAACATAATACGCCTCGCCGTCTTTGACGCGCATAGTAAGGCTCTTCTCGTACTTTTCTTTTCCGCAATCGGGACAGTGTAAGTCTGGCATAATTCTAAATTTAATTTGTACCCCCGACAGGATTCGAACCTGTGACCCACGCCTTAGAAGGGCGTTGCTCTATCCAGCTGAGCTACGAGGGCATGTAAACTACCTTAAAGTTTTGGTTTAAGTAATCGTCGCTAATCGTTTGATTATCAAAGTAATAACTAAGGTTACTTAGAGAACCTTTCCGCAAAGCCACCTGAATAATCTTTTTGTTCTTCGATTTCCCCATTTTCTTTTAGTTCTTTTACCATCTGTTCTAGTTTCTGGCGCTCCACCAAAAGTTCCTTACAGTCAATGGCCGTTTGCTTTATGGATTGGAGCTCGGCCTTACGAGCGCTTCCTCCCGCGTCGGGATCAACAGGCTTCTTAACTTCCTCAATCATATTATTGATTGCGATCTCCATGCTTGCCATAAGGCGCTGAGAGGCATCTATTGTAGTGAATTTAGATTTCGACATACATCAGATCTTCTGCACGGGTTCTATAATACTCTTTACCGTCGATGTTAACGCGATAATCCATGTTCTTTCGAAAGCCTACTACATCTCCTACTTTAGCTCCTACATCCTCAATCCAAGGAGCCGCAAACGCGACGCGACCTTTTGTAACAGGGACCTCTGAGAATTTAACCAGCTCGATAGTATCCGACTCTTGAACCTTCTCCTTTTCGATTGGCTCAAGAAGGCTCCAACCCGCAAGAGGGTGTATATCCCCAGTATGCTGATCTTTATAAGCAATAGCCTGATTATTAATAGTATGATTTGGGTCAAAGCGGACAGTATAGTGATTATGCTCTCCAGTAAGTACCTGGCCTTCGTTAAGCACCACGAGATGATGGAAATAAAGAGTGTCCCCAACCTCGACCCCTGTATCGTGTTTAAAAGGCGCCGCAACAACGGGACCTTCTTGGATTCTGTTTTCAAATTCATTAAATTTAGTATCTATAAAAAGCTCTAACCCTCCAGGGGTCGTCATCGTATCATCAAGCTGTTTGTCTAGCTTGACAATAAATAAATCAAATGTTCTCATCAATTAAAAATTCAGATCAAACTCTAACATACAAGGCATCTCATCGATTGCTTTCCAAAGGACTGTCCCTTCTTCGTTCTCAATGTACACCAAGTATCGCTTCTTTCCAAATTTAACGAGTGTTCTTTCGTCTTCTAAAATAGCAGAAACTTTTCCGTCTCCCGCTCGCATGCCTGTATAGTAAGCCATGCCGTTTTTAGGGTCCTTCCCCACGATTATCTTCCTAATAAGTCCTTCCATTGTATTTAGTTTAGTGAAATACCTAAATCTCCGAGAAGCCCATCTAGGGGATCTTCTTCGGGCTGGTACATTTCGTCCATTAAGTCTTTAATTACTTCTAGCTCGTCCCTATTGTCTAGGTGAAAACTGTACATTGTTTTTACTTGCGCCGTATCCTCTTCTGAATCCATGTCTTCTTCATTAAAAAGACCTATAACTACAGAAGCAAGAAGGCGATCTTTAACTTCGAACTCCTCAATTAGATCTTCCATCTTTTTTACCAGGTGGTACATCTCCGCTAGGAACTGTGTGTCTTTGCCTTCCATGATATAACTTTGTTGTATTCCAAATATACAACTTTAATTATGCCAAAGTCTGAAGTAAAGAAGTCGAAGTTATTTAGAGAGTCATCAAAACTACCAGCTAGGTATGTAAAAAATAACTACCTAAAAAATATTAGGAACGTAAAAGCTGAGTTTATTTTACAGAACGACATAGTCGGGAGCTGGATAGACTTTATGCTGTGGGTATATGATCTAGAGTTCTTTACTATAAAGTATGCAGCCGAAGAATACGGTATGTATAAAGACAACCTAGCGGACAGACTTATATACCCTATGTTAAAGCAGGGGTATCTCTATAAGCATTTCGATAAACTTACGCCGTCGCAGACAATGGAAGACCATTTGTTCCGCGAGGAGACTAAATTTAACTACCGTGTAAGATATGCGCTATCGCAGAAAGGCAGAATGGCGGTACAGCGTTTCTACAACTCACTTTAAATAACCTTATAGTGAATCCCTTTAGAGTCTCTGTAGGCTCTCTTCACTTGTTTCCTGTTAGCTGGCTGATTAGGAGCATACGATCCTTCGTTTTTGTACGATACATGAACCCAGTCTGGGGAATCATCATCTCCGAACTCCCATATCAGCTGATCGAATATAAGGTTTTCTTTAATAAAACGAAACAACTCTCTATTGGTTACTTTTCCGTATACATCAGCGTCGATGTCCAGAGCTTGACCTGATTTATGTTGAGAGTACTTACTCCCTCCTACGGCTTTGTTTAATTCTTTAGATCTAAAGCCAGACGATATATATAAAGGAACCCCGAAATGATCGCGTAGTGGCTGAAACACTTCCTCGGCAATAGCTTTAAGGTTATTAATATCAAACTCTTCAGGGTTGTTATCTATCCCCAGTCGGTTTGCCGTATTTGATTTCGTTACTTCCTTTAGGGTGAGGTTTTTGCTTAGCTTCATTAAATTTATTTTTTTCTGCTACCCAAGCTGGGTTGATTCTCTTGATCGACGGGTTGAAATAATACTTTTTCAATCTACGATTGGTTAACTGATCTGGATCTCGGATTAGGAAAAACGAAAACTTTGCCATACCTTGAGATCAGCGAAACCAAAAATACAACAAATCAATTAATTCAATCGCCATGAAAAACTTTCTCTTAACCCTTGCCCTTGCAGTATCCGTTACTGCTGTCTCTCAAAACGACAACTTCTTTCAAGAGAAGGAGTCTGTAAAGCTTTTCTTTAAAGCAGACTTGAACGTCGATTACATCGTTGTAATGCCTGAAGATCTGAACAACGTATACAACGGGGTCCGAAACGTAGATTATGAAAACGCAATTACGTTCCTTTCTCCTGGAAATTTTGTAGCAGTAGGAGTTTCTTACAACGAAGACGGATCTTACAACCCTCTCACATGCTTAAAGCCCTTTACGGTGTCAGACGAGACAGTAAGTTTTAATACAATTACCCTAGTGAGCAATCAGTGATTAAAGCTGTCCGCTCTCCATCATTCTAGCAATGATCTCGGCAAACTCTCCTTCTCGCAACATTGGCGGAAGGGAAGTTTTGTCTTGAGATTCTTTTGTTGCCCAAGCCTGATTTCCTAACCTGTTAATCTTGTCGTCATAATAAGCTCCAGCTTTGCGTTGAGCAGAGCTTCCTTTTTCTGCGGCAAACCCAGCGTTAGTTCCCTGGTAATCAGAATTAGATCTGTTGAACTTTAAACGGGGGTCTCTAAAGTCTCCTAGATCTGCCGTTGTTCTTCTTTCTGACTTAAGATCAGACATGCGCTCCTTTACTTCTCTCCCTGTAAGAGGACTTCCTCCCCTAGAACTTAAAGACTTTAGAGCATCCATAAGCTCTCTTACATCTCCTGGCTCTACAGCGCTATCCTCAATAGGGCCACCTCCATTCTCATACACCTTGCCTCCGTTCATGTATGACTCAATCATCTTATAGAGGTCTGCTTGACCGCCCTGATTGTACTTAGTTGCTTTCATAGTGCAAATATAATCAATTTTATTTACCGCCTCTAGCGCGGAGATCACCAGCAGAGTCTGTCTTACTTCCCCTGTTAAGGGACTCAGGTTTAAACCCTACGACCTTACCTCTTTTATGGTATGCATCTAGACCATCGCCATTCCCATAAGTCCCTGCGTCTCTATTGTGCTTATTGAGAGCCGCACGGTACCTCTTCATCTTACCGCCAGACTGGAACTTCTTGTACTCGTCTTTATAGTCTCTTTTCTTGGCTCTCATCGGTTTATGCCTTCGTTGTAAATACGCAGATACTCTTCTGGGGTTTTGTTTACTCCTGGGGCTTGAAAAGCTTTACCGTCTCTGATAGACCCAAAGTATTTTCTAGCACCCTGCCTTCCCAAGAAATGACTTAAAGCGGCCACCTCATCAGGACGGAAGTCCCATTCCTCTCCTAGCTGACCTTTATATTCCTCTTCTAGGTCCTCTGCATTACGCGACAGGCTAGGCCCCCCGATACCTTCGTTGATCCTCATGTCCATAAACATCTCCTGAAGTTTTGGGTTATTAATAAGGCTGTCCCTACTCACCCCCTGCATAGGTTCTAGATCTTTGATCTGATTGTACAGCTGACCGTACTTCCCCGTAGCAGAGCTAGTAGGGTTCTTCATGAACATAGGATTGCCTCCTCGGCTCTCAGCCCATCCAACCCCTTTCTTTAACTTCTTGGGATCTATAGGGTCGCCATTTGATCGAACAGCCCTCATATCACTTACAGCCGCAAAGGTTGACGTTAGCTAAAGAGCAAATAGCACAGATCGATTCTTCTTTTCTCATACCCCAAAGATAAACAAAGAAGCCTATATGCTTTCTTGTGTTTAAACCCTAAAAACTAAGAGGACAGTCTTTGCCCTACCACAACATTAAGCTACTTTGTCTCTGCGTTTACGCCATAATGCCCATCGGGAATCTATGTGCTCAGGAGTGTCGTTCCTAATTTGCTTTAGCGAAGGTACAACAAAAAAACTACAAAGTCAAGCCCCAAATGCATATGTGGGAAATTATTTTTTCGACTACTATAAGCCTTAAGGACAGCTTATGATCAGATATCTATACGCAAACCCCGTGGCCCAACGCAAAAAAGCCCAGTAATACAGAGTTTGGGGATAATGTATAGTTACACACGATGCGCATGCGTACCCGAAACGTATCCGCCCGACCCCGTACCACGCATGTATCGTGCGTTGCCGCATACATTTCAGCTTTAAGTAACAGCAGTCAAGCCATTGGTATTGAGAGAGTTAGGTGTATTTACTTCAATTAGCACTTCAATTGGAAGGAGTTAAGTGACTCGGAAAGAGCGGACAACCCCCTACCCCTTGAACCTACACTACACCTCACCCTCACTCGCACATGCACACATACACACCCCTCATGACATACACATGACACGCACATGCCCGATCACGCTTGCGGATTTCGCGTGATTTCGCACTTGCATAATGCGCAGGAAAATGGCAGGTGAAATCAGTTCCATCAAAACCACCGATTATCCAAATGTTCGCCTTAACTTTGTGGCTCAGCAATTCCGCTGTATTCTAAATCTCTAGTGCCATGTCTAAGACATCACAACCCATCCGTATCGAGCTGCTTAAGCAGTTGAAGTCCAACGTCAATAGCTTTGCTTTTACTCCTACGGAGTCTAAGCGAGAGGCGGTGCAGAAATCCATCGAAGCCCTTCAGGGCTTCCTTGAAGCAGTCAAGGTCGTTGCCGCGAAGCCTAAGGCTTCTAAGCCAAAGTCAGCTAAGAAGCCGAAGGCTACTAAGCGAAAGCCGACCAAAGCGGTCAAACGTCCGAAGCGTACATCTGAAGCGGGTCTTGAGCTTGCTCAAGCTAAGGGCGGCATCGGAATTGGCGAAGCCAAAAAGGTGAAAGTCGTTAGTGCCATCGACGGTGGTTCGCCCCGTGTTCACGAAGCAAGAGTAGGCATCCCTGCTCCAGAGCCGAAGGCTAAGAAGAAAATGATATTGGAAGTGTTTACACTTCTCGACGGTGAAACACCACAAGCCGCCGTTCGACGTCGCCGCCTAGAGCAAGAGCAGGAGCGTACTGCCCTTGAGGCTGAGGCGTTGATGAGCGATGCCCCTGAGTTCGACGAGTCACCTTTCTGAAAACTACCCTTTAGGGTACTAAATTAAATTTGGAATAACGAAAAGTTTGTTATACCTTTGTAACCGACGGCAACGATGCTGTCACTCAAAATTCTCTCAGCTATGCAAAACACAAGCAAGCACACGGCGATGAACGCCTTATTCAACGATGTTCAATTCTTCGGTATGGACGTAGTCCGTAACACATCCCAATGGGATACACTCACTTGCGATGAGCAGATGAGGATGGAAGACCTTGTTGACACTCTGTAAGAGTGTAACACACCGACCTATGCAGGAACACCCTGCTTAATGGGGCTTTAGAAAAGACCGCCCCAAGGTCATCACATAGCAGAACGGGACTACTAACGTAGTGTGACATCAGGGTTCGACTCCCTGACTGCTACTAATTCTAAATCTCTAATCCTATGGATTACAATCACTTTCTTGAGTTCTCACTTAGTGAGATGGTAGAGGCGTATACGTACTTTACCGATATACATGACTATGAGGGATGCCGCTTAGTAGGCGAAGCCTTTCACAAAACAACTTCAGTTGAATTTAAAAACCTAATATGATGAACAAATTACTATTTGACGACGCATGTCGTTTAGCCTATGGCAAAACCATGATGGACGGGGGATCGACCCTGACCACGAAAGATGCTTTTTACTTCGAAGTACCCAACAAAGGCTACGTAGTTGGCGGTCTGTGGGAGGAAGCCAAGCTTCCAAAGGAACTTTGCACTCCGAATCTGTTCCGCTCTATGTGGATGAGATACATGGAGCAGGCAATGCTTATTTGCAAGCAGGGCGGTTCTGATTCTGATGTCAGCATAGGAACTTGGATTGACTCCGACAACGCTGTTGTCTTCGACATTGCTGAAGTATACACCGATAGCGAATATGACGATGGCACTCTGGCAAGTGTAATGGCGATGGACAGATGTGTACAGCGTAATGAGGATGCTATCTTCGACCTTTCCAACAGCAAGGAAATTTTCAACCCTGCAAAGACAAAAAAAGTATGAATTTATACCACGAAAACGAACTTTACCTTTATGGTAAATCAATTGACTCAGGTGAATGGTCAAAGCTAACGCTTTGCAGGACACCTTATGAGAGAGACTCTCGCTACGAATACTTCAGAAGCCAAGGGGCTTATAACGATTTTAAATGGGATTTAACATGAACAAGTACGAAGTACCTGACTATCGAGCAGACATGACGTCAGAGGAATACAGTCTGTTCCTTCGGGCTATATGCAATCGCTTAGAGGCTCAATGCAAGGGTGTCATACCACATGATCCCGTGAATGAGCGACCTAAACCAAATAAGTTTTTAAATCCATTTTTAATAATGTCAACATGAAAAAAGAAAGTATATGGGATACAATGTATAAGAACCACGGGGCTGAAATGAACATGACGAAGAGGCAATTCTACGAGTTGACTATCGACGAGTTAGAGCAAATCTTGTATGTAGATGATGAGTGGGTAGAGGGTGTTGGATGGATAAACTCAAAAACAGGTAAAAAAATAGAACAATGAATACGAAATTTACAAACACACGCCTCATAAAGCGAGGCTCACAAGTGCTATACCGAGGCGGATTCGGTCGTGATGCACAGACAGTTGCATCCGTAACGGGAATAGAGGTAACCGAAAACGCACGGCAGAAATACGGGGATGAGGTGAATGAGGTGACACTCGATGCACACTATGTACTCACACTTAATAATGGACACTGGTGCTACTCAGACCAGGTTGACGGATTGGTTATAACCCCTTCAGAATCAGCAGTTTAGAAATTAAATTTGGAATAACGGAAAGTTTACTGTATCTTTGTAGCGGCAATGTTGCCAACTCAAAATCTCTCTCTCATGAAAAGTACACACAATACACTAACCTCCCTGCTATCTGCATGGGACAAGTTGGAAGTAATCGGAACTAATCCCGACAAACACAAGTCTATACTCACCGAAACCAACATACACGAAGTGAGCCGAAGGATAGCTATCGAGTATCGACACGAACTCAACAACGGCGGCGGTTACCCGTACATCGTTTGCTACTTAGTGATGTTCGACGAAAACGGACACCGCAGAGGCGTAACCAACAACGGCTCATGGGGTTGTCATGGTGAGGAGATATTGGAATTCAAGAAATGGTTTCAGTTGAAGACTCGTGAGGCAGCAACCCTCGAAGAGGAGCGCATTGACATTACACAAGACAGCATCGCTGACTTCCTTGCATAAACACACATAGCGATGACACGTCCCCTATGAGGATAGGGTAAGGATGTGTCAACCCAACAGCTGTTCCTTCTACCCGTAACCACGGACTTATGGCAATGAACATGAAGGTTGATGGTGGTTCGATTCCACCCATCGCTACTAATTCAAAATCTTTAACACATGAAAATCCATGCAGTCCATACACTCAGTTGGTTACTCGACGAGTGCGAAACAGAACTCTTCGCTAACAAAAGCGATGCCTTAGAAACATTCAATGCTTTACTCGCCTCGTATCACGACGGGATCCGCGAGATACACAGCCAGAGTGACGAACACATCTACTTCGAAGGTAAGTACGATGAGCAAATCAAAATATCAATCGAAGAAATTACATTACAATGATGACAAACAAACAAGCCTTAGCCTTCATGCAGAAGGTAGATTCCTCCGCTCCTTTTTGGAAGGAGTTACATGACGAGAACCGACCTACGCTAAACGTCGAAGGTACACCGACACCTCGGTGCCTATACAACCTCATGCTTACTCGTCGAGATGTGAATCTGTATGCCAAGATAGACATGAAGCCACACCGAGGGTGGAAGATTGGCGATGTTAAAGCATACTTCGGACTCAAAGGTGGCAAGCAAAAGATTGCTGATGCTATCAATGCGATACACGATGAATTAATTGGACGATTAGAAAACCAAAACGATGATACAAATGAAAATGACTGAACAAACCTTTACTGCCGTAGCTGATTGGGCAGAGCGCATCCAAACGATGACGCAAGAGAACAGCCTTATTAATGCTCAGGATATCGTACACGATGTGTTCGGTATGCTACGAGATGACGAACACTTTTTACCACGACTATGAATCACAGAGAACACGGAGAATACCACACGGTAATCATGGGGGCAGTTGCCTGCCTTGATGATGCAGACGGGGAAACGATAGAGACTGTCATTCGATTGCTAGGCATGACTGAGCAGTTGACCAGGCAGTTAGTACTAACCGCAGACGAAGAGCAAATCGAGATGATTCTCGAAGAAAAAAGAACAACAATACAATGACAAACTTTGAACAACACATCGGGCAGGAATTGCCTCAGGCGATCATCGCCCACCTCAACAACTCATCCATAGAGATGCTCACCAAGCAAGCGGAAAAACTTAAGTTCGACTCATGGTGTCCCGTGTCTATGGAAGGTGACTCACCTGAACTGCGAAAGCAATTAAAGGAATCGAGTGACCTACTGTTTCAATGGATTGGTTTTCAGTCGGTTACAAAATAAATTTGGAATAACGAAAACTAAGTCTTACCTTTGTATCGGCAATGTTGCCAACTCAAAATCTCAATCTAATGAAATTATATGCATCCATACATGGAGTATGTGGACTAGCCGAGGGCTACTCCGATACCACAGCAGCCTTCTTCAAGACACTTGACGAAGCCAAGGCGCACAAAGCTAAAATCCTTGAACTCTTAATGAAGGAAGAGGTCGAGGCAATCGAATCGAATAGAGGATTTAGCGGGGGTCTTGTGGTAGAAAGCCTGTCAGACGGCACACAGGACATCATCACAATGAATGAAGACGAGTGTGAACAGCAGATACTCAAGATAGTCGAACTATCCCCCATATGGGACACAGGCCGAGACGCAGACAACGTCACTACCGAATGGTTCTGTTGGAATCAAATGGACAACGAAGCTGTGTATGGTGGTGAGTCTTTTAAAGACTGGTATCTACCTACCGATATGGGATTGATTATGGAGTCAATGGAATGGTTGGGTAAAGACTCAACGATTGACCTCGAAATGTACCAAGAGTTTGTGTCAGGCGTTTACTTTCGATCACAGACGTTCATAGATGCAGACGATGTAGTAATACACTGCTTTCGCTTACCGAAATTCAATGGTGGAATGACCACCAACACAAAACAACGAGAGGTTACTATCTCTCAAGACAATGACTTCAATGAAATACACGAACAACATAAACAATTTGCAAAATGACACACGAACGTAAAGAACAACACATCAAGCAGCTTGCCTTCAGCATCGAACAAGGTGCGGCAGCTTATGTAACCGATGACTTCACCATCGACTGTCCCACCCCACAGCGGACTGGCACAAACACACAGCAAATGGCATATGCTGACATGAAGGCTCGTGAACTGATGAACGACTACGTAAAATCTCAATCATAATGGATATAGTAAACAAAATAATCGACTACGAGAATGGGGAGCTACAAGGGCTTGATGTCCTTGAGTTGTATGCTGACCTCATCAAGACGGGGACAATCCTCGGACTACAAGGGAGTTACCAACGACAAGCGCGTTCCTTCATAGAGGACGGCATCATTAATCAGAGCGGTGAGATAATCAACACCGACATATTAAACATCATTCAAAATGACTAACATAAACGGAGAGGGCTACTACACTGGACCTGAATTACAATGGAACGTCGAAGACGTTGAGATATTTGCTCAAGCCAATGACATGGAGTTTTCACAAGAGGACTACAAACGAATTCTCAATGCGACATTCGAAGACAATGAAGTGCTGATGGGCTTGATTCAAGAAAGCATAGGTACGACAATCGATTTCATGCTCGAAGTGGGCGAACTTAAACTAAATAACAATGAGTAACTACGCAGTATACAGAGTGTTCCGCTCAAGTAAACGTCCTAAAGTCCTTATGGACGGACTCACACGAGAACAAGCACAGACTATCGTGAAGAATTCACCAAGGGAGGAGAACAGCATGGTGGTCTTCGATGAGGAACCAAGAGGTAAACAATGGGGCAAACGATAGTGTGTGTCCGATCAAGTGTACATCCTAACCCAACACAAGACTTCAATGAGTGGGCGAATC
>Ga0209816_1000269_pt1 | contig 42791 bp, 24 predicted proteins | sample CoawatmetaG01DNA_FD_187509 | JGI IMG/M metagenome (GOLD analysis project Ga0209816, IMG submission 187509) | Marine microbial communities from the West Antarctic Peninsula - Coastal water metaG017-DNA (SPAdes) (version 2) | ecosystem: Environmental > Aquatic > Marine > Coastal ...
ACACTTCCACCTTAACCGATGAGCCCGGTGGCCACCGAGACGCCGACGCCGGGGTGGGGCCTCGGCCCCACCCCGGCATACACCGTCATCTACACCGGGAAATTACACCACGACCGCGGACGCTACCGAAAACCGCGGTTCTTGGTTCGTCCAATTCAAGGTGTGCTACACCTGGGTGACACAATCAAGTGCGCGCATCGATGGTAACGGCGAGGTCTGGCAGGATGCGGCACCACCGCTTTTTGAGGCCTAGATGGATCACCTTTGAATAGTCTGCGAGGCTCGGTCGCCGTCCATCGAGACCCTGTCGCCTACTATCATGTTGGTGTGAATACGCGCTGGACAGTCGAGGCGCCGTCGGCAACCTGCAACTCGAAGTGGCTCCGTGCACGGTTCGAGCGCCCTCGCTCGCGTTCCGGCGTGACGGCGAGCTCGAAGCCTGCCGGATCGAGCCAACGGGTCTCGCCCTGGCTGGTTACGGGTATGACCGAGTAGCGCCCCCGCCGGCCATCGGTGCCGGTGAGTCTCGCTGCGACAACACGCGGTGCCGGTTCTGCGCGCGCTGCGCGCGGCAGGCTCTGCTGCCAGGCTAGGAATAGCTGTGGATCGATCCTGCTCTCGGCGTCAGGCGCGTCCAGCTCATCCGCCAGCCACGCGTCGAACTCGGTGCGTCGGGCAGTGGCCGATTCGCGCGTCGGCGCGAGGCCTTGCGCGATGCAGAAAGCGACGAATGGGTCGTGTGTGCCGATCCGGAGCAGCTCGCGCGCCCAGAAGCCGAACCACGGCAACCCGGTGGTTGCCTTCCATTCGGCCAGGCTCGGGATGGCGTAAGCGTCAGCCGCGCCGTCCGACCAGGCCTGCGCGACCACAGCGCCAATCGCCACGCCGAGGCGGAATTCAAGGTTGTCACCCACGAAGCGTTGCCAGGAGCGCAGGTCCTCGGGTGCCGGCGCCCGGACGTCTGGTTCGTTCATCCACCATGCGAGCACATCGGCCCAATCGTCGAGCAGCGCCTGATCACCCGCCGTCTGCCGGACCCGGAAGCCGAAACCGCGGTCCCCTTGGAGCAGTGAGCCGATCTCTTCAAAAACATCGATGCGCGCCTGCGCATCCGCGTCCCCGTAGCCTTCCGCCGCCTCGATCAGCTCGCGTATCCGTCCGGCGATGGCCTCGAAGCGCCTGCCGATCAGCGGAGTGAAGCCGTAGTGGTAGAGTCGCCGTCGCTCGTTTGGATCGGGATAGAGGTGGTCGACCACGCCCGCGCCCCGACGGACGAAGGCGGCCTCCAGCCACGCCTCCCGCTCGGCCGCGACGCTGGTGAAGCTGCGGGACCAGAGGCCGGCGAGCAGCTCCTCAGCCTGGGCCCGGGTCATAGCGGCCTCCGCGATCCGCGCCGCCTCCTCGATGGCCGTCAGCAGCACACCGTCGAGTTCGTCCATGGCGTCGCCGAGCCTCGCCCGCCCATCGCTCGCTCCGGTCCCCGCCCTGTCGCTGACCTCGGCGGGCGCGGTTCGCTCGAGCCAATCGATGAATGCGTCCGGCTGGATGCCCAGGAGCCGGCTGGCCTGATCCCAGATCCGTCCAAGCAGCAGCGCCAGCGGCCCGTCGACGGCGTCCGCGTCGCGCTCCTCCCTGATCAGCGTCTGCCGCATGTCGTCGTAGTCGCGCGCGCGGTCGCGCATCTGGCGGTTCTGCTCGCGCAGCTTTCCGGCTGCCCTAGTCGCGACCGCGGTTGGAAGGGCGATGAGCGTCATGCCCTCGATGCCGCGAGACGCGCCGGGGCGGCCCGCACGGCCGGCGAGGTTGCGGAACTCGGCCGACGAGAATGGCGCGACGATCGGCGCCTCGGCTACGGGGTCCCACGACCGACGCTTCAACGACGTCAGGAAGATGAGGTCAAACGGGAGGTTGACTCCCTCCGTCAGCGTCGCGGTGGCGACCGTGATCGGACAGATCCGCCTTTCGATCATCTCGACCATGAGCCGCCGAAGCCTCTGCGGCATCTGGCCATGGTTGGTCGCTATGCCTCGCTCCAACAGGAAGAGTTCGAAGGAGTCGTCGCCGCAATAGTCGCGGCAGGCGGCGCGCGCCTCCTCGAAGCGCTCGCCCAGATGGCCATCCGGTGCTTCAAAACCGACGACCGCGCTCCAGGCGGGCAGCTCGAGTGCCTCCTTATACCAGCGCATGGTCCGCTCGGGTTCCTGCGCGACCGAGATGAGGATCCGCTGGTCCTCCTCGGCGAGGTGCAATGCGGTCCATAGGACGTTGAGGCAGTTGAAACGGTTCAGGCTGTCGCGCCACGTCGCTCTGAGGTCGGGCATGGGCGCGTAGCGCAGTGGCAGGAAGACAGGATCCTCCTCGCCGCGGAGATAGAGCGGCCGTCCGTTCATGAGGTCAAGCAGGATGCGCCCCGAACTGCCGGGCGACGCCTCCAGGACCCCGATCACCTGTCGGGTGCTGCGGTAGCGGACGCCGACCGCCTCCGCCCCGCGGCGTCCCTCGATCCACTTAGCTACGGGGCCCGCCGCCCCACCGGCGACCGCTGTCAGGGCGATACGCACTACCTCGGGACGCTCCGACAGGATCCGGGATACCAGCGCTTCCAGCCGTAACGCCCGGTTGCTGTGCTCGGAGAAGCTCACGTTGGTCGACTCGCCAGCTTCGGGAACGACCTGGTGCGCCTCGTCCACGATGAGCAGCGCCATGCGCCCTGTGACGAGCGGCCCCAGGTATCGCAAAAGCGCGTCCGCCTTCTCGACGGTCACGATCAGGACCACAGGCTGCTCGCTGGTGAGCCAGTAGTCGGTGATCCCCCAGTCAGAGCCGCCATAGAGCCCCGTGACGATCGCATGTCCGCGTAGCTCGGCGGAGAGCTTCGCCTCGACCTCGCCGGCGAGCGCGCGGGACGGCACGATATAGAGGGCGAGTGGGCCCAGCAGGTTCGCCGGCTCGCGGAGCAGCAGCTCCTTGATGATCGCTAGGTTCGCGACGAGCGTCTTGCCGGAACCGGTCGGCGTGCAGAGCGCGAACGAGGTCTCCCGCAACAGGCGGTCGATCCCGTGCCGCTGGGACGTCCAGAGGATGCCGCGCCCGCGGGCGAACTGGTCCCGCGCGAAGGTTTCCAGCATGGACGTGCGCTCGGGCCTCAGTTCCGCGAGCGCGCGCAGCGGCTTGAAGATCGACGCGGCGGCATAGCCATCCGCGACCTGCCTGATGAGGCTGATCATCAGCGTCGCGTCGTCGCTCAAGGTGCGGGCGGCCAGGGCGTCGAGCGAGTGCAGTTTGGCCATCCCGACACCCAGCCGAGCGTCCTCTCCTCGACGAACGCTGTCGGCGATCAGTCCGAGCGTGCGCACCAGCTCGACGGAGAAGGTCTTGACCACTCCATTGGGCTCTTCCGCGGCGTCCGGGGCCGCCCGCCTGGGGAGCGTGTGTTCCGAGTTCCCCTTCCAGAAGCGACCGGCCCGGTGCAGCACGTCGTCGAAGTCCGCGCGGAGGAAGGCGGCGTAGAGCTTCACGCCGTCGTGATCCATGTCGACCTGCGCGAGTAGGCCCGCGGCCATCGCGGGCAGGTTGCCGAGCTGGTAGGCGGCGGCCGACAGCAGCTCAATCGGCACCTCGGAGCGGATTGGGTCGTCGGCTCTGGACAGCCACTCGAGGATCTCACCGACGCGCCGGCAGCAGTCGACGGCGCGCGCCGAGTCCGGTCCCTCGATTGTGCGGAAGATGTGCGCGGCATGGAGCAGCCGGCGCGCGTCGGCGAGCTGCCGCGTGGTCTCCTGCGCTCCCCACTGGATGGCGGGCACCTGCCACGTCATTTGAAGGCAGCGGACGTAAGCCTTGGCCTGCGACCTCGACAACTCGTTTTCGATCGCCAGCGCCTGTCTTACGGCCTCGGCGGCTGCGAGCCGGTCCTCGTCGCGGTCGGGCATCAACCTTGATCCCAGAGCGAGGCGTAGAGCGCGTCCACGAGGTCGGCACCGTTCTCAAGAATCACCTCCACGACCTGCAGATCGTGGCGGGACCTGTATTCCTGCGGGCGTTCCTCCCAATCGATCGCGCACTCGCCCGCATCGCGGCGGCGGGCGCCGTTGCCGACGATCACGACCAGGTTAGTCCGGTCTATCGCTGCGTTCGCCAGCACCGCGCGATCGATCGAGAAGATGGCGTTGGCGTGGCCATCCGGGTCGCGGTGCTCGAGCAGTCTCTGCAGCTGGCGCAGGCCGTGGGGGATGCCGGTGTCGCGGTTGACCTCGAACCAGATGCCACGACCGCTGCGGACCATCTCGCCGGTCTCCTCGTCCTCTACCCGCGGGCCGTGGAGCAGGGACGCGATGGTGGAGTTGTTCAGCGTCTGGCGCCACTTCGCCTCGCCGGCGATGACGCGGGCGACCTCGCCATCGTCGCTGAGGGCGATGCCGATGAAGTCCGTGCCGTGACGCCCGTAGATCTCGCGGGTGCGGGCGGGATCGTCGCGCAGCGTCCAGAGATACTTCTCGACGTCGTCGTGGAACCGGAAGAGGAAGATGGGCACGCGCCAATGGTGACCGCCCACGAAGTCTGCCCGGTAGGCCTCGGTCACGAGCCCCGCCATCACCTCGCCGAACAGGCCGCGCACCGCCGTGGTGGGCAGGCTGTTCGGATAGCGGGGACCGGCCGCGGCGCCGCCGTCAGGATGCAGGTCGATGCCCACCTGCGCGTGGAAATGTTCCCGGGCGTCGAGATGCGCGGATTCGAAGTAGGGCCGCAGCGCGTCCAGCAGGGCCTGGCGCTCGACGTCGTCGCGCTGTTCCAGCAGGAGATGGCCGTAGTTTCCACCGACGACTGTGCCGTTCGCGTTTAGCCAATCCGCAAGGGCGTCGCTGGGTGGTGGGCAGGTGTGCATCAGGCGCCTCCGTCCGCTTAACCGATCGCCGCGTCCAGTTGCTGGGTGACACCACCGCCACGATCTTTCTCGGCCCAAAGGAAGACGACGCCGCCGCCACTCACCTCCTGCAGCCGCGCGCCGATGTTCTTCTTCTCGCGACTGTCGGCGTTGTCGGTTCGGTCTGCGCCCTTGTATTCGACGATGAGCTTGCGGCCGTCGGCCAGCTCGGCGACGAAGTCGGGATAGAACTGGTCGGTCGCGGTCGGCAGGGCATAGGACCAGGCAGTGCGATCCACGTTGCGGACCCAGCGGTGAACCGCCGGGTGATCGTCGATGGCCACCGCCGCCATCCATTCCTCGCCGCCGTGCTTCAGGTCGCCAACCTGCGAGAACAGGTGCTTCCGCGGCCGCCATGGCCCGGCGTAGGGCGTGCGCGGGTCGTAACCGGCCTTGCTGAAGCTGAAGGCGTTGTCGCCCAGAGCTAGCACCGGGGCGATGTCGCCGAGCAGGAGCTGGACGCCGCGTGCGCCGGCCTCATGGCGGAGCTGCGCCACTCGCGCGATGATCGCACGGCGCAACGCATACTTTCCGCGGACGAGCTGAGCCAGCGGGATGCGATCGGCAACGCCTTCCACCACGCGGCGGCAATACTCGAGGAAGATGGGCTGGGCGACGTCGCGCTGGCGTGTCGTGCGGTCGAGCCAGCGGGACAGCGCCGCCACGTCCCAGTCGGTCGCGTCGTCCAGCGCCAGCTCGGCGGCCGCGTCGATCCGGGAGTAAACGACCTGGTCGCCGTCCACGTCCATCTCGAACGTGTCCGGCCGATCCGTCAGCGCAAAGCCGGGCAGGCTCGTGTCGACCTGGCGCAGATCCCAGCCGCCGACATCCACCAGCGTCTCGGGGAAGACGATCTCGAGCTGGCCATCGCGCTCGATCGCGAGGCGCGGAAGCGTCAGCACCTCGCCTTGTTCCGCCGGCGAAAGCGACGACGCGCGCTGGACGAGGAACGCCTCCATCGCCGCCACCGGCGACGTCGTTTCTGTTGTGACCGCCGCCGCCACCTCCCGCAGCACCGTGTCTGGGGCAGCCGTGTCGAACGTGATCGCGACGCCGCCGGCACCATCATCAGCGATACGCGTTGCGGCCACAATCTCCGGCGTCCAGCTGCTCTGATCCGGACGCTCCTGCACCCGCAGCAACGGCAGCTCGGGCCGGGTGAACAGCGGCTGGTCCTCGCTCCATTCGAACGTCTCGGGCTGCTCGACGATCGCCTCCAGCGCTGTGCGCTCGTCGAAGCCCATCTGGGTCAGACGGTCCTTCAGCCCTTCGGCGGCTTCGAAAAAGTTGCGTTCGGACACGTGGGCATAGGCGCGGTTCAGCTCTTCAGACGAGCGCCGGGTCGCGGATGGCATCCGCAGCACGCGCCCCAGCAGCTGCTCCACCGCGCCGCCGCTCCTGATGCTGGCGAGCGAGCAGAAGACATAGGCGAAGGAGCAGTCCCAGCCTTCCTTCAGCGCGTCGACGGTGATGACGTGCTCGATGATGCAGGCGGGATCGAACAGGTCGATGCCGTCGAGTTCGCGCTGGTTGCCCGTCGCCACCGCGATCCGGTCTTCGGGAATGCGGCAATCTTCGATCAGGTGGCGCTTCACCACATCGACCGTCGCCTCGGCGCCTTCGCGCGCCGGCTGTGCCTGATACAGCGCGATCGGGCGGATGCCGCCTCCATCCTTCGCGGCGATTCCCTCCAGCCAGGCGCGGTTGTCGACCGCATGGGCGATCGCCGCTTGCCAGCTGCCATGCTGCGACAGGTGGATCGGCAGCTTGATCATGTCCGCCGCCTTCAGCTCGGCGGCGGTGGCCGAGACGATTACGTTGGAGCGCACTGGCGTCGCGGTAAACTCCACCACGGCCGCGGGCGCGAGCCGGCCGAATGTCTCCCCGGACAGCGTCGACGTGAAATTGTGCGCCTCGTCCACGATCACCAAGGGTCGGTGCAGCTTCAGCAGATTCGCGAAGCTAGCGATCGGCTTGCCGCGGCGGGGGCCGTCCTCGTGCCGGGCGAGGTCGATGCCGGGGGCCAGCGCCGCGAAGTGCGGCTCCAGCTCCTCGTCGTCGCGATAGACGTTGCGGTCGGCGACGTTGTTGACGCGGAAGGACTGGACGGTGGCGACGATCACCGTGGCGGCATCGGCCATGTCCTGCGGTCGAAGTTGCCGCCGCTCGTCGATGCCGAGCACGCGCACGGCGCCGCCGAACTGCGCCTCCAGCGCCTGACGATAGGGGTGGCCGATCTTCTTGAGCGCGCCGAGCGTCTGGTCGGCGATCGCGCTCGACGTGACCAGCCACAGCACAACCGGATAGCGGCGCGCGAGATAGGTGTCGCGCGCGATGCCGATGGGGTAGGCGGCGAGCAGTGTCTTGCCGCCGCCGGTCGGCAGGCGCAGGCAGCAATAGGGCACACCCGGCAACCCCGCGAGCGGGCGGTAGGTCGCTCCATACGCCCCCGGCTCGCCGACCGCGCCTGCGGCGGCATAGGCAGCGGCATGGTCGCGGATCGCCGCCTGGTCGAGGAAGGTGCGGAGCGCATCGAGCGCGCGGCGCTGATAGTCCTTGAGCTCCATCAGCGCGCCTTCACGTCATAGGGGGTCTGCTTGAAGGTGACGCCCGCCTCCGCCAGCCGCGCCGCGCCCAGCTTCGACAATTCGCCATACACGGTCATCGGCCCGTCCCAGCCGCTTGTCTGCCGTAGCCGTGCGAGCAGCGCCGCGGTCAGCACGTTTCCACCGCTGACGGAGCGGTCGCCGAGGATGCCGTTGTAGAGCAACGCATAGGCGACATCGTTATGCACACCCAGCACCGGCGTATCGGCAGCGCCGGTGAAGGGTGCGCCGGTCTCGCTGAACCAGATATGCGCGGCGAGGGTCGCGAAGCGGATGCCGTCCGCGATGTGCCCATCGGCCTCGAATACCGGCGCGCCGAGGCGATAGAAGCGATAGCCACCGCCGCCGGTCCAGCCGACCGCTTCGCTGACGCCGCCCTGTTCGCCCGCGATCACCTTGTCGAGCCGCGGCTTGCAATGCGTCTCGGCATGGTCGCCCATCTCAATGCCGATCCACCGTCGCCCCATCTTGTGCGCCACCGCCGCCGTCGTGCCGGAGCCGAGAAAGCTGTCGAGCACGAGGTCGCCCGGGTTGCTGGCGATGTGGAGGATGCGGTTCAGCAGCTCTTCGGGCTTCGGCGTCTCGAACGACGCCTTGTTACCGAAGATCAACTCGATCTGCCGGCTTGCATGTTGGTTGAAGGCTAAGTCCGCCCAGACAGATGAGGTCGTCATGCCGTTCTTCGCTTCTGACAAGAACAGCTTCCGCATCGGTGTCCGGGCATCGCCTTTGGCACCCCAGAACAACCGCTTTTCAGCCTGTAGGCGAGCCATTTCCTCGCAGTTGTGGCGCCAACACGTGCCCTCCCGCGGGTATACCTCTTCGCCCGTAAACGGGTTGGTGATCGGGTAAATGAGGCTCTGAACCGAACGCCCGCCCTTTCCGTTGGCTGTTGTGTCGATCTTGCGGAACGGACCACGCGGATCGATGCCTTCGGGGTCTGGGTATTCACGATATTGGGAGTTGGCCTTGTCCGATCGAGGCATAAGATTGAACAGTTCTTCGGCGCGGGACCGGTTCTCTCCGGGTCTCCGGCTCTTGCCCCACACCAGAATATGCTCGTGGATCGAGGCTATAGTTCGATCATTCGGCGGCCCATCTCGCTTCTGCCAAGCAACATCCACGATGAAATTACCGCGCCCAAACACCTCATCCATCACGATCTTGAGGTAATGTCCCTCATTATCGTCGATGGACACCCAGATGCTGCCGTCCTCCGCCAGCAACTCGCGCAGCAGGACGAGGCGCGGATAGATCATCGCCAGCCACTGGCTGTGCTCGAGATTGTCGTCGTAATGCTCGAACGCCGACCGCGTGTTGTAGGGCGGGTCGATGTAGATGCACTTCACGGCACCCTTGTAATAGGGCAGCAGCGCCTTGAGCGCGTCGAGATTGTCGCCCCGGATGAGCATATTAGCGGCGTCGCCATCGCCGCCGTCCAGCGCGGGCACCACCTCCAGCAGCCGATACGGCACCCCCGCCGCCGCGCGGACGTCGTCTCCGCGCGTCATCCAATCCAGTATCGGCACCTAACCCCCAAATCTCATCAGTCGGACACCAGCGACAACTTGCCGCGGGCGCTGCCGGCAGCCCCCTGACGTCCACCCTCGATGCTCATCATCCGCGTCAAGCCGAAGACGAGCTTATCAATCTCGGTGACCGGGATGTGCAGCGCCGCGGAGATATCGTGCTTCGTGATCCGATCGTTACGGAGGCCGCCGAAGACCTTCTCCCATACCACGGACATCTCGCGCTCGATGCCTTGCGGCTCGGTCGTTCGATAGCCGTTGCGGGCGATCTGAATGCACAGCTGCCGGTTTTCCCATTCGGATGTGATGCCGAGCTGGCGCAGGCGGTAGTTCAGTGCGGCAACAGACACCTTCCACCGCGCCTTCTCGGCGATGATGTGGTTCAGCCCCCGCGCAATGGGGATGCGCGCGCGCACGTCAGCCGACGGCATCAGGAACGACGATGCGAATCGGTTCGCCTCATCCTCAGCCGCGCGTCCACCGGGTCCGCCGTGCTTGTGCAGAACCAAATGGCCGAGTTCGTGCGCGGCATCGAAGCGGCTGTGCTCGGCAGTCTTGACGGTATTGAGAAAGATGTAGGGCTTGTTCGACCGCCAAACCGAGAAGGCGTCAACCGACCGCGTTTCCTCGACAAGCGAGAACACCCGTACACCTTTCGCTTCGAGCAGGTGAACCATGTTGCGGATCGGCTTCTCGCCGAGCCCCCAGAGCTCGCGAAGCGCACGGGCGGCATGATCGGGCGAGCGTTCATCGCTGAGGTCATGCAGGTCGATCGCGGGAAGATCGAACAGCGTTTCCACCCAGTCGCTCAGCATGAAGGCGAGAGATCCCGCCGCGAGCGCGGCATCACGGTCGCCGGCCAGCATATGGGACATCGACCTGAAGCTCGCGGCCTCACGCGGCGGTTGATCAACCGTCTCGCCATAGAAAAAGGTGGATGGATAGCCGAGCACATCGGCGATCCGATCGGTTATGTCGGTCGCCGGCTCGGTCTCACCGGTTTCATAGCGATGAAGGGCAGGCCGACTCACGCGCGCGGCCTCCGCCAGCTGGCTCTTGCTCAGCCCGGCGCGATGCCGCGCGAGGCTCAGCCTCGCGGGATTGAACATGGCTTACCTCTTACGACGGACCGGGATGTCGAAGTCGGGGCCGTAATCGTCGTCATCACGCCCGCGAACGTCGCAGACCGGGCCGTTCTGATCGATTAGGATGATCCGTTCGCGCCAGTTGCACAGGTAGCCGCCCTCAACGGTCATCGGGAAGGACAGCTCGGCGCGGACTGCGTCGTTGCTAATATAGGCGCACAGATACCAAATCGGCGCATCCGACCGGGCGGCGGCGGCAAGCGCTTCCTCATATTCCTTCAGAAACTCGGGGATGGGCAGCGGCGGCTCCCGGTTCAGTCGCACGGCGCGTTCGGAGCCGCTGCCCTTTGCCGACTTGTTCTTCGGCTGAGCCTCGCGCACGCCGGTCGCCTCGTTGGTATTTACCACCGCGATACGGAAGGCGCGATCTGGGTGAACGATCGTCGAAAGGTTGTCCTGGTCGTCCTTCTCCCAGCCATGCGAACGCTTCACATCGCGGAAGGTGCGGGTGCCGAAACGCCAGGCATCCCAACCGGCGGCCGTGGGTGGATCATTGTCGGTGCAGCCGTTGAACGCCGCCACCATGGCGTTCACGACGCGCACGCATTCCTCAAACGTGAGGCCGAGCGTCTTCAGGCGACGTTCGACGTCGTTCGGATCAAACCAGATCGCGCATTCCATGATCGGCCCCTGTTACATTTTTCTCACTCAGATGAGAGGCTGTTTTGTAACGCCTGTCAAGTGGCGATATCTGGTTCCGTGTCGTCGCTTCTCGTCGCCTTAACAAGCAGCCTTTCAGGCGTGCTGGGAAAAGTCCGGGCCGCTGCCCGTCTCCGTGACCGAAGAAGCAGAGGGGAAAATCCTCGCTGCCGCTCGGTCTTCTAGGAGACCAAAGCCATGCACGAGATCCGCCATCTGGCCGCCAGCGCCATGTTGTCCGGCCCTAACGACGATCCGGACATCCGCATCCTGCGCCGCGTCAGCACGCCGGAGTCCTTCCCCCTTGCCGCCGATCCGGTGGGCGCGACCCGCCGCATCGCGATCGTGGATACCGAATGCACCGGAACGGATCCGCAGCTCGACGAAATCATCGACATCGCCGTCGTAATCGTCGAGGCCGACGAACTAGGGCAAATTGTCCGCATCGACCGCGTCAGACAGGCGCTGCGCGATCCGGGGATGCCGATCCCGGCCGTTATCAGCCGGTTGACCGGGATCACCGACGACGACGTGCGGGGTCGGACCATCGACCTTGACCGGCTGGAACGGCTGCTCGCCGGCGCCGATGTGCGGATCGCGCATTCGGCGGTATTCGACATCGCCTTCATCGAGAACCTGATGCCCGGTCTCGCCGGCGCTAGCTGGGCCTGTTCGATGAACGACTTCGACTGGCTGTCGACCGGCTTCGATGGTCGCAAGTTGGGGCACCTGCTGATGCAGATCGGTCGCTTCAACGACGCGCACCGCGCGATGTCCGACGTGATCAGCTTGCTGCACTTGCTCGCGCACCGGCTCGACGATGGCCGCACAGTGCTGGGTCAGCTGCTGGAGAACGCCGCGATGCCATCGCTGCGGATCGAGGCAACGAACGCGCCGTTCGACCGGCGCGGTTTGCTGAAGGCCCGCGGTTACCGGTGGGATCCGCGAGGTCGCGTCTGGTGGTGCGAGATCTCAGCGGACGAGTACGAGTCCGAGGCGCTGTGGCTCCAGCGCGAGGTGACGCCGCACGGCCCCGCGCCCCGCACCCGGCCAGTCACGTGGCACGAGCGGCACCGCTGACGCGCGGGCCGGACAGGCGGCGCACTGCGGCGCGCCGCCTCCTTCCAGAACGACAGTCATGAGCACCCAAGGTTGGGGAAAAATGCTCCGGCCATGATGGCCGTCACATAAGGGAACGACAGCATGCAGCAGAACACCATCGGTATCCGCCACCAGAACTTCATGCTCGCGGTCCGCCGCGAACTCGGCTGGCCGGGCTTCAAGCCGTGCAACGACGCGATCGCCTTCTGCTCCGGTCGCAAGATGGACATCGAAGTGGGTTCGGAGATGGCGCGCCTCGCCCAGACGCTGCGCAAGGACGCCGTCTACACCGGCTGGGCGAGCCTGACGGCGAGCACCCCGCTGGGCTTCACCATCGTCTACCGCGAGATGCTGGCCGTGGACATCATCGACCACGTCGTGCCCTTCGCCGCTAACGACGACGCGCCCATCGTCTTCGTCAGCACCCGGGCCGACGAGCACTTCGCTATCGATCATCGCGGCACGCTGGTCCGCGTCCCCGGCAAGCCGAAGAACATCGGCACCGGCCGCAAGCTGGCGATGAAGCGAATCCGCGCCACCGCCGCGACGATGGGCGATGAACTGCTCGCCGACAACCGCTTCGTGCCGTTCGGCAGCGACTGGATCGAGCCGAAAACCCCGGTCGAGACGATCGTCCGCTTCGGCTGACCCTCCCGCGCTGGGCGCATCCCGCGCCCGGCGCCACCACCTTCCTCAACGCTGGAAATCGTTATGAAGCTCGAACTTCCCTCCGTCCCGCGCGGCCCGCGCACCTACGTCGTCCTCGACCTCGAATCGGCCGTTCTCGACCGCACCGCCCATCGCCGGTATCAGCAGATGGAGCGGTGGGTGCCGGACGACAGCGACCGCGCCAGCCGGCCCGGCTACACCCGCGGCGAGGACCCGCTGAAGACGCCCCGGTGGTGCTTCCAGACGATCACGACCGCGTCCATGCTGATCGCGCGCGAGCATGTCGATGGCGGTATCGACGTCAGCCGGTTCGTCACCTACTCGGCGCCGGATCAAGACGAGCGGGGCGTGCTCGCCGGCGTCCTCAAGGAATTGGCCAACACGCCGGCGGACGCCGAACTGTGCAGCTGGGGCGGCGCCATGCACGATGTGCCGCTCCTGATCGCCGGCTGCGCCCGCTATGGCCTCACGCTGCCGGCCGGATGGGGGTGGTTGGCGTTCGGCGGCAAGAGCGCAGCGCGTCACCTGGATCTGCTGCGGGTCTTCACCGGCGGGTTCGCGATGAAGCCGATCCATCAGACGGAGATGCTGGCGGCGATGGACCTGCCTGGCAAATGGACAGCGAAGCCGGCGGCGATCGCCAGCCTGATCGAGGCCGGCGAGTGGCAGATGGTCAGGGAGGCGTGCGAGGGCGACTGCGTCTCGGAGGTAATGCTGCTTGCCCGCTGGCGGCAGCTTCTCGATGGTCGGGCCGACGGCGGCGTGGTCGAGGACCGTATCCTCCGCCGAGTCATCGAGCTGATGCCGGACCGCGCCTATGTCGCCGCGCTGCAGGCGCGGCGCAACGAGCGGTTCGCCGCACAGGTCGGGAAAGCCGTCAATGACGCCATCGTCTTAGCGCCTTGGCTGGAGCAGGATGCTGCCTGACGGACCTTGGCGAATGCACCTGTAGCATCTGCGCCGGTGTATTCGCCGACAGCTTAGGTGCCGCTGTGGCTTTCCCAATTTACTGTTCAAATTGGCCGCTTCGTAAAACGCGGATCGGGAACAGATTTAGGGGAAGCGAGGCCCACAGGCTACCGTCATCACGGTCGAATTCCCGCCACAGGTTCCCTTCTGGGAATGGCCGGAATGGGTGCCAGAGATTTCTTATCCTCCATCATTTATAGCCGCTTCTGAGGTGCATACCGCGACGCTAGTCGTTCGCAGTGCGGGAACGACATTTCTTAACCCGTCTCCGCCTCGTCAGCCATCCAATGTGTGCATCCGTATTCTATAAGGTATCGGCCGACCGGCAGGAGGGCCTCGCGCTCGAGTGGCTTCAAGTGCACGTTGAAGTCGAACAGCGTGCCGGTCGCCCCTCGGACGTCAAGGCGAGGGCAGCCAGACGGCGCCGATGTCACGGTTGCGGCCACATCTGGCACCCCCGCCATGCGCGGCTCGAGACGCCCGCTCGCCGTCGCCATTCTGACCTCGCGAAGCAGTTCGATCTCCAGAGTTCCCCGGTTCTCGTCGGAGCGCGCTACAAGCGCGACCTGCTCAATAAGCGAAACGGCGGGCGCCTGGAGGCGCCCGCGTCTGGCGTCGACCTCTCTGATTTCCTCGACAACGTGCTCGTTCAACTTACTGCCCGCCCGGGCGGCGTGGAGTTCGAGGAAGCGTTCGGTCCTATACACGTGGATCCGCTGCCCGGTTTCGCGGGAGAATTCCTCGAGCAGTTCGAGTCTGGGCCCAAGCGTGAGGTGGCCCTTCTGCTCCCACCAATCCTCCTTTTTCTCCGAAGTCACGAAGATAACTGGTGTGGAAGCCGCCTTGGCCTGATCCATAAGTTGCGACCAAAGGACGTAATCGCCGTATCGTCGGTCGCCCTCTTTAGTGTCCTCGTCCATGTACCCGGGCGGCACTTTGGCCTTGAACCGACTTTCGGCGGTCTTGATCGTCGCAGCCAGGCGAGTGGCGTCGTAAGCGGCGCCGACCCGTTCGTCGAAAATGGCCAGCAGCCTCTCTAATAGCGGGTCCTCGCGGAGATAATCGGGGTGGGCGGCTCGCGCCGCGTCGATCTCTCTTCGCGCTTCATTGACGGCCGTCGAGACCGCTGCGTCCAGCCCGTCAGCCAGCGAGCGCGGGACTAGACGCTGGCCCCGCAGCTTGTCTCTCGCCTCGATTAACGCCTTGGACAGCTTGTCGACAGCGGCACTAGCATCGCCGAACGTCGTATTCGAAGAGACGATCACGCCCTTCCTGTTCCGGAAGAACTCGGTCGCGGCCTGGTCGGAAAGCCAGACGCGCTCGCCGAAGGATGAGATTGCCTCTAAGATGCGATCACGGGTGTCGGCGTGGTAGCGATACAGGTCGAGCAGGACGTTGGCGTCCACCGACACGACGGCGGCGTCCCAGAATGAGCTGGGATCGACGGCGTCCGCGTCGAGATACCATGCGAAGCGGTTCCTCATCCATCCAGCCTGACGGGGAAACCATTGGCGCGCAAGCCGCTCCAGGCCCGAGGCTGATCTTGTGGGTTCGGCGCCACCGATTGCATACCTTCTTGACTTGTTTGGGCTGCCGCACGCGCCTCATTGTGCCCGGACGGGGGCTACCTTCTCCCGAGCGGCTTCAATCGGTCGTCCTAGGTTTCACCAGACTCAGCCGTTCCTGACCCCAATCGGGAAAGCGGGCGATCCTCATCGTCCGGCATCCCTCGCAGCATTCCACGCCTGCGCCGCAGCAGTCGACCGGTTCACCGCCGCCTGAACTTCGGCTACCACCTTCTGCTGATCGGACGTCAGGACGTGGCCGGCACGCGAGATTAGTTCCGCCAGCTGCTGCCTTGAGCGGGCGGCGTCGGATTCGTGCTCTTCGGCGAGGCTGTGCCGATCGGCAACATCCAGCCGCGCGAGGATCACGTTTATCGCCCAGTTCGGCGGCGTCTCCTGCAGGTTGGCGACCAGCTTCGGATCGATAGTGGCGGCGGCGTTGCGGTCGAGGCGGATCGTGTTGCCGGTCACGTCGATCCAGTCGGGATGATCGATGACTGCGTCCACCGCGAGCGACCACCGGTTGTGCCGGACGATCTCCCTGCTGGCTTCGGCTTCCTTGGCTTCCGCGTACGCGATCCGGCTGTCGGCTTCCGCTGCACGGACGGCGGCGGCTTCTTCGCGAATGGCGAGCGCGCGCGCGCGCCGGTCGAGGTCAGCGAGCGCGGCAGCATGTTCGGATGCGCGTGCGCGACGGTCGCGATCGTCATCCTGCTCCCGTGCTGTCAACGCGGCATCGCGGTCGTTCAGCTCCTGCTCGCGCTTCAGCAATCGTCTGGCGTGGTGACGCAGCTGCTCCATTGCATCCGCCAGCCGGCGGGCGAGCTTCATCAACGGCGCGGACCAGCCCGCCTCATAGGCGATCTGCTCGTGCGGTCGCATCTTCGCCTTCCGCATCGAAAAGCGGTCTCCTAAAGGACGAAGTTCGAGGCCGGCGGCGTCATCCGCACCGCGCGCCAGCAGCGCCAGCTGGACTTCGTTCAACTTGCGCTGGGCCTCGATGCGATTCCGCTCGGTCGTGTTCGCGTCGCGTTCGGCAGCGGCGCGGACGCGGTCGACTTCGGCGGCCGCGAGTTCCTTCCTCGCCGCCGCGCGGTTCCTGGCGCTGTCCTCGACGTTGCGCTGTGCGGTCTGCCGTGCGGCATCCAGGGCGATACGCGCGTGTTCGGCCTCGCGCCAGGCGATCTCGGCCCGCGCGACCGCCATCGCCACGTTGGCCTCACGCGCGGCGATCGCCCGTTCGCGTTCCTCCGCTACAGTATCACGCGCCTTATTGTCCTCATCCCGCCTGTCGGCCTGCCGTTCGCGCTCGGCCAGCGCCCGGTCACGGTCGTCATGCTGGCGGGCAGCTTTCAACTGCTCGGCTAGGAAGGCCGCTTCGCGATCCCGCTGCTGGCGTTCCATCTCAACGCGGTCGGCGTAGACCGCGGCCTTGTCCCGTTCGGCCTGGTCGATGCCCGCCTTCGCGCGTGTGGTCAGGCTGGCCAATTCCTCGGCGCGCTGCTGCTCCGCCGACTTCCAGTCTTGTCCGGCCACCACCTTGGCCTTACCTCGCTCGACGCCGTCCAGCTTCATCTCGTCGCGCATGTACTCGAACAAGGCGGTCTGGAGGGCGCGGCCGTATCCGAACGGCAGGGGCTTCTCGCCATGCTTCGCCGCCAGCAGCTTGAGGTGATGGGTCGTCGATACGGCCGGCTTCGACTCGCGCTTCGTCGTCTTCATGTAGCGGGGCGCCAGGAACAGATCCACGACGCGCTGGCTGGTCTCGTCCCGATCGACACGATCCGCGAAGATGGCCTCGTCGCCGAAGACGCGCTCCGCGAAGGCGCGCGCATGATGCAGCATGTAATCGGCATCGCCACCATCCACCAGATCGACCGGAAACTGGATCAGCAGGTGCATCGCCGACGACTTCGCCTTGGGGACGAACGCCCCCTCGATGTGTCGGTCGAACAGCGCCCGCAGATTCAGCCCGGTCGTGGTAATGGGGGGCTCGTCGTTCACGGCGCGGGACTGCCCCGTCTGGTCGAGACGCTTGCCGTGTTTCTCGGCCCGGGCCAATCCGGCGCGGTCAACGTTTTTGATCCGGGCGGCACCGGCGACGCCGGCCACTTCGTTTTTCATGGTTCCTCGGAGGGCCGCACCCACGCGCGGCAGAAAAAGAAGAACATGCTCTTCTTTTTTCGATGCTCGAAAAAAGGCATGTCAGGGGAGCACCCCTGAACCCCCGAAACGGCCCTGCGCTGAAACGCTGCGGGCCGTGGCTTTCCCGTCCGCGGGAAAGCCGAAGGGGAAGAAGGGCAGCGGAAAACCGCCCCGCCGCCATAGCGACGACGGGGCGGGTTCTGCGGATCAGCCGCGGCTGTCACCGCCGACGTCCGCCTGACCGGCGTCGTCGTTCGTGACGAGCGGCATCTCCACCTGACCTCCTTCAGGGTGATCGGTGTAGATGACCGGCGGCTGCTCCGGACCATCGGCGTCGACATCGGCGACCGACTGGCCTGCCGACGCGCTGCTGGCGTCGATAGCGACATCGCCGACCTGACGGTTGTCGTCGTCGCCAACGGACGCACGGTCCGCATGTGGCACAGACGGCATGATCGCCGCCGAACCGTTGTCCGACGTCCCCGGCCTCAGCGCCCTGAGCAGCGCATCCCGCTCCTCCAGCCGCACGGTGGCGACTTCCTCGCGGCGCCGCGCGTCGGCCAGCGCCTGCTCGAGTTCCGCGATCCTGGCCAGCGCCGCGTCGCGCTGCGCTTCCGCGGCCGTCCAGTGGTCGAGCAGGCCGTTGACCTCGGCCTGCGCCTCATCGGCGCGGCGCTCGGCGTCGGTGGTGCGGAGCGTCGCTACGCGATCGAGATCGCCGCCGACGCCGCGCACCGCGCGCAGGAAGCTGCTCATGGCTTCGGCCGCGAAACGATCCACCGTCTCCCGGAACTCCGCCTGGACGTGCGGCGGCACCTCCATGACCGGCGCGTCGCTCTCAGCGGCACGCCGCTGCTTCCAGTCGCGCACCTTCCTGTAGAACTCGCCGCTGGGCTCGATGTCGAGCGCCTTCGCGGCATCGTAGGGGATCAGTTCCGCGGGCGTGCACCCGCGCTCCTCGACCAGATGGTCGAGCTTCTTGTCGAGGCCCGGCTGCCGGACCCAGTCACTGCTCTTCTTCATGTTGCCGAACTCGCTGCTCGCGAGCCGGGCCATCCTGCGAGACCTTCGACACCTGCGATATCGCAGGTGTCGAAGGTTCATGGTGTTGCGGATGGTATCCGGTCGCGCATCGTCGTCAGCGCGCGGTCGCCATGCGGCGGCCGGGCGCGGTTAGCCGACGAAGGCGGTTATGGTGCGGCCCAGCCCTGCGGCGGGCGGCGAAGGTGCCGCAGGGTTCGCGATCCCGTGACGGTCGCCAAGCTTCGCGTGGAGACGGCGCATTGCCGCACCACCAGCGCGACGATAACCGCGATGAACGCGGCGACCACCGACGCCAAGCGCCGGATCGCACCCGGGCCGCCAAGACGGCGCCGGATCTGCCACTCGACAGAGCGTGCCGCCACCGCGAGCAGTTCGCCGATCATCTCCCAGACCGAGATACCTTCAATGGCCGCCATCGCGGCAGCCTCCTCGTCGGACAAGGCGGGATTATCGGTCACGGGGCGTAGTATAGGAGCGAGGCCGTCTGTCGCCAAACAACCTTTCAACTTTTTCGACCGTAGTGACCAGGCGCACTGGCATCAGGCCTTCTTCCTTGACGCACAACCCACGGCAGAGCCGGTGCGCGACCGCTCCGATACCGCGAGCAGGCGGACAGGTGCGGGCTGCAGGTGGTCGGTGACGACCGTCAGTGCCGCGACCATGACTTCGAGTCGCCGGGCGAGGATGGCAGCGCCCCCCTTCATGAACCAGGCCTTGGAGTATTTGCGCGGGCCGGTCCCCTCCCGTGCGTGCCCCATGATGTCGTCGACGACGAGCTGCTTCGTCTCCGACGCTTCCAGTGCGCTGCCGCCCGTTGTCCGGAGCGAGTGGAGGTCGGCACGCTTGCCATCCGACGTGCGGGGCAGAGGAAGAACCCCGTCCACGTGGTCGAGTTGATATCGTCCTGCGGACGCGTAGAAGCGCTTGCCGCCGACGTTGGTCAGGCCTTCCTGATAGAGTTCGGGAAATGCTCCGACGTGTCCCGCCGCCTCCACCGCCTCGATGTAGCCGCGCAGGTTGAGGCGAAGAAGCTCGGGATGCAGCGGCACCATGCGCCGTCGCGACGGACGCTTCAGGCCGGACGGGCGGGTGCCGTCCTTGCTCTTGGTCATGTTCTCCACGATTGCCACGAACGGGGTTTCCACGTCGAACACGAAGTCCTCGCACTCGACCCCGCATGCTTCTTCGCGCGAAAGGATGCCGTAGGATAGCAGCAACGGCACCCAATAGGCCGCATCGTGCCAGACCACGGGATCGGGATCGGGCTTGAGCCGGCGCCCGCATCCGCCACCGCCGGTGTAGATCGTCGATGAGAACAAAGCACGCAAATGCGCGTCGGTCCAGGGCATGCGGTCCGGATCGTCGGGATTGTCGACCGGCGTGGCACTGGCGAACCCAGCGAAGTCGACCACCGGGTCCTTGCCGTAGCGCGGCTTCCACGCCGTCTTCATCAGCTCGCGACCGAAGCGGCTGAGCGTCGTCAGATCGCGGTTGACCGTGCGGTCGTCGCGCCTGGTGCCGCCCTTCTTCTCCACCTCCGCCATAACCTCGTCGAAGGGGCGGCTCATGTTGCCCTTCTCGAAGGTGCCCCAGCGGAATTCGGTCGGCAGCTTCCGCAGCGTCGCCGCGAACAGCCGCGCATCCCCGGGACCGTAGTCGCACAGGCGCTTGTTTCCGGTGATCCACGCGAAGCCGCGAATCACACGACCGCGCTGCGCGACATCCTCGTTCCAGTCGCCGGACGCCTGGATATCGGCGATCGTATCGTCGACGACGTCGGTCAGACGGCGGGTGTCGGTCATGAGAAACGGTGTCGTGATTTCCGACACGTCGCGCGCCGGCGGGCTCGCCGCCGTGCGGATGCGGGTGACCAGCGTGTCGTCCAGCAGCGCCGACACAGGATCACCGCCGGCTACCACCTCCGGGTGGTCGCTCAGCGCCATGCGCGCCTGTGCTTCGGCCCGGCCCAACAGCAACTGCACGCCTGCGTCACCGACGACCCTGTCGCTAAGCGGCGCGCCAAGGTTCCTCAGTACGTCGTGCGCGATCTTGCCGCTCACCCGGTGGGGAGCGCAGGACTTCAACATCAGAATGACGGCGCGCCGATCCTGCTCGGAGAAGTCCGGTGTATGCTCTTCGAGCAGCGCGACGGGAAGGTCGTCGGCACCTGCGGCCAGACGCGCGGCGATACGATACGTGGCCGCAAAGATGCGGCTGGTGCGGTGATCCACGCCGGCTTGCGCGTCGTATCGCGCCGCGGCCGCTACGCCGAGCTCATCGTTGAGGCCGTGTCGGAATACCGCCACCGCCTCGCTCGCGGTCATGTAGCCGCGCTCCATCTGCTGGATCATCACGCTCGTCGTCTCCCACCGGACCGACAAACATGCGGCGAGGCGACGTGCCTCGGCAGGGTCAGCGGTCCCCAATGCGATGGTTATAGGACGGCTAACCAGATTCCGGAGGTAAACCCTGCGGCGGTAGTGATACCGCGCCCCGCGTCGGCACAAATAGCTGGTCGTTGCCACACTCGATTCCCGGCGGCGTGCCGACGCGAACCTGTGATGCGAGGGGACGTCCATCGGCTGGTGCACCGCTTGGTGCTACAGCCCGGTGCCTCGCAGGCGCGGCCGGACGCACGCGATGGCGGATTTCTGTGGGTTCGGCGCGAATGTGGAGCGGGTGAAGGGAATCGAACCCTCGTATTCAGCTTGGGAAGCTGCTGCTCTACCATTGAGCTACACCCGCGCAGGCGCCCGGTTAGCCGGGCCGCCGCGGGGATGCAAGCGGTGTGTCAGGTCAGCAGGTGCAGCGTATCGGGCGCGGCCCAGGTCAGCGCGCGGCCCTGGGCGGCCAGCGCCGCGGCATCGACGCGGTTCCGATCGGTGACGACGATGCGCAGGCGGGTGCCGTGGCGGGTGGCCGAGGCGACATTGCCGCCGCCGCCCAGCGCCGCTTGCAGCATCGGCGACAGGTCCACCGACGCCGCGGCCGGTGTCGGCTCCGCAATGACAGTCGGTGCGCCCTCGCCCGCGTCCCCCGCATCCAGCGCCGCGCGCATGTCCATCGCGAGCGCATCCGCGATGCCGCCGACGATCACCTGCACCGACGTCCCGGACGGACGCAGCACGCCGCGCGCGCCGAGGCTGCGCAGGCGTGCTTCGTCGATCGCGGTGGCGTCCGCCACGCCCAGGCGCAGGCGGGTGGCGCAGGCGTCAATGCTGCGCAGGTTTACGCGCCCGCCGAGCGCCGCGACGAAGGCCGCGGCCTTGGCATCCGCGGGGACGGCGGCGGCGGGTGCGGCCCCCGCCTCCACCGGCTCCCGGCCCGGCGTCTTGAGGTCGAACCGCACGATCGCCCAGCGGAACAGCGTGTAATAGACCAGCGCATAAACCGCGCCAACGGGCAGTAACATCAGCGGCTTGGTCGCCTTGCCGTAGTTCAGCACATAGTCGAACAGGCCCGCCGAAAAGCCATAGCCCATGCGCACGCCGAGCGCGTTCATGATCGCTTCCGACAGGCCGGTCAGCACCGCGTGGATCGCGTACAGCACGGGCGCGAGGAACATGAAGCTGAACTCGATCGGCTCGGTCACGCCGGTCAGGAACGAGGTGAGCGCAAGGCTGAACAGCATGCCGCCCACCGCCTTGCGCCGATCGGGCGCGGCGGCGTGGTACATGGCGAGGCAGGCGGCGGGCAGGCCGAACATCATGACCGGGAAGAACCCGCTCATGAAACCGCCCGCGGTCGGATCGCCGGCGAAGAAGCGCGTCAGGTCGCCGGTCTTGCCGTGATAGTCGCCGACGACGAAATAGGCGACGTTGTTGAGGATGTGGTGCAGACCCGTCACCAGCAACAGCCGGTTGAGCAGGCCGAAGGCGAACAGGCCGAACCCGCCCGCGGCGACGACGCCGCGGCTCAGCGCGTCGACACCCGCGTTGATCCCCGCATAGCTCGGCCCCAGCAGCGCGCCGATCGCCAGGCCGGCGAACCCGGCAAGGATCGGGACGAGGCGACGCCCGCCGAAGAAGGCGAGATATTCTGGCAATTTCACGGTGGCGAAGCGGTTGTAGAACAGGCCGCCGACCAGGCCTGCGATGATGCCGATCGGCACCTGCAGCTTGTCGATCGCCGCGCCCTTCCACGCCGTCGCCAACGTCGCGGCGATGGCATCCGCGGTGCCCGGCGGCACTGTGCCCGGGGGCGGCACGAGAAATACCTGCGCGGTGTTGCCGATGGTCAGATAGCAGACGATGCCCGCCATCACCGCGGCGCCGTTGCCATCGCGCGCGAAGCCGGTGGCGACGCCGACCGCGAAGAGCAAGCCGAGGTGCGCGAAGATCGCATCCCCGGCCGCGCTGACGAAGGCGATGTTCAGTAGGTCCGGCTGCCCCAACCGCAGCAGCAGGCCCGCGACGGGCAGCACCGCGATCGGCAGCATCAGCGCACGGCCGAGCGGCTGGAGGAAGCTCATCACGGAAAAGCGGGACTGGCTCATCGGGCGGCCTCCTCGGCGAAACGTCGGGCAAGGCCGCGGACCTCGGCGGCACTGGCGGCAGAGAGAGCGGCGGCGGCAAGGTCCTGCACCGCGGGCAGCGTCAGCCGCGCGACGAGCGCCTTGATCGCGGGCACGCGCGCGGGCGGCACCGACAAAGTGCGCACGCCGAGGCCGATCAGGATGGGCGCGGCGAGCGGATCGGCGGCAAGGCCACCGCAGACGCTGACCGGCACGCCGCGCGTCGCCGCGCCGCGGCAGGTCATCTCGATCAGGCGCAGCACGGCGGGGTGCAGCCCGTCGATCCCGGCGGCGAGCGCCGGATTGCCGCGGTCCATCGCCAGAACATATTGGGTGAGATCGTTGCTGCCGATCGACAGGAAGTCGCTGTGCGCCGCAATCAGGTCCGCGGTCGCGGCGGCGGCGGGGGTTTCGACCATCGCGCCGAGTTGCACTGGACCGACACCGAGTTCGTCGCGCAGGGCATCGAGCGCGGCGCGCACCGCGATCATCTCGTCGGCGCTCGCGACCATCGGCACCATGATGCGGCACCGCGCGACATCGGGGACGGACAGGATCGCGCGCAGCTGCGCATCGAGCACCTCGGGCCGGGCGAGCGCGACGCGGATGCCGCGCAGGCCGAGCGCGGGATTCTCTTCCGTTGGGAGATCCAGATAGGGCGCCGGCTTGTCGCCGCCGACGTCGAGCAGGCGGATCACGACGGGCCGGTCGGGCAATGCCGCGACGATGCCGCGATAATCCGCCGCCTGTTCCGCGACGTCGGGCGGCGTCGCCCGATCGAGGAACAGGAATTCGGTGCGCAACAGGCCGCAGCCCTCCGCCCCCTGCGCCGCGGCGGCCTCTGCATCGGCAAGGTTGCCGAGATTGGCATAGACGTGGATCGCCTGTCCGTCCGCAGTCGTCGCCGGGCGGTCGCCCGCGGCGAGCGCCGCCGCTTCGTCCGCGGCGCGCTGCGCGATCGTCTCGCGCGCGGCGGCAAGGCATTCCTCGGTCGGATTGGGGATCAGGATCGCGGCATCGGCGTCGAGCATCAGCACCGCGCCATCGTCGATCGCGTCGATCGCCGTGCTGAGCGCCACGACCATCGGCACGCCCATGCCCGCCGCAAGGATCGCGACGTGCGACGTCGGACCGCCGCCTGCCAAAGCGAAGCCCGCCACCTGCGCCGCCGACAGGGCGCCGAGCTGCGACGGCAGCAATTCGTCGGCAAGCACGATCGCCCCCGCGGGCACGCTGGCCAAGGCCGGCTGCGTGCCCAGGATCGCATGCACCACCCGCAGCGCCACATCGCGAATGTCGTCCGCCCGCTCGGCGATGCGCGCGTTGCCGGAGGCGCGCAGCGCCGCGCCCTGCGTCTCCGCCGCGCTCAGCATCGCCGCGGCGGCCGACAGGCCATTGGCCACCGCCGCATCGGCCCGCGCGCGCAGATCCGGATCCGCTAGGATCGCGCGATGCGCCTGCAGCACGCCGCCGAGATGACCGGGACGGGCCGCCTCTGCATCCAGCGCCCCATCGACGCTCGCGATGGCGGCAGCGAGCCGCTCGCGCTCGACGACGACGCCCTCGCCGGCGCTGGGCACGTCGGGCAGTTCGGCGCGCAACCAGAAGGCGGGGCCGATCGCGAGACCCGGCGCCGCCGACACACCGCCCAGCACGCCCGGCGGCAGCGTCGCCGGGGTGGCGCGCACCACCGGCCGGGCGGCGGGGGCCGCCGCCGCGCCATCTTCCACCTCATGCGTCAACAACGCCTCGATCGCGGCGATCACCGCCTCGGCACCGCTACCGCGCGCAACGATCGTCACCGGGCTGCCCGTCGCAAGGCCCAGCGATAGCAAGGCGATCGGGCTCGACGCCGCAGCCGTCTGGCCCGCGGCGATGAGCTGGACGTCAGCACCACTCTCGCGCACCGCCGCGACGATCCGCGCGGCCGGGCGCGCGTGCAGCCCGTGCGGCAGGCGCACGATCGTCTCGTGGCGCACCGTCTCGCCCGACGCGGCGGAAGTGGCGGCGTCGGCTGCACCGCTGACGATGCGGACCAGCGGATCGCCGACCGCGACCAGCCCCTCGTCCGCCGCATCGGCCAGCGACACCGCGGCACCCTCGACGACGATCACCGGCGTGACCGCGGACGCGGCGCCGAGCACCACGGCGTCGAGATCGAAGCGGATCAGCGGATCGCCGCTGCGCACCGCATCGCCCGGCGCGACCAGCGGCGTGAAGCCCTTGCCGGCCATCGCGACGGTATCGATGCCGATATGCATCAGCAGCGCGACGCCCTCGCCCAGCCCCAGCGTCACGGCATGGCCGGCGGCATGGACGGTCAGTACGGTCGCGTCGCAGGGGGCATGCAGCGTGTCGCCGACGGGGTCGATGCCCAGCCCCGGCCCCATCATGCCCTCGGCAAACACCGGATCGGGAATGCCACCGAGCGGCAGCACCCATCCTGCCAGCGGCGCCTTCAGCTGCACGTCGATCATCCCGTCATCCCTCCGGCCGTTGCCGCCGTCCGCTACCGCTCCCTGACGGGGCGATCATACCGATTGAATACCAATCGCAAAGTAAATCTGTAACATCAACGGGAGAGTGCAACGGGCCCGACAATTCCCGACGGCGCCTGCGCATCCGCCTGCACGATCAACACGATAGTCCACTCGCCGCCACCAGCTGGCAGGGCGGCTGCAATTGGTCCGGTCGCGGCATCGGACTTGTCGGCGATCCGGACGCCGTCCACCCACAGCTCGGCCCGCCCGGCGACCGCGGCAAAGGCGATACGGCCACCCTTGGCGGCAATCGCGCGGATCGGCGTGACGCGCGCGCGATAGACCTGCCAGCCCCCCTGGGGTTCGGGCGCGGTCGCGGTCCCGCTGCGGACGAAGCTCCAGCTGTTGTTGTCGCCATCCGCCGGCGCCAGGCTGGCGTCGGGCTTGGCGCTCAGCCGCGGCGAGCGACGCCACGAATCGATCGTGCGTACCATCGCCGCCGCCGGCACCTGCGCCCGCGGCGTCGCCGCCAGCCGGTCGATCCGCAGCGTCGCCGGCTTCAGGCCGGGCGCCGTCGCGCGCAGCGTAATGCGCCCGCGCGGCGCCGCGTCCGCTTGCACGATCACCTGCGCCAATCCGTTGAACAGCGATCGGGCATTGCCCTTTTCGGGCTCGTGGCTGTTGGGATCGCCATTGCCCAGCCCGATGATCACCGCGCCCTCGATGGCGAAGCCGACCGGGAGGTTCGCGGTCGGCACATGCCGGCCCTTCGCATCCACCGCGTCGACGGTGACGGGCTGCACGTCCTCGCCATCGCCCGCCATCACACGCCGCGCCGGCGTCAGCCGCAGCGCGACCGGCGCACCGACCGTCTCATGCCCCGCCCGCGCGACCTCACGCCCGCCGCGATACGCGATCGCCTCCAGCGTTCCCGGCGCATAGGGCACGGTAAAGCTGTTCCCCATCAACCGGTCGACCGCCCCCTCGCCGACGACCCGGCCGTTCAGCGTCACGACGATCCGTTCGGCATTGGACATGACGAGCAGCTTGATCGGCTGGCCTTCCTTGCCCGGCCACGTCCAATGCGGCGCAATGCCGATGACGGGTGCGTCGTCGATCCAGCCGGCGCGGTGGATGTCATAGGCGGTCTTGCGAAAACCGCACAGGTCGAGGATCCCGAAGAAGCTCGCGATCGTCGGCCAGGCGTAGGGCGTCGGCTCGCCATGATAGTCGAAGCCCGTCCACACGAAGCCGCCCGCGACGAACGGCCGGCTCGCGATCTTCGCCCAGCCGGCGCGATGCGTCTCGCCCCAGGCGGCGGCATGATCGTCCATCGACGACAGGACATGCGCCGCGGCATCGTCGGCAAAGGCGCCGCGCGTCATGAACGCGCTGGTATCCTCCGAACTCGTCATCGGCTTGGTCGGATTCAGGCGATGGAATTTGTCGTAATCGCCCGGATAATAGTTGAACCCGACGACGTCGACGACGCTCGACACATTGTGCGGGTTGAAGAACGACCCGTTCATCGCCGCGGTCACCGGCCGGCTGTCGTCGAGGCGGCGCACCGCGGCTCCCATCCGCCGCACCATCTCGACACCCGCCGCGGTGCCCTGCATCGGTTCTTCGTTGAACACCGACCACAGGATGACGCTGGGGTGATTGCGGTCGCGCCGCACCAGCCATTCCAGCTGCGCCATATAATCGGGCGAGGGATTGAAGTTGCGGTTCTCGTCCATGACGAGGAACCCCATCCGATCGCACAGTTGCAGGAAGGCGGTGGCGGGCGCGTTGTGCGAACAGCGGATCGCGTTGCAGCCCAGCTCCTTCATCCGCTCCAGCCGCCACATCAGCAGCGTGTCGGGCACCGCCGTGCCGACGCCGGCATGGTCGAGATGCAGGCACACGCCCTTCAGCTTGACGTGCGTATCGTTGAGAAAGAGGCCCTTGTCCGCATCGAAGCGGATCGTGCGAAAGCCGACCTGCACCCGCCGCGCGTCGACGCTTTTGCCGTCGCGTTCCAGAGCAACCGCCACCGTGTAGAGCATCGGCGTCTCGACCGACCAGCGCTGCGGGCGCGCGATGGTCAGCGTCGTCGTCAGCTCCGCAGCGTCGAGCGATGGCACCGCCACCAGCTCGCTTGCCGCAGTCGCCACGGTCCGCCCGTCGGGATCGACCAGGCTCGCCACCGCGCGCGCGCGGACCGGCGCCGCCTCGGTCGAACGTGCGGTGACGGTCACCGGCACGCGCCAGGCGTCGCCGCCATCATGGCGCGGATCGCACTGCACGCCGTCGGTTTCGATCGACACCGGCGCGCGCCGCGCCAGCCAGGCGTGGCGGTACAGGCCGGCACCTTCGTACCACCAGCCCTCCATCGCATCGGCATCGACGCGGATGGCCACGACGTTCAGCGCATCCCCGAACCGCGCGAACGGCGTGATGTCGAGGTAGAGGCTGTTATAGCCCGACCAATTGTGCGCGACCGGACTGCCGTTCACCCAGACGGTTGCATTGGTCGCGATGCCGTCGAACTGCAATTCCAGGTAACGTCCCTCGTCGGCGGGATCGAGGCGGAAGGCACGGCGATACCAGCCGATCCCGCGCGGGCGGTAGCCTTGCGACGGATTGGCGGTCTCGACGAACGGCTGGAAGCTTGCCCAGTCGTGCGGCAGCGTGACGGGGCGCCACTCGCTGTCGTCATAGTCCATCGCCGCCGCGCCGCGCGCGTTGCCCGCCTTGGCGCGCAGATACGTCTCTTCGTGCGTCGTCGCGGGCGGTACGATCACGTCGCCCTCATGGAACAGCCAGCCCGTGTCGAAGCCGATCCGCGACGGATCGATCACCGGCAGCGGATCGGGCAGCCGGGCGGTGGGCAGCGGCATCGGCAGCGCGCCATAGCCCGTCGCGCTCCTGGCGGAGGCGATGGCGGGCAACCCCGCCGACAAACCCAATGTCAGGCCGGCTCCGGCGGCTGTCCCGAGAAGCTGCCGCCGGTCGATCGTCATGCGTTTACCGCCTCATGCTCTTTCGCCGCGGCGCCCGGCACCGCGACGCCGCCGATCACCGTCTCGACCGGCGCCATCGCCGCGGTCAGTCGTGCCCAGTCCGCGCGCAATCCGGCCGCGAGCGTGCCCCGCTCCGCCTCCAGGCCCAAGAAGGCCGCGGGATTGCCCGCCGCCATCCGCGCCGCCACCGCCGGCTCCAGCCCCAGCATGCCCATCGCATTGGCCACCGCGGTCGCCATGTCGAGGTCCGATCCGGCGAGCGTACCGTCCTCATACGAGCAGATGCCATCCGCGACGCGGATCTGGCGCCCTTGCAGCACGAAGTCCTTATGCTCCGCGCCGACCGAGGACATGGCGTCGGTGACGAGCATCATCCGCTCCGGACCGCGCGCGCGGATCGCGATGCGCAGCACGGCGGGCGCGACATGCACGCCATCGACGATCAGCCCGCACCACGGCCGCGGATCGTCGAGCGCCGCGCCGACCAGGCCCGGCGTCCGCTGCACCATCGCCGGCATCGCGTTGAACAGATGGGTAATTCCGGTCAGCCCCGCATCGAACGCCGCAAGCGCCGTGTCATAGGGCACTTCGGTATGCCCCGCGCTGACGCGCACGCCAGCCGCCGCCAACCGGCGGATATGGTCGATGTTCGCCAGTTCGGGCGCGATCGTCACCATCGTCACGCCGCGCCGCGGCTTGGCGAGCAGCGCAACCATCTCTTCGTCGAGCAGGCGGAAGCGCCCGGCATCGTGGATGCCCTTGCGCGCGACGTTCAGGAACGGCCCCTCGATATGCACGCCGACGACGCCCGGCACGCCCGCACCGATCGCCTGATCGACGGCATCGAGCGCCAGCGCGATCCGATCGGGCGTGTCGCTGATCAGCGTCGGCATCAACGCCGTCGTGCCATAGCGCGCGTGCGCCGCGGCGATGGCGCGCACGCCTTCGACGGTCGGCTCGTCGTTCAGCAGCACGCCGCCGCCGCCGTTGACCTGCGTGTCGATGAAGCCGGGCATCACCCAGCCCCCCTCCAGGTCGACCGCATCCGTCGCCGCGCCATCCAGCGGGCGGATGCTCGCGATCCGGTCGCCGGTGACGACGATCTCGGCGCCGCGCCGCACGGCATCGCCGACCACGACGTGGCCGTTGGTGAAGCGATGGGCGGTGCTCATAGCGTGCGCGTCACCTTGGCGAGATGCGGCGGCGAATCGGGATCGAGCCCGCGATGCCGCGACAGCGCTTCGGCGAGGCCATAGAAGCTCGCCAGCATCAGGATCGGCTGCACCGCCGGATGCGCCTCCAGCGCCGGCAGGTTCGCGCGGTCGTCGCCGGCATGCGCCGCCAGCACCGCCGCGCCGCGTTCGCGGAACGTCTCGACCACCGCCATCACGTCCTCGCCCGCCGCATCGGACGTGGCGAGCGCCAGCACCGGATAGCCTTCGCCGACGATCGCCATCGGGCCATGACGAACCTCGGCGGCGCTGAACGGCTCGGCCTGCAATTGGCACGTCTCCTTCAGCTTCAGCGCGCATTCCTGCGCCACGCCGAAGCCATAGCCGCGACCGATCACGAACATCTGCTTCGCCTCGGCGAGCACGTCCACGCCCGCGCTCCAGTCGAGCTTTACCGCCGCATCGAGCTGTTCGGGCAGCGCCGCGACCGCCGCCTTCAGCGCCTCGTCGCCCGACCAGGCCGCGACCAGCGCGGCAAGACCCGCCATCGCCGCGATACACGACTTGGTCGCCGCGACCGACTTCTCCGGCCCCGCCGACAGCGCGAGCAGCGTATCCGCCATCTCGGCGAGCGGCGACGTTTCGTCGTTCACCAGCGCGACGACCTCCGCCCCCGCCTTGGCATGCGCCTCGACGGTCGCGAGCAGGTCCGGGCTGCGGCCCGATTGCGAGATCGCGATGCACAAAGCGCGACGCGTCGACACCGGCGCATCAAACAGCGACACGACCGACGGCGCCGCCGACGCGACCGGCACGCCGACCATCGTCTCGATCAGATACTTGCCATAGGTCGCAGCATGATCCGACGACCCGCGGGCGCAGGTAACAACGACGTCGGGCGCGTTCGCACGCAGGCGTTCGCCCAGCGCGGTCAGCGCCTCGGCATTGCGCGCGACCAGCCGGGCGACGGTCGCCCCCGCCTCCAGCGTCTCGGCGCGCATCAGCGTCGTGCCGATCGTCGTGTCCGTCATCGTATCCGTCGTCACAGCAAGGCGCCCTTCGCTAAGGATCAGGTGTCGGCGAGCTCGGCCACGAAATCGTAGCTGTCGCCGCGGTAATAGGATCGGGTGAATTCGACCGCGCGGCCGTCGCGCAGGAAGGCGCGCCGCTCGATCAGCAACCCGGGCGAGCCGGGATCGACGCCCAGCATGCGCGCATGGTCGCCGCCGAACGGCACCGCGCGCAGCCGCTGCAACGCGCGCACCGGGCGATGCCCCGCCTCGGTCAGCGCCGTGTACAACGAGGCATCGACCGCATCGACCGACGGCAGGCAGAAACCGGCGATCGTCGACAGCTCCAACGCCATCGGCACCTCGTCGGCGAAGCGCAGCCGCTGGAAGCGATAGACCGGGGCGCTGGGCGACAGCGCCAGCGCCATCGATTCCTCGGGCGAAACGATGCCCGCCGCGCGCGAAATCCACGCGCTCGACGGCACGCGCCCGCGCGCGACCATATCTTCCGAGAAGGACGACAATTTGCTGAAGTTCTTCTCGACGCGCCCGGCGACGAACGTCCCCGCGCCGCGGCGGCGGGTCAGCAGGCCTTCCTCGACCAGCCCCTCGATCGCCTTGCGCACCGTGATGCGCGACACGCCATATTCGACCGCCAGATCACGCTCCGCGGGGATCGCATCGCCGCGCGTGATGACGTCCGTGGCGATCGCGTCACGGATCAGCTGTTGCAGCTGGAGATAGAGCGGCGAGGGATTTTCAGCGCGAAACCGCCCCACCTTGCTCATGAAACTCATCGTCGATCCCCTTTTCCGCAAGCGTCTTCGGCATCAGGCGTGCCACGCTACGCGGACCGGCGCCAGTGGCACCTTGCGCTACAATTGTCTTAGATTGGACTTGTCGTCAATCACCTGTCGCAGCGCTGCGACTCTATTGGCATTGGTCTGGCGCGGCAGCGGACCGAAGCCAAAGCGGTCCCGCTCCACTGCCGGCGCAGGATCGCTGGCCGAACCATGCAGCGCGCCCGCATTGGTCGCATCCAGCAGCGCGGCTGCCGTGTCGGCCGCCACCCCCGCCCCCGCCATGATCGTGCAACGCCCCGCTGCGCGCGCAACCATCGCCGCGATCGTCGCCGCCCCCTCCATCGCGGTGCGCGCGCCGCCGGAGGTCAGCACATGGTCGAACCCCAGTGCGACCGCCACATCGACCGCCGCCACCGGGTCGGCCACGACATCGATCGCACGGTGCAAGGTGAGCGGCGGGCGATCCTCGCCAAGCCCCGCGATCCAGGCCCGCATCGCCTGCTCCGCAAGCTTTCCCCCAGCCGTCACGCCAATCACCAGCCCCTGCACCCCGGTCGCGACCAGGGCACGCGCCTCAGCCAACGCCAGCGCCATATCGTCGGCATCATAGTCGAACCCGCCCGCCCGCGGCCGCACCATCGCCCGCACGGGCACACCCGCTGGCACCGCCAGCGCGAGGACGTCCGCGACCAACCCCGCCGACGGCGTCAGCCCACCGAGCGCCAGCGCACTGCACAGCTCGATCCGGTCACATCCCCCCGCGATCGCCGCCGCCGCGCCCACCGCCGATTCGACACAGATTTCCAGCGCGACTCGGGAGCGCCCCACTGTTTGCGATACCATCACCCCGAAATCTCCTTTGGAACGGCATTTCACCCTAAACGGCTGATCGCACGAGAGCGAAACGACACAATAGGTCAGCTACCCTACCAAAATAAATGTGACAGTTTTTATATATACCATTTGGGCTTTATTGGATATGTAGCAATGCAGCAGCAACGAGCAGGAAACGCGTAATTGTTTCGCCGTCGCTGCACTGTCGCCGGCTTTGCGGCAGTTGGGAACATAAGGGGGGGCATGCGGCCGGGCGTGTTCCATATTCAGGGAACAGCCTATGCGCCTGCGCCACGTGATCCTCGTCTCCACCATTCTTGCCGGATTCGCCGGCAGCGCCCACGCACAGGAAGCGCCGACCGCTACGCCGACGGGAAGCACCCAGACCTCGGGCCAGACCGACGCCGCGGGCGACGACATCGTCGTCACCGGTTATCGCGGGTCGCTGCGCGAAGCCATCAACGTCAAGCGGAACGCCAACGCCGTTGTCGACGTCATCACCGCGGAAGACGTCGGCAAGTTCCCCGATCGTAACGTCGCGGAATCGCTCTCGCACATCCCGGGCGTCAGCATCGACCGTCGCTTTGGCGAAGGCGAGAAGGTCGCGATTCTCGGCACCGATCCGGCGCTCAACCGCATGCTGCTGGACGGCCACGCGCTTGCCTCGGCAGACTGGGGTGGCAACGACAACGATCCGTCGAGCCGCACCTTCAACTATTCGCTGCTGGCACCGGAACTGGTCGACCGGCTGGAAGTCTACAAGTCGCCGGAAGCGCGTATCGAGGAAGGCAGCCTCGGCGGCACCGTGATCGTTCGCACCCGCCGTCCGCTCGACTTGGCAGCCAATGCGATCTTCGCCTCGGGCGGCTATTCGTACAACGACCGTTCCGACAAGGGGAATGTTCGCGCGTCCGGTCTTTACAGCTGGAAGAATGCCGACGAGACGTTCGGCATTCTGGTCGCAGCCACCTACGACAAGCAGAACCTGACCCGCGCGGGCGTCGAATTCTTCGGCTACGACAATGTCGCTCCGAACGGTACGGGCGCGTGCCCTTACAACAGCCCGTTCGTCAACTGCACCAACGGCACGCTGAGCCTGAAGAGCCAGGGCGCTACGATCAACGGCGGCACGATCGCCGACCTGTATAAGGCAACCTCGCCGTTCGGCATCAACTATGCCTATTTCCAGCAGCAGCGCCAGCGCGCCAGCGTCACCGGCACCGTCCAGTATCGGCCGCGTCCTGACCTGACGTTCACGCTGAACGGCCTGCACATCGACGGCAACTACAACAATTATAGCCAGTCGATGTACACGATCCCCGGCGCATGGACCGGCAGCGTGCTGCAATCGGCGACGGTGAGCAACGGCGTGGTTACTGGCGCGACGTTCGGCGCCGCTCCCAATCAGAGCGCACAGCTCGACACGCTGGTCCGCCGGACGAAGCTGAAGACCGACAACGTCAATCTGTTCGCCGATTGGGAAGGCGACAATGGCGCCAAGATCGCCTTCGCGGGCGGCTGGTCGAAGGCAACCGGTGGGCGCAATCCGGAATATCTCTTCAACGTCCAGACCAAGCTGCCTTACAGCTATGCGTTCACGCCGGACTCGGCGACGGTCAACTTCACCGGCGACCTGACCAACCCCGCGAATTATTTCACCAACCCCAATAACAACCCTGCCCAGATCGAGGGGCGTCCGCTCATCATCAACGGCAAGCAGCTTGTCGGCGCCCAGATCGGGGGGCTCGATTACAGCGTGACGACCGACCGCGACATTTTTGGCGGGTACGACGCCACCGTGCCCGTCGCGTTGGGCCCGCTCACGCAGATCCTCATCGGATCGCGGGTCACTGACCACGTCAACCGCGTGGACGCTCGCGGTATCAACACTTACCTCACGTCCTCACGCACGGCGAACCAGCTCGGCGTGACGACGCTGACCACGCCTGACGGCACGTTCGACGGCAGCGGCGGCATGGGCAACGCGACCAAGTATCTGAACCTGCCGGATCAGGCCGTGATCGACATTCTGGCGAATGCGATCAACAGCCCGCTCGTCACGAAGGTCGGCGCGTCCACCAAGGTACGCGAGACCGTGATCGCCAGCTATGTTCAGGCGAATTTCGAACAGGGTCCGCTTCGCGGCAACGTCGGTGGTCGGCTGGTGTACACGCGCGATGTGTCGAACTTCGCCACCACGCCCAGCGCCGTTGCGAACCCGCAGCCGATCCCGACCCGTGTCGCGACCGACTATCTGAAGTTCCTGCCGAGCGCGAACGTCGCCTGGACCATCTCGCCGAAGGTCATCTTGCGCGGTGCCGTGGCCAAGGTGATCTCGCGTCCGCGCTATCAGGATCTGGCTGCCGCGACCTCGCTCAACGACATCACGCTCGACGGCGGCGGCGGCAATCCGAACCTGAAGCCGTACGAGTCGGTGAACTACGAACTGACCGCGGAATGGTATCCGCGGAGCGGCACGCTGCTTGCGGTCGAACTATTCCGCCGCGACATCAAGAACTACGTCATCGCGTTCCGTCAGAACGTCGACTATTTCAACGCGCTGCAGAACCGGATCACCACGTACAACGTCAGCCAGCCGATCAACGGCGCGAAGGCGACGGTGAACGGCGTGCTCGTGTCGGGGCAGGCTGAAATCTGGGGCGGTTTCGGCCTGCAGGCGAACTATTCCTATCAGGATAGCAGCACCTCGTCGGTCGACGTCACGGGCACGACGCTGAATCTGCCGTATCTGTCGAAGCATACGGTCAACGTGATCCCTTATTTCGAAAAGGGTCCGTTCCAGGCTCGCGTCAGCTACAACTACCGCACCTCTTATTTCCGCACGATCGGCCGCCTCGGCTCGCGCGAGATGGTGGCGCCGTATAATCAGCTCGACGCGTCCGCCTCCCTCAACCTGCTGGACGGCGTCGTGCTCAGCGTGAACGCGCAGAACCTGCTCGACGAAACCTATCGCCAGTATAACGCGACCCCGGATCGTCCGACCGCCTTCTACAAGAACGGTCGCACGTTCTCCGCAGCCTTGTCGTTCCGCATGTAAGATATTGGCGCCGGCCGATCGACGGCCGGCGTCACCCTGTTCCTCCCCGACGAGCGCGCTCCCCTGCGCGCTCCGGCCCTCGGACCCCGGCGCGCTATCCAGCGACGCCGGGGTCTTTTTTGTGACTTTTTGATGCGCGGGCATGGACGCCGCGACGATGCTGCTTCAAGATACGTGCAATACCAAAACATGACCAAGGGGCAGGCATGACGCAGCACGTCGGTATCGCAACCATCGTCGGGAGAGCGGCGCTGGCCCTGCTCGCCTCCGCCACCCCTGCCATCGCGCAGACGGGCGCAGAGCCTGCGCTCGCGCTGCTGCCGATGCCGCAATCCGTGGTCCGCGGTACGGGCAGCTTCACCGTCGCCAACGGCGCGACCATCGCCGCGACCGACGCCGGCGCCAGCGCCGCCGCCCGCCTGCTCGCCGACCATGTCCGCACCACCCGCGGCCTCGCGCTCACCCCCGGCACCACCGGCGCGATCCGCCTCGTCCGCGACGCCAGCGTCACCGGCGACGAAGCCTATCGCCTCACGGTCACGCCGCAGGGGATCACCGTCGCGGCATCGGGGAACCGCGGCCTCGTCCATGGCGCGATGACGCTCGCGCAATTGCTCAGCCCCGATGCGGCGTTCAGCAAACCCGTCGCCGTCCCCGCCCTCACCATCACCGACGCACCGCGCTTCGGCTGGCGCGGGCTGATGATCGACCCCGCGCGCCACTTCTTGCCGCTGCCGGCGCTGCGGGCGATCGTCGACCAGATGGCGAGCGTGAAGCTCAACACGCTCCACCTCCACCTGACGGACGATCAGGGCTGGCGTGTCGAAATCAAGAAATACCCCAAGCTCACCAGCATCGGCGGCTGGCGGCTGCCGCCGTGGACCGGCGGAGCCCAGCCGACCGAGAAGGACCGCGTCGGCGGCTTCTACACCCAGGCAGAGCTGAAGGAATTGGTCGCCTATGCCGGCGTCCGCGGCATCACCATCGTGCCGGAGATCGACCTGCCCGGCCACGCCAACGCGCTCGTCGCCGCCTATCCGGAGCTCGGCATCCTCGGCGACCGGCCGCTGGTCAGCAACAATTGGGGCATCATGCCCTATCTGTTCAATCCGGGGCCGAAGGGCATCGCCTTCGTCAAGGACGTGCTCGACGAGCTGATGACGATCTTCCCCGGCACTTACATCCACCTCGGCGGCGACGAAGCGGTCAAGGACCAGTGGGAACGCAGCCCCGAGGTGCAGGCGCAGATGAAGGCGCTGGGCATCAAGACCGAAAACGCCCTGCAAAGCTGGATGATCGAACAGTTCGGCACCTACCTCCAGTCCAAGGGCCGCCGCCTGATCGGCTGGGACGAGATCTTGGAAGGCGGCCTGCCCGCCTCCGCCTCGGTCATGTCGTGGCGCGGCGAACAGGGCGGGATCGACGCCGCCAACATGGGGCATGACGTCGTGATGTCGCCGGGCAATCCGCTCTACCTCAACGGCTTGCAGAGCCGCCGCAGCGACGAGCCGCCCGGCCGGCTCGACATCACGACGCTGCAACAGGTCTATGCCTACGACCCGCTGCCCAAGGGCATCGCCGCGGACAAGGCGCACCACGTCCTCGGCGCGCAAGGCAATCTGTGGAGCGAATATATCGTCACGCCGGGGCAGCTGCAGCATCTGATCTTCCCGCGCGCCGGCGCGCTCGCCGAAATCACCTGGTCGCCCAAGGTCCAGCGCGACCGGCCAGCGGACCTCGCCGCCTTCCTCCCCCGCCTGCAACGCCAGGACGATCGCTGGTCGCGCGCCGGCATGCGCGTCGCCGACAGCGCCTTTGCGGTCGGCTTCGACCTCACCGGCACGCGCGGCGATGCGCTGCGCAAGAACAGCGTGGCGCTCGCGCTGTCGACGCAGGTCCCCTATGGCACGATCCGCTACACCGTCGACGGCAGCGCGCCGACGCTGCGCTCGCCCGCCTACACCACGCCGTTGACGCTGAAGCCCGGCATCATGGTGAAGGCCGTCGCCTTCGACGCAAACGGCGCCCCGACCGCCGCGGTCCGCAGCTTCGACACGTCGCGCGCGGCCCTCCTCGCGCGCTCGAGCTCGGACATGGCGGCCTGCCCCGCCGGCGCGCTCGGCCTGCGCGTGCCGCTCACCTCGGAAGCGACCGCCGACGCGCCCGTCTACAACATCAATCTTTTCGACACCTGCACGCTCTACCCCGACGCGCCGCTCGACGTCGCACGCAGCTATAGCGTCGAGGTCGTGCGCCTGGCCCGCCATTACGGCCTCGCGCACGAACAGCGCATGGTGCGCGAACATTACAATGTGTCGGCGCATGGCGAGCTGCTTGTGCAAGTCGGCTGTATCACCGCCGCCGCCGCGCAAAAGGCTGGCGACAAAACCGCCCACCCGATCGCGGTCGGCGCCTTCCCGCTGCCCGATCCGAAGACGGCGCCGCAGCGCTTCACGCTGTCGGGCACGCTGCCGACGATGACGGGCGATCGCGACGTCTGCTTCCAGTTCACCTCTCCGCTAACCGACCCCTTCTATACGGTGGGCAAGGTTCAGCTGACGGAAGGTTCGAAGTGAAGCGCGCCCTCCTGACCCTGCTGCTCGCTACGTCACCGCTCGCCGCGCGTGAGGTGGTGCCGCTCGATGGCGCATGGCAGGCGCGGCTTGACCCCGCCGATACCACCGCCGCCAAGGCACATCCGAAGGAAGCGCGCTGGTTCGCCGCGCGCGTGCCGGGTAGCGTGCAGGAAGACCTGATCCGCCTGAAACGCGTGCCCGATCCCTTCATCGGCACCAACGAAGGCGCGATCCAATGGGCCGGCCTGTCGGCGTGGCAGTATCGAAAAGTCCTGACCGTGACGCCGCAGATGCTGGCGCACCGCCACCTCGACCTCGTGTTCGACGGGCTCGACACGTTCGCGACCGTCACCGTCAACGGCCAGCCGCTGCTGACCGCGGACAACGCCCACCGCCGCTGGCGTGCCGATGCGAAGCCGCTGCTCAAGGTCGGCGACAACGAGATTCTCGTATCGATCGCCAGCCCGATCAAGACGCTCCAGCCGATGGTGCTGAAGGAAGCGCACCCGCTGCCCGGCGAATATGACAGCGCGTTCGGCGACGAGCCCAAGGGTGTGCAAACAAGTCCCTATATTCGCAAGCCGAAATATCAGTACGGTTGGGACTGGGGTCCCCGCCTCGTCGCCAACGGCATCTGGCGCTCGGTCAAGCTGGAGGCGTGGGACGATGCCCGCCTCGATCATGTCCGCGTCGCGCAGGACGCGCTGAACGATGCCGAGGCACGCCTGACCGCGCACGCCACCATCATCGCGGACACCAGCAAGCAGGTCACGCTCACCGCCACCGTCACCGGCCCGGACGGCAGCCGCCAGACCGGCCAGGCGACCGTGACGCTCGCGCCGGGCGAGAACCCGGTGTCGATCCCGCTGACCGTGCCCAAGCCGCAGCGCTGGCAGCCGGTCGGCTATGGCGCGCAGCCGCTCTATACCGTCGCGACCACCTTCGACGGCGACACGCAGACGCGCACCATCGGCCTGCGCACCGTCACCCTCGATCGCAGGCAAGGTGCGTTCGGCTTCATCGTCAACGGAACGCCGATCTTCGCCAAGGGCGCGAACGTCATCCCGTTCGACAGCTTCCCCGCCCGCGTCGATCCGGCCGAACCCGAAGCGCTGCTGAAGGCGGCGCGCGACGCCAACATGAACATGGTCCGCATCTGGGGCGGCGGCTATTATCTCGACGACGCCTTCTATGCCGCCGCCGACCGGATGGGCATCATGGTGTGGCAGGACTTCATGTTCGGCGGATCGGTGACGCCGCCCGACGCCGCCTTCCGCGCCAATGTCGCCGCCGAAGCCGACGAACAGGTCGCGCGGATCGGAGACCATCCCTCGGTCGTCATCTGGGCCGGCGGCAACGAAGTGCTGTCGGGCTGGGAAAACTGGGGCGACCGCAAGGCGTTCAAGAAAGCGGTCGGCGCCGACGAGCAGGAACGGATCGGCGCCGGCATGGCCGTGCTGTTCGACCGCGTGCTGCGCGCTGCGGTGACGCGCAACAGCCCCGGCACGCCCTATATGCCCGGCTCGCCCTCGACCGACTATGAAGGCCCGGTGGATACCGACGCCAATGGCGACCGCCATTTCTGGGACGTGTGGTCGGGGTCGAAGCCGGTCGAGAATTATCTCGACAGCTGCCCGCGTTTCATGAGCGAATATGGCTTCCAGTCGATGCCGACCATGGCGACGATCCGCCTGTTCGCTGGCAAGGGAACGCTCGACCCCGAAAGCCCGGTGATGAAGGCGCACCAGAAGTTCCTGGCCGGCGAAGGCAATGCCCGCCTGAAGCTTTACCTCGACCAGCGCCTGCGTGCCCCCAAGGACTTCGCCGATTTCGTCTACCTCACGCAGGTCAACCAGGCGCAGGCCATCGACCTCGCTGCGCGCCACCACCGCGCCTGCCGCCCGGTGACGATGGGCTCGCTGTTCTGGCAGCTGAATGACGTCTGGCCGTCGATCAGCTGGGCGAGCATCGACCATCTCGGCCAGTGGAAGCTGCTGCAATATCAGGCGAAGCGCTTCTTCGCGCCCCAGGCGATCGTTGCCGAACATCGCAATGGGGCGACCCGCGTCGTGCTGGTGTCGGACGCGACCGGCGCCATCCCCGCGCACTGGCGCGTGACGGTACGCGACATGACCGGCGCGACGCTGGGCGTGCGCGAAGCCGACGCGACGCTCGCGCCATTGTCGTCGACCAATGTCGCGACGCTGCCCGACGCCGACCTGTTCGGCAGCGCCGATCCGGCGAAGAGTTATGCCGTCGCCGAACTGATCGTCGGCGGCAAGGCCGTCAGCCGCACGATCGTCGAACGCCTCGTGCCGAAGGACATGGCCTATCCCGATCCGGGCCTGACCATGCGCCGCTCGGGCAACGCCCTGACGATCACCGCAAAGAACCTCGCCCGCGCGGTGATGGTCGACATGGGCGACGCGCCGGGTCAGGCAAGCGACAGCGGCTTCGACCTGCTGCCGGGAGAGAGTAAGACGGTGACGCTGACCGGCAAGCAGACGCCCGTGCTTAGGACGCTGGCCCGCTGATGGCGTCCGCGACGCTCCCGCCACCCACCCCGTCACCCCGGACTTGGTCCGGGGTCCACCGGGCCGCACGGGCAGCGTTCGAACCTCTTGCCAATCCCCTCGCCACGGAGTGGACCCCGGACCAAGTCCGGGGTGACGAACCCCTTGGGGCGAACCAATCGCCCCACCGCCCCCATCGGAGCGCCTGAATGATCCCCGCCCTCCTCCTGCTCGCGCAAGCGGCCGACCCCATCTCCGCCGCCATCGCGACAATGACGCCCGAACAAAAGGCCGCGCAGCTGCAAAGCACTGCGCCCGCCGATCCCGCCATCGGCCTGCCCGCCTATGACTGGTGGAACGAAGGCCTCCACGGCCTCGCCCGCGACGGCCAGGCGACCGTCTTCCCGCAGGCGATTGGCCTCGCCGCCACCTGGGACACCGATCTGCTGGGGAAGGTCGGCACCGTCGTCTCGACCGAGGCGCGCGCAAAATTCAACGCGCAGCCCGTCACCGCGAACCGCCGCATCTACCAGGGCCTCACCATCTGGTCGCCCAACATCAACATCTTCCGCGATCCGCGCTGGGGCCGCGGACAGGAAACCTACGGCGAGGACCCGTATCTCACCGGCACATTGGGCGTCGCCTTCGTGCAAGGTTTGCAGGGCCCCGACCCCGCCCACCCACGCGTCGTCGCCACGCCGAAGCACTTCGCCGTCCACAGCGGCCCCGAAGCCGGCCGCGACAGCTTCGACGTCGATCCGTCCCCACGCGATCTCGAAGCGACCTATTTCCCCGCCTTCCGCCGCACGATCACCGAAGGCCGGGCGATGTCGCTGATGTGCGCCTATAACAGCATCCACGGCGTCCCCGCCTGCGCCTCGTCGCCGCTGATGAACGAGCGCCTGCGCCGCGACTGGGGCTTTACCGGCTTTACGGTGTCGGACTGCGACGCGGTCGGCAACATCAGCAGCTATCACCATTATCGCCTCGACACCGCCGGCGGCGCGGCGGCGGCAGTGCGCGGCGGCACCGACGTCAATTGCGGCAGTGCCTATGCCGCGCTGCCCCAGGCGCTGAAGCAGGGCCTGATCACCCAGGCCGAGGTCGATACCGCGCTCACCCGCGCCTTCCGCGCGCGCCAGGCGCTGGGTATCGCGTTCGGCGGCACCAGCCCGTACAGCCGCATCCGCCCCGATCAGGTCGGCACACCCGCCCATCAGGCGATCGCGCTGGAGGCGGCACGCAAGTCGATCGTGCTGCTCCAGAACAACGCCGACCGCCTGCCGCTGAAGGCCGGCGCGAAGATCGCGGTCATCGGCGCCGACGCCGACGACCTCGGTGTGCTTCAGGGCAATTACCACGGCACCGCGATCCGCCCGGTCACCCCGCTCGACGGCATCCGCGCGCGCTTCGGCGCCGCCAACGTCCGCTATGCGCAAGGCTCCGCGCTCGCCGACGGTGCCGCGGTCGTCGTCCCCGAAACCGCCTTGCGCTCGGGCGGCAAGCCCGGCCTGCGCGCCGACTATAGCGGCCCCGCGTCGGTCACCCGGCAGGACCGCCGCATCGACCTCGACTTCAACCGCGCGCCCGCCGCGCCCGGCCTCCCCATCGGCCCGTTCAAGGCGAACTGGACCGGCGAATTCGTGCCGCCCGGCCCCGGCCAATACCGCCTGATCATCGACCAGTCGCAATGCTGGAAGGATTGCACCACGCACGACAGCGCCCGAGTCACGCTGGGCGGCAAGGTGCTGCACGACGGCCCGCTGCCCAAGGGCCGCGTCGAGATGACGGTGGACAGCGACGGCACGCCGCAACCGATCGCAATCACGCTGGACCATGTATCGGACGACGAAAGCTTCCGCCTGCTCTGGATGCCGCCCGCCCAACCCCTGCTCGACCAGGCGGTGGCGGCGGTGCGCGACGCCGACGTCGCGATCGTCGTCGCCGGCCTGTCGCCCGATCTGGAAGGCGAGGCATTGTCCGTGTCCGTCCCCGGCTTCGTCGGCGGCGACCGGACCGACATCGCCCTCCCCCTGCCGCAACAGCGCCTGCTCGCCGCACTGAAGGCGACCGGCAAGCCGATCGTCCTCGTCCTCAGCAGCGGTAGCGCGGTCAGCGTCGATCCCACCTCCGCCGACGCGATCCTCGCCAATTGGTATCCGGGCGAGGCCGGCGGCACCGCGCTCGCCGACGTGCTGTCGGGCGTCACCAACCCCGGTGGCCGCCTGCCCGTCACCTTCTACCGCGCCACCACGGATCTGCCCGCCTTCATCGATTACGCGATGAAGGAGCGCACCTATCGCTACTTCACCGGCACGCCCTTGTGGGGCTTCGGCCACGGCCTCAGCTATACGCGTTTCGGCTATGCCGCGCCGCGCGGCGCCGCCAGCGTCGCCGCCGGCCAACCGCTCACGGTGCAGACTACCGTCACCAACACCGGCGCCCGCGACGGCGACGAGGTGGTGCAGGCCTATCTCGTCCCCCCCACCCC
>Ga0209816_1000272_pt1 | contig 42664 bp, 36 predicted proteins | sample CoawatmetaG01DNA_FD_187509 | JGI IMG/M metagenome (GOLD analysis project Ga0209816, IMG submission 187509) | Marine microbial communities from the West Antarctic Peninsula - Coastal water metaG017-DNA (SPAdes) (version 2) | ecosystem: Environmental > Aquatic > Marine > Coastal ...
GGGTGGCGGGGGAGTGGGGTAAGCGATCAGGCTGCCAGTTGGGTTTTCGCGATGCCCCGGATCATGTCTGCCGCCTTCTCCGCAATCATGATCGTCGGCGCGTTGGTGTTGCCGCTGACAAGGCTCGGCATCACCGAGGCATCCACCACGCGCAGGCCCGCGATGCCGCGCACTCGTAGCTGACCGTCCACCACTGCCATCGGGTCGCCTTCCGCCCCCATCTTGCAGGTGCCGATCGGGTGATAGATCGTCTCCGCCGTCTGGCGGACCCAGGCGTCGATCGCGGCATCGCCCCGTACGTCCGGCCCAGGTGCCAGTTCGGCGTCACGATAAGGATCGAGCGCCACCTGCGCCACTACGTCCCGGCCGATCGTCACCGCTTCACGTAGGACGCGGCGGTCTTCGGGCGTGCTGAGGTAATTCGCCTCGATCAGCGGATCGGCCAATGGGTCATCCGACACCAAACCGATGCGTCCGCGGCTTTCGGGGCGAAGCTGGCAGAGGTGGAGCGAGAAGCCGTCTTCGGTCGCCTTGACCTTGCCGTGGTCGCGCATGATCGCGAGCACCGCGTGAATTTGAATGTCCGGGTGGTCGAGGCCCTCACGCGAGGGGATGAAGGCGCCGGCTTCGAGAAAGTTCTGGCGCCCGACGCCCTTGCCGGTCAGCGCATAGCGGAGGCCGACGCCGAGTTGCCGCAGGCCCTTCACTTCGCTGAACACCGTGCGCAGGCCGCGGCTGCGCCAGTTCATGATGACGTCGAGATGATCCTGCAGGTTGCGCCCGACACCGGGTAGCTCATGCACCGTCTTGATACCGACGCCGCGCAGGTGCGCGGGATCGCCGATGCCCGACAGCTGTAGCAATTGCGGCGACTGGACTGCGCCCGTGCACAGCAGGATTTCGCCGGAGGCGGTTGCCCGGCGCGGCTCGCGCCCGACCATATAGTCGACCGCGACCGCCCGGCCGCCCTGCACGTCGATCCGCGTGGTGCGCGCATCCGTCGCGATCGTCAGGTTCGGTCGGGCTAATGCGGGGAACAGATACGCCTCCGCCGCGGTCCAGCGCCGGCCGTTGGCGATGGTCAGGTCATAGGGGCCGAAGCCTTCGGGATGCGCGCCGTTGAAATCGTCGGTGATCGGATAGCCGGCCTGTCGCCCCGCGGCGATGAAGGCGGCGTTGAACGGGCTGTCGCTTTCGCCCGGCGAGACGCGCAGCGGGCCATCGGTCCCGTGCAGCGGCCCGCTGCGATGGTGCCCCTCCAGCTTGCGGAAATAGGGGAGGACGTCATCCCAGCCCCACCCGGCAAGGCCGGATTGCGCCCAGCGATCGTAATCGCGCGGATGGCCCCGCGAATAGATCATGCCGTTGATCGCCGAGCTGCCGCCCAGCCCCTTGCCGCGCGGCCACCACAGGCGCCGGTTGTCGAGGTGCGGTTCGGGCGCGGTCCAGAAGCCCCAATTGTGCTTGCTCTTCGTCTTGATCAATTCGCCGACGCCGGCCGGCATGCGGACGAGCAAGTCTCGATTGTGGCCACCGGCTTCGATCAGCAGCACGCGGACTGCGGGGTCTTCGGACAGGCGCGCCGCCATGACGCAGCCGGCCGAGCCGCCCCCTATGACGATATAGTCGAAGCCTTGGTCTGCCATGCTCTCTCCTCCTGCGCGGCCGTTTCGACCGTCGCATCCGTGGGTGTGCAGAGGAGCGCGATCAGCTCCTCCATCAATGCGGGCCGATCGAGATCGGGCGCGTGGACCTTGCCGAGCCCCAGCGTCATCAGCGCATAGCCGCGCACGCGTGCCTGATAAGGCGTGAGGCCGTTCGCCTCGAGGCAATGCGACAGGAAGGCGAGGACCTGCGCGTCGTTCCGTTCGACCGCAGCCTGCGCACGGTGATCGCTTTCGGCCCAGGCGCGCATCGCGAGTGAGAGACGGAACAGCCCCCGCCGGCGGACGATCTCGGCGAGCAGGCGGATGCGATCGACGGGATTTCGCTCCGCGTTCATGATCGTGTCGAGGATGCTGGCAAGATGCTCGCCCGCGAAATAGTCCGCCAGCCGGCCCTGATAGGCGTCGAAGTCGGTGAAATGGTGATAGAAGCTGCCGGTCGAAACGTTCAGCTCCGTGGCGAGCCGACGCAGCTTTAGCGCCCGCAGCCCGCCCCGCCGCAGAAGTGACTGTCCCGCCTCCAGCCAATCGCGTGGCGTAAGGTCCGTCGCGCGGAGCGTCCGGTCGGGGGCGGCGGTGGCCATAACCGATGTTATGCAGCTATTGCGCTGTGGTAAACCCCTTGGCGATGAGGGCGCGGGTGACGCCGTTGGTCCAGCCGAACCCGTCCTGCAGCGGGTATTCGCCGCCGCCGCCGGGCAGGCGCTGCACAACGTTGTACTTTTCCAGCAGCTTGCCGCTGGCGTCATATTCGCGGGTCACGCTGGCCAGCCAGTGGGCGGCGATCCGGCGGGCGAGGGTGGTTTCGCCATAGCGTTCGAGCCCCGTGATCGCGACCCATTGCAAGGGCGCCCAGCCGTTGGGATCGTCCCATTGCTGCCCGGTGTCCACCCGCGTGGTGCGCAGCCCGCCCTCGCCGATCAGCGGGGCCAGCGCCTTGGCAGTGGCTTGGGCGCGATCGGGCGTCGCGATGCCGACGAACAGAGGGAAGGCCATGGCGGCGGTGCGCCCGCGCGCGACCGTGTCCGCGTCCAGGTCGTAATCGGCATAATAGCCGGCGGCGTTCCACAGATGGCGGTTGATCGCCACCGCGCGGGCGTCTGCCGCCGCGGTGTAGCGGCTGGCGCAGGGATCGTCCTTCAGCGTCCGGCAGTTCGTCGCGATGCTGCGTTCGAGCCCGTAGAGCAGGCTGTTGAGATCGACCGGGACGACGCGCGTCGTACGGATCGTCGCCAGCGTCTTGCCATCGGCGAGCCAGCGCGAACTAAAGTCCCAGCCGCTCTCGGCGCCGGCGCGTAGATCGCGGTAAAGGACCTTGGCGTCGCGGCCGGGGTTCGCCTGTGCGAGCAGCGCGTCCTCGCGATAGCTTTCGTCGCGGGGATCGTCGCGGTCGTCCCAATAGCGGTTGAGCAGGCTGCCGTCGCTGAGGCGGACGACGCGGGCGTTCGCCTCGCCGGCCCGCAGGCCGTCGGCGCCGCGCATCCAGAAGTCATGCTCGGCACGCAGCCAGCGCGTCCGCTGCGCCAGCGTGTCGGCGCGCTTCGACATGCCGGCGATCAGGTAGAAGAAGGGCGGCTGCGAGCGGCTGAGATAATAGGTGCGCGTGCCGTTGGGGATGCGGCCGTAGCGATCGAGCAGGCTGCCGAAATCGACGATCATGTCCTCGACCAGATCCTGCCGCCCCGATGCCTGCAAGCCCAGCATCGTGAACCAGCTGTCCCAATAATACATTTCGCGAAACCGGCCGCCGGGGACGACGAAGCGCTTCGGCAACGGCAGCGCCGACGAACCTGGGGCAACGCTCGACAGGGTGCGCGTGAGCTGCGGCCACAGCGCATCGATATGCGCCGTGAGCGAGAGTTTGGCCGAGGGTGGCGGCACGGTCGGCGTGATCGGCAGGGTGAAGTTCGCCTGCACGAAGCCTTCGAGCGCCGCGCGATCCTTGCAGGCGCACTGGCGATAGGCCTTCATGATCGCGGCATCGCTGCGCCGCGGCTGGGCGTCGGCGAAGGTCTTCGAATCAGGGAAGACGCGCTGCATCTGCACCGCGCGGAACAACTCGCCGAAGCGCTGTGCGGGCGACAGCGGCGTGGCGGCGACGAGCAGCGTCGACAGGGCAAGCAGCAGCGGGCGGATCATCATCGGCTCTCCACGATGGTTCTACGGCTCAGCGAGACGCGGCGGGTCTGGCGATCGATACGCAGCACGATCTGGGCGTCGCCGTCGGCCAGGCAAAGTTCGAAACCGGGCGCGTCGTGCCAGCGGTCCGGCGTCATGACCTCGCCATCGAGCGCGCGCCAGTCGGCGTCGGCGTAGGGGGCGACGGCGTCCAGCCGGTTGGCGGCGCGAAAGGCGGCGAGGGCGGCGACGAAATCCTCGAGATCGCGGTCACGATTCTGCCAGTCGACCCAGCCGATCGCATTGTCCTGCGCATAGGCGTTGTTGTTGCCCTGCTGCGTGCGGCCAAATTCGTCGCCGGCGGTCAGCATGATCGTGCCGCGCGAGGCGAACAGCGTGGCGAGTAGCGCGCGAAGGTCGTCACGGCGGTGCTGGCGGACGGCGGGATCGTTGCTCGGCCCCTCGACGCCATTGTTCCAGCTGAGATTGTCGCCATGGCCATCACGATTGTCCTCGCCATTGGCGTGGTTGTGGCGCTCGGCATAGCTGACCAAATCGGAGAGCGTGAAGCCATCGTGCGCCGCGAGGAAGTTAACCGTGCGCGTGTCGCCAGGACCGAAGAGATCCGCCGATCCTGCGATGCGGGTGGCCAGCTCGCCTGCGCTGCCGTCGCCGCGCCAGAAGCGGCGGACGTCGTCGCGGTAGCGGTCGTTCCACTCCAGCCAGTGGTCGGGGAAGTGGCCGAGTTGATAGCCGCCGGGGCCGATGTCCCACGGCTCGGCGATCATGACGCGGCTGGCGAGCAAAGGGTCGGCGGCGATCTCTACAAAGATCGGCGCATGGGGATCGAAGCTAGGGCCGCGGGCGAGGATCGTCGCGAGGTCGAAACGGAAGCCGTCGACCCCGCACCGGGCGAAATGGCGCAGGCTGTCGAGGATCAGCGCGCGAACCTCGGGTCGGCTGCAATCGAGCGTGTTACCCGTGCCGGTGTCGTTGACGAGGCTGCCCTCGGGCGCGTGCGCGTAATAGAGCGCCTCATCGAACCCGCGCAGCGACAATGTCGGGCCGAGGCGGTCGCTCTCGCCCGTGTGGTTGAAGACCATGTCGAGGATCACCCCGATCCCAGCGCTGCGGAGGGCGGCCACCGTTTCGACCAGTTCGGCGACGCCGCCGGGGGCGAGCCGCGGGTCGATCGCCATCGGGACGACCGGGTTATAGCCCCAGCTGTTGGTGAGGCCGAGCGGCGGCAGGTGGCGTTCGTCGATCCATGCGACGATCGGCATCAGCTCGATCGCGGCGACGTTCAAGGTCTTGAGATGCGCGATGACAGCGGGGTGGGCGAGGGCGGCGATCGTGCCCCGCTGCGACTCCGGTACGTCCGGGTGCAGCATGGTGAAGCCGCGGACGTTGAGTTCGTAGATCAGGCCCCCGGGGGTAAAGAGGGGCGCGGCGACAGGTGCGGTAGGGGGCGGCGTGACGATGGCGCGGGGGACCAGCGCGGTCGTGTCGATACCCGGCTCGCCGAGGCACGGGTCGTAGCGGAACGCCCGGTCCAGCTGGATCGCATAGGGATCGACCAGCAGTTTCGCCGGGTCGGACGCAGCGCGATAGCCGTATCGGGTGCCCACGCCGACGCCTTCGACCTCCGCATGCCAGACGCCGTCCGCACCGGTCATGGGTATCTGCCGTTCGCCGGCATCGTCGAACAGGCAAAGCGTGACCGGGGTCGCGCTCCGCACGGCGAAACGGGTGCCGCCGTCAACGACTTCGGCGCCGATCGATACGCTCACGTGATGACGTCGGGCTCGGTGCGGCCGGTGTGGCGAACGATCCCGGCGATCGCATCCGCTGCGGCGACAATATCGGCCAGCATCTCGCCGGTATCGCGGTCAAGGTCGCCGTCGGCGGGTTCGTAGCGTTCGAGATAGACGCGCAATGTCGCGCCGCTAGTGCCCGTGCCCGACAGGCGGAAGACGACGCGGCTGCCACCGTCGAACAGGATGCGCACGCCCTGGTTGCGGCTGACCGATCCGTCGGTGGGATCGGTATAGGCAAAATCATCGGCTTCGGCGACGCGCAAGCCGGCAACCTGCGTGCCGGCGAGCGTATCGAGCCTGCCGCGCAGTTCGGCCATCAGCGCATCGGCGCGATCGCTCTCCACGCCTTCATAGTCATGACGGGCGTAAAAGTTGCGGCCGTAGGTCGCCCAGTGATCGCGCGCGATCGCATCGACCGATTGGCCGCGAACGGCGAGGATGTTGAGCCACAGCAGGACCGCCCACAGGCCGTCTTTTTCCCGCACGTGGTCGGACCCAGTGCCCGCGCTTTCTTCGCCGCAGATCGTCGCCATGCCGGCGTCGAGCAGATTGCCGAAGAACTTCCATCCCGTCGGCGTCTCGAAGATCGGCAGCCCCTTGGCCGCCGCGACGCGATCGGCGGCGGCGCTGGTCGGCATCGATCGGGCGATGCCCTTCAGCCCGTCGGCATAGCCCGGCGCAAGGTGGGCATTGGCGGCGAGCATCGCGAGGCTGTCGGATGGGGTCACGAACCGGCCGCGGCCGATGATAAGGTTGCGGTCGCCGTCACCGTCCGATGCGGCACCAAAATCGGGCGCATCAGGGGCCATCATCGTCTCGTACAACGCATGCGCGTGGACGAGATTGGGGTCGGGGTGATGGCCGCCGAAATCCTCCAGCGGCGTGCCGTTGCGCACCGTGCCCTTGGCGAAGCCCAGACGGTTTTCGAGGATTTCGGTCGCATAGGGGCCGGTAACCGCGCTCATCGCGTCGAATGCCATGGTCAGGCCGGCGGCACGAATGGCGTCGAAGTCGAACAGCCGCTCCATCAGGGCGGCATAATCGGCGACCGGATCGACGATCTCGACGGTCATATCGCCGACCTGCGTTTCGCCGATCGTGTCGAGGTCGACGTCCGCCGCGTCGACGGTCAGCCAGCGGTCGATGACCTTGGTACGCTGATACAGCGCTTCGGTGACGTTTTCGGGCGCGGGGCCGCCGTTGGCGATATTGTATTTGATGCCGAAATCCTCGGTCGGGCCGCCGGGATTATGGCTCGCCGACAAAACGAGGCCGCCCAGCGCCTTGCGGATGCGGATCATGTTGCTGGCGGCGGGCGTCGACAGAATGCCGCCACGGCCGATCACCGCTCGGCCGAAACCGTTGGCGGCGGCGATGCGGATCGCCTTCTGGATCACCTCGCGATTGAGGAAGCGGCCGTCACCGCCGATGACGAGCGTCGCGCCCTGCTTGCCGTCAATGACGTCGAACACCGACTGGACGAAATTCTCGGCGTAATTGGGTTGCTGGAACACCGTCACCTTTTTGCGGAGGCCCGAGGTGCCGGGCTTCTGGTCGGTGTAGGGCTGGGTCGGGCAGGTGCGGATCATGCGTGTCCTGTCAGGGTCTTATAGAGGTCGGCGTAACGGCGGCCGCTTTGGCCCCAGGAGAAATCGGCACGCATCCCGTTGCGCTGGAGGATGCACCATAGATCGGGCCGGGCATAAGCGGCAATCGCGCGGCGGATCGCGTGCGCGAGCGTGTGGTAGCCGGTCTCGCCATGCTGGAAACCGGTGGCGACGCCGGCGGCGAGCGCCGCTTCGTTTGCATCGATGACCGTGTCGGCAAGACCGCCCGTGCGCGCGACGATCGGCACGCAGCCATAAGCGAGTCCGTACAACTGGGTCAGGCCGCACGGTTCGAAGCGCGACGGGATCAGGATGGCGTCGGCGCCGCCTTGCAGCAGATGCGAGAGCGGCTCGTCATAGCCGATCTGCACGCCGATCCGGCCGGGATAGCGTGCGGCGGCGGCAAGGAATGCCGCCTCGAGATGCGCGTCGCCCGATCCGAGCAGCGCCAGCCGTCCGCCGAGCGCGACAAGTTCGTCGAGGCATTGCGTCAGGACATCCATGCCCTTCTGCCACGTCAGGCGGCTGATGACGGTAAACAGGGGGCCGTCCCCCGCTTCCAATCCGAATACGCTTTCGATCGCGCGCTTGTTCGCCTTGCGACGGCCGAGCGCGCGGGTGGTGTAACGGCTGGGGAGGGCGGCGTCGGTTTCCGGGTTCCAGACCGCGGGGTTGATGCCGTTGACGATGCCATGGACGCGGTCGCGGCGCGCTTCGATCAGGCCTTCGAGGCCCATGCCGAAGCGACCTTCGCGGATCTCAGCCGCATAGGTCGGGCTGACGGTGGTGATCGCGTCCGCGGCGGCGAGGCCTGCCTTCAGGAACCCGACGCCACCATAATATTCGACGCCGTCGATCGCATAGGCCATTGCGGGCAGGCCGAGGTCCGTGAACACCTCCGCGCCGAACTGGCCTTGGAAGGCGATATTGTGGACGGTCATCACGCTCGCCGGGCGGCGATCGGCGTGCAGGAAGCGGAGATAGGCGGGTGCCATTGCCGCCTGCCAGTCGTGCGCGTGGAGCAGGTCGAAGCGATAACCCGGCACCACGCCCGCCGCGATTTCGGCGGCCGCGAAGGCGAACGCTGCAAACCGCTGCCAGTCGTCGGTCTGGCCATAGAGTCCGCCGGGCCGTGCGAACAATTCCGGCGCGTCGAGCACCATCAGCGGATGCTCGCCGATGTGCGACGCCAGCAGCCGCGCCTCGACGCCGAGCAGATCGGGCCAGCGATGCACGACCGTCGCACCCTTCACCGCCTTGGCGAGCGCGGGATAGCCGGGGAGCAGCGTGGACGTTGCGATCCCATGCGGGCTGACCGCGTCGGGGAGGGCACCGACGACGTCCGCCAGCCCGCCGGTCTTCACCAGCGGGAAGGCTTCGGATGCGACCGAGAGGACCGACAGGGTCACAGCGCCAGGCGGTCGATCATCGGTTGGGTGATCAGGCAGATGCCCTTGTCGGTCCGGCGGAAGCGGCGGCTGTCGAGCTCCGGGTCCTCCCCGACGATGAGCCCGTCCGGGATGACGACGCCGCGATCGAGCACCACGCGCTTCAGGCGGGCGCCGCGGCCGATGTGGCAATAGGGCAGCACCACCGCCTCGTCCAAGGCAGAGAAGCTGTGCGCGCGCACGCCGGTCGACAGCAGGCTGCGATGGATCGACGAGCCCGACACGATGCAATTGCCCGAAACCAGGCTCGACACCGCCGACCCGCGCCGGCCCTCTTCGTCATGGACGAACTTGGCGGGTGGGGTGATCTCCGAATAGGTCCAGATGGGCCATTCGTGGTCGTAGACGTCGAGCTGCGGGATGACATCGGTGAGGTCGATATTGGCCTCCCAATAGGCGTCGACCGTGCCGACGTCGCGCCAATAGGCGGCGGGCTCCTCGCTGGTGCGCACGCAGCTTGCCGAGAAGCGGTGCGCCTGCGCCTTGCCGTGCTGGACGAGGTACGGAATGATGTCCTTGCCGAAATCGCGCGCGGAGCCAGGCGTGTCGGCGTCGCGGCGCAGTTGTTCGATCAGGAACTTCGTGCGGAAGACGTAGATGCCGAGGCTGGCGAGCGCGATGTCGGGCTGGCCCGGGATCGACGGCGGATCGGCAGGCTTTTCGACGAAGTCGATGATCCGGTCGGTCTCATCGACGTGCATCACGCCGAACGCGACCGCCTCCATCCGAGGAACCTCCATGCAGGCAACCGTGACGTCGGCGCCACTGTCGCAATGCTGCTGGAGCATCACTTCGTAATCCATCTTGTAGATGTGATCGCCGGCCAGGATCACCATATATTCGACGTCATAGGCCTCGATGATGTCGATGTTCTGGTAGACCGCGTCGGCGGTGCCTTCATACCATTGGAATTCGCTGATCCGCTGGCTGGCGGGCAGGATGTCGAAGCTTTCGTTGCGTTCGGGGCGCAGGAAGTTCCAGCCGCGCTGCAAGTGGCGGATCAGCGAATGCGCCTTGTACTGGGTCGCGACGCCGATGCGGCGGATGCCCGAATTGATCGCGTTCGACAGCGCGAAATCGATGATCCGGCTCTTGCCGCCGAAATAGACCGCGGGCTTGGCGCGCGTGTCGGTCAGTTCCATCAGCCGGCTGCCGCGCCCGCCCGCCAGCACATAGGCCATCGCGTCACGCGATAGCGGCTGTCCTCGTCTGTCTACCACCGGCATCCTCCTATTATCTGTCCGTCGACCGTCCTGCCCCTGGATCGGTCAACCGTCGTATTGCAGCATGATGGTCGCGAGCGGTGGCAGTGTCACCCATGCCGCGCCGTCCTTCGCGTCAACGCCCCCCATATTGCCGAGGCCGGAGCCCCAATAATGGTGCGCGTCGGAATTGATGATCTCGCGCCAGCGTCCGTCGTGCGGCAGCGGCACGCGATAGGGTGCGCGCGCAACCGGCGTCAGGTTGGCGATCACCGCCACCGGCTTCTCGCCCGGCGCCTTGCGGAGCCAGGCGAAGACCGAATTGGCGGCATCGTCGCCGATCAGCCATTCGAAGCCCTCGCCCTCGCAGTCGCGCGCATGCAGCGCGGGCGTCTCGCGATACAGGCGATTGAGGTCGCGGACGAGATTGCGAATCCCCTCGTGCGACGACGAACAGCGCAAATGCCAGTCGAGCGCCCGATCCTCGCTCCACTCCTGTCGCTGCGCGAACTCCTGGCCCATGAACAATAGCTTCTTGCCGGGATAGCCCCACATGAAGGCGTAATAGGCGCGCAGATTCGCGAACTGCTGCCAATCGTCACCGGCCATCTTGGCGAGCAGCGAACCCTTCCCGTGGACGACCTCGTCATGGCTGAGCGGCAGCACGAAGTTCTCGTCGAAGGCATAGACCAGGCCGAAGGTGATTTCGCCATGGTGATGCCGCCGGTGGATCGGTTCACGTGCGAAATACTGGAGCGTGTCGTGCATCCAGCCCATGTTCCACTTGAACCCGAAGCCCAGGTTGGTGCGCGGCCCGTCGTCGAAGGCGGGGGTGGAGACGCCGGGCCAGCTGGTCGATTCCTCGGCGACGGTGAACACGCCGTCGCGCTTGCCGTACACCGCGCGGTTCATGTCGCGCAGGAAATGTACGGCCTCCCAATTCTCGCGGCCACCTTCGTCGTTCGGGATCCACTCGCCGGCCTTGCGGCTGTAGTCGCGGTACAGCATCGAGGCGACGGCATCCACGCGCAGCCCGTCGACGTGATAGCGTTCGGTCCAGAACAAAGCGTTGTTGATCAGGAAGCTGCGCACCTCGCGCCGCCCGAAATTGTAGATTGCGGTATTCCAGTCGGGGTGGAAGCCGAGGCGCGGGTCTTCGTGTTCGTACAGCGCGGTGCCGTCGAACCGGGCGAGGCCGTGGACATCGACGGGGAAGTGCGCGGGCACCCAATCGAGCAACACGCCGATCCCCGCTTGATGCGCACCATCGACGAAGCGAGCGAAGCCGTCCGGATCGCCGAAGCGCGCGGACGGCGCGTATAATCCGGTGGTCTGGTAACCCCATGACGGATCATAGGGGTGTTCGCTGATCGGCATGAATTCGATATGGGTGAAGCCCATGTCGACGACATAGGGGATCAGCCGATCGGCGAGCGCGTCCCACGACAGATACCAGCCGTTTTCGTCGCGATCCCAGCTGCCGGCGTGGACCTCGTAGATGCTCATCGGGACGCGGCGTGGATCGAGCCGCGACCAGCTGTCGCGGTGAACTGCGTCGCCCCAGTCATGCGCGGACGGTGCAGTAGTGATCGACGCGGTCTTCGGGCGCAGTTCGGACTGGAAGGCGAAGGGGTCCGCCTTCAGCGGTTGCAGCGTGCCGTCCGGGCCGAGGATCGCGAACTTGTAGCTGCGGCCCGCACCGATATCAGGCAGGAAAATCTCCCAGACGCCGATGTCGGCGCGGCGGCGCATCACGTGGCGGGTATCGTTCCAATCGTTGAAGTCGCCGACCACCGACACGCGCTGCGCATTGGGCGCCCAGACGGCGAAGTGCATGCCGCTTGCGCCCTGATGCTCGATCAGATGCGCGCCCATCTTGTCGTAGAGGCGGAAATGCGACCCTTCCGCGATCAGATAATCGTCGGTGGGGCCGAGCACCGGGCCGAAGCTGTACGGGTCCGTGACCCACCATTCGGCGCCATAGCCCTGCGCGCGGTACTTCACCGGCTGCGGATCACCGTCGATCGCGCCTTCGAACAGTCCATTGTCGTCGACACGGTTCACGCGACCGAGCGAGGTGCCCGACAGGTCGTACGCTTCGGCCGTTTCGGCGCCGGGGATCAGCGTGCGCGCGAACGTACCGTTCGGACCCGCGAAGACACCCAGCAGTGAAAAGGGATCGTCGTGGCGCCCGGCGAGCAGGGCAGCGATGGCGCCACGCGGCGGCTTCACATCACGTTCCAGATGTCGCGCGCATATTCACCGATCGTGCGATCCGACGAAAACCAGCCCATATTGGCGACGTTGAGGACCGCCGATCGGCCCCATGCGGCAGGATCGCTCCAGCGCGCATCGACCATGCGTTGGGCGGCGGCATAGCCGTCGAAATCGGCGGCCAGCATGAACCAGTCGTGATCGCGAATGCCGTCCATCAGTCCCCCATAACGATTTGGATCGTCCGGAGAAAACACCCCAGAGGCGATTGCGTTCACCGCCTGCGCCAATTCGCGCGACGCGCCGATCGCGTCCGTACCGCGATAGCCGCTGGCCCGCTTGTCGGCGACCTCCTCTGCAGTCAGGCCGAAGATGAAGATGTTGTTGGCGCCGACATGGTCGCGGATCTCGATATTTGCGCCGTCGAGCGTGCCGATCGTCAGCGCGCCGTTGAGCGCAAACTTCATGTTGCCGGTGCCCGATGCCTCCATGCCCGCGGTCGAAATCTGTTCGGACAGGTCGGCCGCCGGAATGATGCGTTCGGCAAGGCTGACGTTGTAATTGGGGACGAAGGCGACCTTCAACAGATCGCCGACCGCGGGATCGGCGTTGATCCGCTTGGCGACGTCGTTCGCCAGTTTGATGATAAGCTTGGCGTTGTGGTAACTCGACGCCGCCTTGCCGGCGAACAGCTTGACGCGCGGCGTCCAGTCGCGTTCCGGGTGGCTGCGGATCTGGTCGTATAGCGCGACCGTCTCGACGATGCCGAGCAGCTGGCGCTTATACTCGTGGATGCGCTTGATCTGCACGTCGAAGATCGCATCGGGATCGAGCTTGAGCTCCATCGTGTCATGCAGATACTGGCTGAGCGCCACCTTGTTCGCGCGCTTCACCGCGGCGAAGCGATCGCGGAAGCTCGCATCGTCGGCGAAGGGAGCCAGCGCGGTGAGTGCCTGCGCATCGTCGCGGAAGCCGCCGCCGATCGCGCTCTCGATCAGATCGGTGAGCCCGGGATTGCACTGCTGCAACCAGCGCCGTGGGGTGATGCCGTTGGTCTTGTTGTTGATCCGATCCGGATAGAGACGGTGAAGGTCGGCGAAGACCGTCTTCTTCATCAGATCCGTATGCAGCGCGGCCACGCCGTTGACGCTGTGGCTGCCCGCAAAGGCGAGGTTGGCCATGCGGACGCGGCGCTCGCCGCCTTCGTCGATCAGGCTGATCGCGGCGATCGCGCGATCGTCGGCACCACTTTCGCGCGCCTCGCGCAGCAGCTTGGCATTGATCGCATAGACCAATTGCATGTGCCGCGGCAGCAGCCGTTCGAACAGCGGCAGCGGCCAGCTTTCCAGCGCCTCGGGCAGCAACGTGTGGTTCGTATAACCGAAGGTCTTGCGGGTGATGTCCCACGCCTCGTCGAAGGTCAGGCCGTGGAAATCCTTCAGCAGCCGCATCAGTTCGGCGACCGACACCGCGGGGTGCGTGTCGTTGAGCTGGATCGCGGCCTTGTCCGGCAGCGTGCGGATATCGCCGAAATACTGGACGTGGCGCCGGACGATGTCCTGGATCGAGGCGGAGGAGAAGAAATATTCCTGACGCAGCCGCAGCCCCTGGCCCGCAGGCGTGCTGTCATTGGGGTAGAGGACGCGGGTCAGCGTTTCCGCCCGAAGCTGCCCGGCGAGCGCGCCTTCGAAATCGCCGGCGTTGAACTGGTCCAGCTTGATCGGATCGAACGCGCGGGCGTTCCACAGCCGCAGCGTATTAACGCGCTTGCCGCGCCAGCCGACCATCGGCGTGTCGAAGGCGACCGCCTCCACCGCTTCGGCGGGCGACCAGTGGCTGCGGCCGTCGGCCAGCGTCGTCACCTCGCCGCCGAAACCGACAAAATAGGCGCTTTCCCGCCGCTCGAACTCCCACGGATTGCCGTGCGCCAGCCAGGTTTCCGGCAGCTCGACCTGCCAGCCATCGTCCAGCCGCTGGCGGAACATGCCGTTCACGTAGCGGATGCCATAGCCATAGGCCGGCAGGTCGAGGCTCGCGAGGCTCTCCATGAAACACGCGGCCAGTCGCCCGAGGCCGCCGTTGCCGAGGGCCGCGTCCGGCTCGATCTCTTCGATCACCGCCAGGTCGACGCCGAGCGACGCCAGCGCCTGCGCGACCTCGTCGTTATGCCGCAGGTTCGACAGGGCGTCGCGCAGCAACCGCCCGATCAGGAATTCGAGGCTGAGATAATAGACCCGCTTCGCGCCCGCCGCATGCGCTTCCTTGGTCGAGCGCATCCAGCGTTCGATGATCTCGTTCCGCAGTGTGAAGATCGTCGCCGCGAGCCAATCGTGCGGGCGGGCGGCCTGCCGGTCCTTGCCGATGCGATGGACGAGGGTGTCGACGATCTCGTTAGCGAGGTCTGGGGCGAGCGCATGGGTCTGCGCAGGGGTGGATGCGGCAGCTGGTTCGGTCACGATCGATCCGGGGAAGAAGAGGGATACGCTGCCGTAACTAAACGATAGGTGCTGGCGAAAGTCACCCTTTAAATGGCCGAAGTGGCATCACAGCATGCCGACCAGCAGCGTCAGATTGAGCCCGATGATGATCGCGGCGATCAGCCAAGCGAGCAGACGCAACCAACGCGGGCTGACGAAGCGGCCCATGACGCGCGACTGGCCGGTAAACAGGACCAGCGGCACGACGGCGAAGGGCAGTTGCAGGCTGAGGATCACCTGGCTCAGCACCAGTAGCCGGGTCGCACCGCCGTCGCCGCTCGCGCCAACAACGATCACCGCCGGCACGATCGCGAGCAGCCGCGTGACGAGGCGACGCAGCCAGACGGGCAGGCGGAGCTGGAGGAAGCCCTCCATCACGATCTGCCCGGCCAGCGTGCCGGTGACGGTGGAGTTCTGGCCGGACGCGAGCAGCGCGATGCCGAACACGACGCTCGCCGCGCCGACGCCCATCATCGGGGCAAGCAAACGATAGGCCTCATCGATCTCGGCGACTTCGGTGCGGCCCGCGGTGTGGAACACCGCTGCCGCCGTCACGAGGATGGCGGCGTTGATGAAGAAGGCGAGGCCCAGCGCGATCGTGCCGTCGATCGTCGCCATCCGCGCCGCCTCGGCCTTACCGGCGTCGGTGGCCTCGAAGGCGCGGGTCTGGACGATCGAGGAATGGAGGTAGAGGTTGTGCGGCATCACCGTCGCGCCGAGGATGCCGATCGCGAGGTACAATTTGGCTGGATCGGTGACGATGCCGGGGCTGGGGACGAGGCCCGCGAGCATCGCGCCGACGTCCGGCTTTGCGTGGAACAGCTCGAACGCGAAGCAGCCCGCGATGATGACGAGCAGCGCGATGATGAACGCTTCGATCTTGCGGAAACCATAGCGTTGCAGCGCCAGGATCAGGAACACGTCGAGCGAGGTCAGGATCACGCCCCAGACCAGCGGGATGCCGAACAGCAGCTTCAGCGCGATCGCCGTGCCCAGCACTTCGGCCAGGTCGCAGGCGATGATCGCGACCTCCGCCAGCGCCCACAGCGCGAACGACACCGGCCGGCTGTAATAGGCCCGGCAGGCCTGTGCGAGGTCGAGGCCGGAGGCGACGCCCAGTCGGGCCGAGAGCGCCTGCAACACGATCGCCATCAGGTTCGACAGCAGAATGACCGACAGCAAGGTGTAACCGAAGGCGGACCCGCCGGCGATGTCGGTCGCCCAATTGCCGGGGTCCATATAACCGACGGCGACGAGGAAGCCCGGCCCCATGAAGGCCGCCAGCCGCCGCCAGCCCGATCCGCCGGTCGGCACCGAGACGCTGCGATGGCTGCCGATCAGCGAGGGCGCGGGCGAGGTGGCGGGGGGCGTCATCTCCGCGGTCTGTGCGGCAAGCGCGTCACGACCGCAAGTGTCGCACGCGACGCGAAAAACTTCGTTGCGCGCTCGGCCGGCGGTTGGGTCAGACAGCCTTGATCGTCAGATAGACCAAGGTTTGGGTCAGCAGCATATAAGCGATCTCGCCGAACGACATCGGCCCCGCGACATCCGCTGTGCGCTTGCCCGCAAGACGGGCGTAATTGTAGTTGAGGATGCAGTTGCAGGCGAAGGCGAGCGTGTCATGCCGTTCGCCGAGCTGCTCAGCGAACAGCGTCTCATAATCCTTGATCGGCTTGGCGAAGCGATAGGTGATGTGGGGGAACACCGGCGCGAAAAACGTGACGTGGCCGGTGTCCGCCGCGATGCCGGCCGTCGCCACGTTTATCATCGCGCCGTTATAGTCGGCGACGAGCGGCAACCGCGTATCGATGCCATGGTCCGCGATATGGTCGATCAGGCGCTTGCGAACGCCATCGACGTAAACGTGTTCGACGGTGAAACCGGTATCGGCGCCGTCTTCGTCTCCGAAGGTCAGCGCTGGGCCGTCGCCGGGTTCGAACAGGTTGACGATATCGACGTCGGCATAATGGCTGTCGGGCAGCGCGACGTGCATGACCACGGCGTCGGTGCCGGAGATCTGCCCGGTCGCGCCGTCAATCACCTTGGGACTGTCGGTGTCGAGACGATCGAGCGCGGCCCCCGTGACCCAGCCGACCAGCGGGCGGCGGAACACCCCGGGCCATTCGCCGCTGCGCAGCGCGAACGCCTGATGCGCTGGGCTCTGCGAGGGCAGCAGGATGACGGTAAAGCCGTTGTCGGGGCCTCCGTCCGCCAGCGTCGACAGCGCATCGGCCGGCAGCAGGTGTTGCGCATGAACGGCCGCCATGTCTGGCAGGCGTTGCACGAAGATGCGGTCGCGATCGAATGTGCCGCCGGCTTCATGCGTCATGAAATAAGGGATGGTGCCGCCGATCCACCGGCCTTGCGGCAGCGCAGCGAGCAGCTGCTCTTCGCCGGCCAGCAGCAGGGCATCGCCAGCGGCGATCATCGCGCCGACCTCGTCAACGCTGTAGAGCGAACGGTCGGCGGCAGGCTGATCCGGGCTGTTGGTCATCGCGCGCTGGCCTCTGCGATGGTGGCATAATCAGGGGCCGCGAACCGGGCATTGTCGCGGAAGAAGGTGCGCAGTTCGGCAACGATGTCCGCCTTGTCGGCGGTTCCGTCGCGATAGGCATGCGTCAGTCGGATCATCAGGATCCGAAGGGCCAGGCAGCGATAGGTCGGCTTGATCTCGCCCAACAGCAGCCGATGCCACAAGGGATCGGAGGCTGGTGCGATATCGACTGTCGTTGTCATCAAGCCTCCTCTCGCGCAGCGTGCCTCTTCCGATGACCATACACTGATCTGTGTTAATCAGATGTAATCGCACGATCTTATTCGAAAACGTGCACCGTCACACCGGAGCGGCGTCGACGTCCGGCCCGGCGCCGTAATGATGCCAGGTGAAGATCGCGAGCGCCCCGCGATGCGGCCGCCACGCCTCGGCGAGCGCGCGAACCTGCTTTTCGGACGGGCGGGCGTCATGACCCAGCAGACGGCCGACCTCGATCTGCACGGCGAGGTCGCCGGCAGGCCAGATGTCGGGGCGCCCCTCCGCAAATAGGAGATAGATTTCGGCCGACCATCGCCCGATCCCCTTGACGCGGACGAGCTGCGCAATCGCCTCTTCGTCATCCTCGGGTAGCGCATCGAGGTTTAGGCGACCGCTCGTCACCTCCTCGGCAAGGCTGCGCGCATATCCCGCCTTCTGGCGCGAAAGCCCCGCCGCACGCAGCGTCTCGTCGCTGGCGGCGAGGATGGTATGCGGATCGCCCGGATCGCCCACCAGTGATTCGAGCTTGCGATAGACGGCATTCGCCGATGCGACGCTGACCTGTTGGCCGATGATCGTGCGCAGCAGTGTGATATAGCCCCGCGCGCGCAGCCGCGGCGGCGGATAGCCGACGCGGGCGAGCCCAGCGGCAAAGGCGGGTTCGGCGGCGGCGAGGGCGTCCATGCTCGCGCGGATTTGCTCGGCGCTCAGGCCCATGCTTGATCCTGGGGCGGTGGCGAGGCATGGCCCGCGGCAACTCTAGGGGAGATTATCATGCCCAAGCTTATCGTTGTCACGCGCGAGGGGGAAGAACGCGAAATCAACAGCGAGGCCGGTTTGTCGGTGATGGAAGTCATCCGCGACGCCGGCATCGACGAACTGCTGGCGCTGTGCGGCGGCTGCTGCAGCTGCGCGACCTGTCACGTCCATGTCGACCCGGCCTTCGCCGACCAATTGCCCGCGATGAGCCCGGACGAGGACGACCTGCTCGATTCGAGCGACGAGCGCAACGCGACGTCGCGCCTGTCGTGCCAGCTGCCGTTCACCGATGCGCTCGACGGCCTGAAGGTGACGATCGCCGGCGAGGATTGAGGGGCCCGGCATCCTAATGTCGTCATTCCCGCCTGCGCGGGGATGACGACGTTCACATGGCCTTATCGCGCCGCTACCGCATACAGTGCGATCGCCGCGGCGTTCGAGACGTTCAGGCTTTCCACCTTGTCGCTGATCGGCAGCTTGGCGAGTTCGTCGCAATGCGCCTCGGTATTCTGGCGCATGCCTTCGCCTTCCGCGCCGAGCACAATGCAGATGCGCTGCGTCCCCATTGCCTCGGCCAGCGTCTGATTGGCGTGGCCGGTCAGGCCGATGCGCCAGAAGCCGGCTTCGGCGATCTCTTCCAATGCGCGTGCCAGATTGACGACGCGGCACCACGGCACCGTTTCCAACGCACCCGAGGCCGAGCGCGCAACCGTGCCGCTTTCGGGCGGTGCGTGCCGGTCCTGCGTGACGATGCCCAGTGCGTCGAACGCCGCCGCCGAACGCAGGATCGCGCCGACATTGTGCGGGTCGGTCACCTGATCGAGCACGATCAGCGGGCGGTTGTCGTCCTTGCCCTCCATCAGCAGGTCGGCCAGCCACATCTCCTCGAGCGGTTCGACCTCGGCGACGAGGCCCTGGTGCGGCGCGTCCGATGGCACCAGCCGGCCGAGGTCCGCGGCGTCGGCATAGACGACCGGCATCGCGGGCGGCAGGTCGAGCGACGACAGCGCCTCGCGCGTGCCCCAGATCTTGCGCACGGTGCGGTTGGGGTTGGCGAGCGCCGCCGTCACCGGGTGGCGACCCCAGAATTTGGGGCGATTGGCGGTGCCCGTCGACGGGCGATGGCCGCGGCGCGCCATCAGCGCAGGCCGCCGGAAACGGAGGGGAAGGGGGCGTAAGTCATCGCCGGCCTGCTAGGCCGCGACGGCGGAGCACGCAAGCTGTGCAGCTTATGCACAGTTTTGTGGGCAAAGCGGCGTTGACAGGCGCGTCGCCCCACGCCAATAGGCCGCCTCGCTTCGGCGAAGCTCCCATCTGGACAGGTGGCCGAGTGGTTAAAGGCAGCAGACTGTAAATCTGCCCGTGCAAGCGTACGCTGGTTCGAATCCAGCCCTGTCCACCATCCTTCCCGACGCAGGGAAGGCCGATCCCCACCGCCGGATCGCTCTTCACCATCACAGCGACGTCGTCCCCAGCGGATGCCCGCGTGCATGCGGCGCACGCCGGAAAGACACTTATCTAGTTGAATCTACGGGCGTAACGACTGGAACGCTGGTTGCTACGTCGGGTTGGTGCCCCTCTTCTCGAGGGAGCTGAGGATGACCTATCCACGCGACGACGCGCCACCGACGACGTCGAAACATGGCGATGCCGCCGATGCTGCAACCGAATCGCTGATCAATGCCAAAGGCTCGTCCGCGATCGCAACGGCGGTGACGATCAATCGGCCGGTGGCCGAGGTCTATGCCTACTTCCGCGACTTCGCGAACCTGCCGAGCTTCATGGAGAATGTCGTCTCGATCGAGGTGACGCACGATAAGACCTCGCATTGGACCGTGAAGGCGCCCGCCGGCGCCACGGTGTCGTGGGACGCGCGGATCACGCAGGAAGAACCGGATCGGCTGATCGCCTGGACGTCCGAGCCCGGTGCCGATGTGCCCAACTCGGGCCGGGTCACGTTCCGCGATGCGGGCCCGCGCGGGACGGTCGTCACCGCGACGATCGCTTATGATCCGCCCGGCGGGGTGATCGGCAAAGTCATCGCCAAGATGTTCCAGCGCGAACCCGCGATCCAGGCGCGTCGCGACCTGGCGCGCTTCAAGCAGCTGATGGAGGCGGGCGAGATCGCCACGCCCGCGATGACGCTCAAGCAATTCGAGGAGATGGGGCTGTGAAAGCGCTCGCATGGCACGGCAAGCATGACGTCCGCATGGATACGGTCGACGATCCCGAAATCGTCAACCCGCGCGATTGCATCATCAAGGTAACCTCCACCGCAATCTGTGGATCCGATCTGCATCTGTACGATGGCTATATTCCGACGATGAAGGCGGGGGATGTCCTGGGCCACGAGTTCATGGGCGAGGTGGTCGAGGTCGGCGCGAAGTCGACGCTGAAAAAGGGGCAGCGCGTCGTCGTGCCCTTCACCATCGCCTGCGGCAGCTGCTTTCATTGCGGCAAGCACCAATATTCCGCCTGTCCCAACGGCCTGCCCGCCGACAATCAGGATATCGCGCGCGAGCTGTACGGGCATGAGATGTCGGCGCTGTTTGGATACAGCCACATGACCGGCGGCTATGCGGGCGGTCAGGCCGAGTATGTCCGCGTACCGTTCAGCGATGTCGGGCCGATCGTCATCCCGGACGGTGTGGAGGACGACAAGGTGTTGTTCCTCAGCGACATCCTGCCGACCGGCTGGCAAGCGGCCGAATATGCGCAGATCGAACCCGGCGACACGGTCGCGGTCTGGGGCTGCGGGCCGGTGGGGCTGTTCGCGGTACAGTCGGCGTTCCTGATGGGGGCCGAGCGCGTCATCGCGATCGATCATTTCCCGAACCGGTTGGAGTTAGCCAAGCGCTTCGGGGCGGAGACGATCAATTTCGAAGATAGTGCGACCTATGACGCGCTGATGGAAATGACCGGTGGTATCGGTCCCGACGCGGTGATCGACGCGGTGGGGTTGGAGGCGCACGGGATGTTCGTCGACAACGTCATCGATCAGATCAAGGCGTCCACCTTCCTCGGCACCGATCGGCCGCATTCGATCCGCCAGGCGATCATCGCTTGCCGCAAGGGCGGACGCGTGTCGATGCCGGCGGTCTACGGGGGCTTCGTCGACAAGTTTCCGCTCGGCGCGTTCATGGAAAAGGGGCTGACGCTGAAGACCGGCCAGACCCACGTCCAGCATTACATGCCCGCACTCCTGAACGCGATCATGGAGGGCAAGATCGACACCGAATTCCTGATCTCTCACCGCATGCCGCTGATGGACGCGCCCAAGGGCTACAAGATGTTCAAGGACCAGCAGAATGAGACGACAAAGATCGTGCTGAAGCCCGGCATGACGGCCACCTCATAAGGAACGCGACATCATGGCACATCCCTTTGCGATCATTACCGGCGCCTCGACCGGCATCGGCTTCGAGCTCGCCACGCTGGCGGCCAAAAACGGCTATGACATTCTGGTCGTCGCGGACGAGCCGTTGATCGAGGCGGCGGCGGAGGACTTTCGCCAGTTCGGCACCGAGGTACGCTCCGTCGAGGCCGACCTGTCGACCCTGCAGGGTGTCGATGAACTGCTCGCGACCGCAGAGGGGCGGCCGGTGGACTTGCTGTGTGCCAATGCCGGCCGGGGACTTGGTCACGCCTTCCTCGATCAGCGTGTCGAAGATTGGCGCCGTGTGGTCGACACCAACATCGTCGGCACCAGCTATCTGTTGCAAAAGGTGCTGGCCGACATGGTCGCGCGCAATTCGGGCAAGGTGCTGGTGACCGGCTCGATCGCAGGCTACATCCCCGGTGCGTTCCAAGCGGTGTACAACGGCACCAAGGCGTTCGTGGATAGTTTCGTCGCCGCGATCCAGAACGAGATCAAGGACGCGGACGGCGTCTCGCTCACCAATCTGATGCCCGGCCCCGTCGACACCGAATTCTTCGCGCGCGGCGATATGCTCGACACGTCGGTCGGTAGCGATCCGAAGAAGAGCGACCCCGCCGACGTCGCCCGCGATGGCTGGGACGCGCTGATGGCCGGCAAGGCGCAGGTCGTGTCCGGCTGGAAAAACAAGATCCAGTCCGCCGTCGCGAACGTCACACCGAACGCCGTACTCGCGGAGCGCCACCGCGCCATGGCCGAGCCGGGAACGGCGAAGGACTGAACGACGAACGCTCGCGCCCATTATGCCGGAGCGCACCCGGCATAATGGGCGGCGCATGGGGAGGGATGGAGCGGGTAACGGGAATCGAACCCGTGTATTCAGCTTGGAAGGCTGCTGCACTACCATTGTGCTATACCCGCATGACGCTGGCAGCGGAGCCTGGGGCCCGGCGATCGTCGCGTGGGTGCCTATCTATCGTCGCGCTTCGTGCGGTGCAAGCGGCAGCGTGGTTCATGGCTTGATTACCGTTTGCACGGTAGAAGCGGGCCATGTCTGTCGACCCTGTACCTGATTGTGCGTCCTTGCCCGATCATCGCCCGCCGTCGGCGGTAAGCCATGGCGTGGGGCTGGCGGGCCTTGCTGGGTTGGGCGCGTGGCTGGTCTTTGCGGGCAGCATCGGCATGGACGGACCTTATGCGGCGCTGGTCGCGCTGGTCGCCTGCGCTGCGCCGATGATCCTGTGGTCGCTGCTCGTCGACAAGGTGCATCGCCATGCGACGACGGGGATCGACTGGGGCAGTCCGCGGCCGTTCGCCGAGACGCGGGAGATCAGCCTGACCAAGCTTGCCGGCCTGTTCGCGACCTGGGCGGCGATCGGCATCATGTATGGCATGGGGCGCTTCTATTGGGAGGGCAATTTCGCCTTCGCCATGTGGTGCTTCAGTTGGGGCATGCCGATCGTCGCACTGCTGGCGGTGCCCTATGTCCTGTGGCTGGACCGCTATCTGGAGCAGCCTCGCGACGGCAGCTGGCATGTCGGCGCGTGGCTGACCGGGCAGGCGGGCGTCGAGCGCGAGGCGATCTGGGGGCATATGCGCAGCTGGGGAGTGAAGGCGTTCTTCCTGGCCTTCATGCTGGCGGTTGTGCCGGGCAATTACGGCAGCTTCATCCGCAGCGATCTGACACGGCTGAGCGACCCGGTGATGCTGGCGAGCTGGCTGATCGCGCTGATGTTCGTGATCGACGTCAGCTTCGCGACCGTCGGCTATGTACTGACATTGCGGCCGCTCGATTCGCATATCCGCAGCGCCAATCCGTTTGCGGCGGCGTGGACCGCGGCGCTGATCTGCTATCCGCCGTTCATCATGATGGAGACCGGCGGACCGCTGGATTATCATCCGGGGACGCAGGAGTGGAGCAGCTGGTTTGCCGGGCATCCGGCGCTGCTGTGGCTGTGGGGCGCGGTGCTGGTCGTGCTGACGGCGATCTATGCCTGGGCGACGGTGGCGTTCGGCCTGCGCTTTTCCAACCTCACGCATCGCGGCATCCTGACCCACGGGCCTTATGGCTGGTCGCGTCATCCGGCCTATCTGTCGAAGAACCTGTTCTGGTGGCTGTCGACGCTGCCGCTGCTGACGACGGGGTCGTTGGTCGATGCGATCCGGGCCACGTTGCTGATGGGCGTGGTGAGCGGCGTCTATTATTGGCGGGCGAAGACCGAAGAGCGGCATCTGGGGCTCGACCCGACGTATCGCGCGTACAGCGACTGGATGGGGCGGCATGGCGCCGTGCCGCGGTTCCTCCGCTGGCTGCTGGGCACGCCTGCACCGGCGCCGGTCGAGGCGCCTCAGGTGGCGGGATGATCCTTCGTCCATAAGGCGTCGATGCGCGCCTGGTTGCCGCCGGTTTCGCGCAGGCGCAGGTCGATCAGTTCGACCACGCGGCCACGCAGCGGGCGGCCATGCGTTTCCCACACGAGATCGTAGACCGCCTGCCGCGTCGTCGGCTGGTCGTCGGTGAAATAGGTGTAGCGGATCAGCACGGGCAGCCGGCCGCTCTGTGCGTCGGGGCCGCCATCGGTCGCCTTGCGCAGCGCCTTTTCGAACCAGCGCGATTCGATCGTCTGATCGACGGCATCCTGCGGGCCGACGTCGAGCGCGGTCGGGAAGGTGACGCGCACGTCGCCGAGCGGATGCGCCTCTGTCTTGGCGAGGACGATCTGGCTCTTGTCCTTCGACGGTGTGCCACGGAGCACGAAGCGGGTCTTGTCGCGCGTCGCACTCGCGGCTTCTACCGCTTTGTCGGCGGCGGCGTCGCGGCGTTCCTGCCAGTTGTTGTACAGCGTCAGCGCGGCGATGATGACGCCGGCAACGGCGACCACCTCCGCCAGGGTGATCCAGCGGCGGCGCGTCTGCGCCTGATCGGGCGTTTCGCTGCCTCCGCCGGTGCCGCTCATCGTCCGCCGGCCTCCAGCAGACGTTCGGGCGCCGCCAGTTCCCAACTGTGCGCGATGCGATCCTCGATCAGCGTCCAGTCGGGGTCGCCGCCCAGCGTCATGCCGATCCACGGTTCGGGGCCGAGATCGTCAGCGGGTTCGTAGGCGTCTGGATCGCTTTCCAGCGCGTCGGCCTGTTCCTCGGCATCGGCCGTGCGGACACACACCGTTTCGTCGTCGGTCAGCTGTGCGAAGGGGACGTCATCGACGACGAAGACGGGGAGGCCGCCCTCGTCGCGTTCCTCCGCCTCGGGCAACAGCAGCGCGATCGCGCGGACGCGGTCGATCGGGGTGGACGCGTCGGTCAATTCGGGGGTCATCGGCTGGCGAACTCCTTGAGCACCTGCGGATACAGGCGATGTTCGGCGACCAGAACGCGCGCGGCGAGCGTATCGGGGGTGTCACCGGCAAAAATCGGCACTTCGGCCTGGCCGAGCAGGGCGCCGGCATCCAGTTCCTCGGTGACGATATGCACCGAACACCCCGCCACCGCATCGCCGGCATCTATCGCCCGCGCGTGCGTGTCGAGGCCCTTGTACTTGGGCAGCAGCGAAGGATGGATGTTGACGATGCGGTCGCGCCAGCGCGCGACGAAGTCGTTCGACAGCAGCCGCATGTAGCCGGCAAGCGCGACGATCTCGCATCCCGCCTCGCGCAGGGCGGCGTCGACCTGTGTCTCATAGGCCGCCTTGCCGATCCCCTTGGGCGACAGCGCGAAGGTCTTGAGCCCCCGCTCGCGCGCCCAGGCGAGGCCCGCGGCATCGGGCTTGTCGGATGCGACGAGGCCGACCGGCACGCCCGATTCGACCAGCGCCATCATGTTCGAGCCGCGGCCCGAGATCAGGATGCCGACGGTCTTCATCGCCCCGTCAGCCATGGGTGTGGGTGGCGGTCCAGTCGGCGCGCGCGCTCCACGTTTCGGTGCTGCCGCGCACGGTGCAGCCGCGCGGGCCGGCGTCGATGCGGCCGATCGTGTGGACGGTTTCGCCGGCCTCAGTGAGCGCTGCAGCGACCGCGTCCGCCTGATCCGCCGCGACGACGACCGCCATGCCGATGCCGCAGTTGAAGGTGCGCGCCATTTCCTCGGGCTCGATCGCGCCTTGGGCCTGCAGGAACGCCATCAGGCGCGGCTGCTCCCAGGCATCGGCATCGACCACGGCATGCGTGCCGTCGGGCAGGACGCGCGGGATGTTCTCGAGCAAGCCACCGCCAGTGATGTGGGCGAGGCCCTTGATCCGGCGCTCGCGGAGCAGCGGCAGCAGCGATGCGACATAGATGCGCGTCGGCGCCATCAGCGTGTCGATGAGCAGCCGGTCGGCGTCGAACAGCGCCGGGCGGTCAAGCTTCCAATTGCGATCGGTGGCAAGGCGGCGGACCAGCGAGAAGCCGTTCGAATGCACGCCCGACGAGGCGAGGCCGAGGATGACGTCACCCGCGGCGATCGTCTGCCCGGTCAGCACGGCATCGCGCTCGACTGCGCCGACGCAGAAGCCGGCGAGATCGTAATCGCCCTCGGCATACATGCCGGGCATTTCCGCGGTTTCGCCACCGATCAGCGCGCAGCCGGCCTGGCGGCAACCCTCCGCGATCGAGGCGACGACGCGTTCGGCGATGCCGTTGTCGAGCTTCGCGGTCGCGTAATAGTCGAGGAAGAACAGAGGCTCGGCGCCCTGTACGATCAGGTCGTTGGCGCACATCGCGACGAGATCGACGCCGACGCCCTCATGCCGGTCCCATTCGATCGCGAGCTTCAGCTTGGTGCCGACGCCATCATTCGCCGCGACTAGCAGCGGATCGGTAAAGCCCGCCGCCTTGAGATCGAACATGCCGCCGAACCCGCCCAGGTCGGCGTCGGCGCCCGGCCGCCGGGTCGCCTTGGCGAGCGGTCCGATCGCACGGACCAGCGCGTTGCCCGCGGCGATCGATACGCCGGCGTCGGCATAGGTGTAGGACTGGTCGGCGGGGGAGGATGGCTCGGTGCTCATCCGGCCAGCCTGCTACGATCTGTCCGGCGCGGTGGCAATGCTGAACCGGCGCCGGGTGCATGGGCAGGTGATTCGGGCGGGGCGGACGGGCCGGAATCGCCGAAATTCGCGCGCGGAAGTGGACGAAGTGGACGATACGTATCGTTCGAAACGCGCACCCCGCCTGCCCCCGCGTCGCGATGGGGGAGGTGGGCGCCGGTCGAGCACATGATGCGGATGTAGGGAGTGGTTGGCGTGTAGGACAGGGGCATGAATGCTGAAGTTCGTTCAGATGCGCGACCGGGCTTCCTATCAGCGCGGAGTGGCGGTGTACGTAATGTGCCCCACCGGATGTCCGTCGCCGTTCCCAATCGGAGAGAACTGAAACACCCGTACAGGCCGTTGACCCTGAGGGGTCGCCAACATAGCTTTTCCGATGCGACGCAGCATAATGAGGACGCTATGGCCAACTCCGCAAAGGCGACGGCTGAGGAGTTCTTCCGCCGGAACGCATCCGGTGATCCTCCTGAGCGAATTGCCGAAATGGTCCGCGAGGATGTCGATTGGTACGTGGCGGGCGACGTCAACGTCGTCCCGTGGATCGGGCGTAAGGAGGGTCGTGCTGGCGTAGCGGACTTTTATCGCGAACTTCGTCATCAGGTTATAGCCGAGAAATTCGAGATTACGGATATGCTGGCTAACGAAAACAGGGTCGTCGTGCTTGGTGAGCTGGCCTCGCGGGTGAGGAATACCGGGAAACTCATACAGACGGAATTCGCCTTCGACTTTACGGTCGAGGACGGTCAGATCGTTCGCTTCCGGCTGTTTGAAGATAGTCACGCCGTAGCGTTGGCCGCCGTGTAAGATCGACGATCATTCACACCTGATTTCGAAACCTAAAATTCGCGAGCGTCATTCCCGCTTCTCGATCGGGCTGGGAAGAAGCAGGCTGGCAGGCACGCCCCGACCGCCCCTCTGCGTCTTTCCCCTGGCGCCGCCCCGTCACATCGCGCTTGGCTTACCGGCCGCGCTTCGCCAAAAGGCGGGCACGATGCGTGTCCGTACCCTGTTCTCGTCGCTGGCCGGTGCCGCGCTCCTTTTTGGCGCGGGTGCGCTTGCGCAGATCGAGGGCGGGCGCGGGGTCGCGCCGGTCGACAGTTCGGGCGATTTCGAGGTGAGCGGCGTCACGGTCGACGTCGCGGCGAAGACGGCGGAGGCCGCGCGCCTGGGCGGCTGGCGGCTGGCGCAGCGCAAGGCGTGGGTGCAGCTGTCGCGCCGGCTGGGTGGCGACGGCGCGCTGATTTCCGACAATGCGCTGGACCAGATCGTGTCGGGCATCGTCGTCGAGAACGAACAATTGGGGCCGACGCGCTATATCGCCAAGCTGGGCGTGCTGTTCGACCGCGGCCGGGCGGCGTCGATCCTGGGCATCAGCGCCTATTCCGACCGGTCGCGCCCGATGCTGCTCGTGCCGCTGCAGATTTCGGGCGGCGTCGAAACAGTGTTCGAACAGCGCAACGATTGGCAGGAGGCCTGGGCGCGCTTCCGCACCGGCAACAGCACGATCGATTATGTCCGCCCATCTGGCACGGGTGCCGATTCGCTGCTGCTGAATGCGGGCCAGATCGGGCGGCCGGGACGCGGCTGGTGGCGGACGATCATCGACCAATATGGCGCGTCCGACATCCTAATCCCGGTAGTGCGCCTGTATCGCAGCTATCCGGGCGGGCCGATCATCGGCGTGTTCCAGGCGCGGCACGGGCCGGACAATCAGTTGCTCGGCAGCTTCACGCTGCGCGTCGGGACGGCGGCGGGCCTGCCGCAATTGCTCGATGCGGGCGTGACGCGGATGGACGGGCTTTTCCAGCAGGCGTTGCGCGGTGGTGCGCTGGGGCTCGACCCCACGCTGTCGCCGCCGCCCGAGCCCGAACCCGTCGTCGATCCGACGACCGAGGATACGAGCGGCGAGACGCTGGCCGAGATCGTCGGCGATACGGCGCCCGCGAGCGCCGGCATCGCGATCACGCTCCAATTCGACACGCCGAGCGCGAGCGCGGTCGCAAATACCGAAGGACTGGTGCGCGGCATCCCCGGCGTCCGCTCCGCCTCCACCACCAGCCTGGCGCTGGGCGGCGTGTCGCTGATGCGCGTGACCTATGACGGCGATCCCGATGCGTTGCGCGCGGCGCTGGAGGTGCGGGGCTTGCAGGTGACGGGCAGCGGCCAGACGCTGCGCATCCGCCGCGCGCCGCAATTGCTGCCGCCGAACCTGCCGGCCGACACCAACCCGGCAGGCTAACGCGATGACCAATCAGCTCGCGTTGCCGTTGGGGTGGCCCGCCGACCCCCGCGACGACGCCTTTCTCGTGACGCCCTCCAACGCCCGCGCCGCACAGACGCTGGAGCATTGGGCGACGTGGCCGGTGATGGCGGCGGTGCTGACCGGCCCGCGCAAGTCCGGCCGCAGCCTGCTCGCGCGAATCTTCGCCGCGAAGAGCAACGGCACGATCATCGACGATGCCGAGAACGTGCCCGAGGCGCAGATCTTCCACGCGTGGAACCAGGCGCAGGCGGAGCGGCGCCCGCTGGTGATCGTGGCGGACGCCTTGCCGCCGCTGTGGGCGGTGCGGCTGCCGGACTTGCGATCGCGCCTGGCGGCCAGCCCGCATGCTGCGATCCAGCCGCCCGACGACGAATTGATCGCGGCGCTGCTCGACCATCTGTTCCAGCGCCGGGGGCTGGATGCGCGGCCCGATCTCGTCACCTGGCTCAGCACGCGGATCGAGCGCAGCCATATCGTCGTCCAGCGCGTCGTCGATGCGCTGGATCAGGAGGTGCTCGAAAGCCGCAAGCGGTTGTCGATCCCGCTCGCGCGGACTGTTTTGACCGCAGCGGGGATCGTCACGCAACCGCAACCGTTGCTGCCTATGTCCTGATCATGACTCGCCCAGCCCATCTCGCCCATCTGACCGACGCCGACGACGATCCTTTCGTCCCCGAGGTCAACGATCGCTATTTCAACCGCGAGCTGTCGTGGCTGGCGTTCAACCGGCGGGTGCTGGAAGAGGCGTGCAACGGATCGCATCCCTTGCTGGAGCGGCTGCGCTTCCTGTCGATCTCGGGCACCAACCTCGACGAATTCTTCATGGTGCGCGTGGCTGGCCTCAAGGGGCAGCAGCTGAAAGACGTCGATCGCCGCTCGACCGATGGTCTGACGCCAGCACAGCAGCTCGCCGCGATCACCGCGGAGGCCGATTCGCTGATGGCGAGCCAGCAGGCGGTGTGGGGCGACCTGCGCACCGCGCTCGACGAGGCGGGCGTCCATGTGTTGCGCCGCGACGAGGTGGACGCCGAGGCCGCGGTGTGGCTGGAACAGCATTTCCGCGAACAGATCTTCCCGATCCTGACGCCCCAAGCGCTCGATCCGGCGCACCCGTTTCCGTTCATCCCGAACAAGGGGCTGTCGGTGATGTTCGACGTCGTTCGCGATTCGGACGGCGAGCCGGTGCGCGAGCTGGTGATGATCCCCGCCAGCGCGCCGCGCTTCGTACGCCTGCCGGGCGAGGTTGCGCGCTATGTGTCGATCGAGGCGCTGCTCAAGCGCTTCGCCTATGTGCTGTTTCCCGGATACACGCTGGTCGGTGCTGCGGCGTTCCGCGTGCTGCGCGACAGCGATATCGAGATCGATGAAGAGGCCGAGGATCTCGTCCGCTACTTCGCCAATGCGATCAAGCGCCGCCGTCGCGGCCGCGTGATCCGGCTGGAGCTGGAAACGGGCATGCCCGATGCGCTGGCCGACGTGCTGCGCAACGAACTGGGCGGGGCGGATGCGATCGTCACCGAAAGCGGCAACCTGCTCGGCATCGGCGACCTCGACATGGTAATCGACGAGGACCGGCCGGACCTCAAATTCCTGCCGTTCGTGCCGCGCTTTCCCGAGCGCATCCGCGAATTCGGCGGCGATTGTTTCGCGGCGATCCGGGCGAAGGACATCATCGTCCACCACCCGTACGAAACCTTTGATGTGGTGCTCGCCTTCCTGAAGCAGGCGGCGGCAGACCCGGACGTCATCGCGATCAAGCAGACGCTGTACCGCGCCGGCAAGCAGCCTGCCGTCATCAACGCGCTGATCGCCGCGGCGGAGGCGGGCAAATCGGTGACGGCGGTGGTCGAGCTGCGCGCTCGGTTCGATGAAGAGCAGAATATTCTATGGGCGAGCGCGCTGGAACGCGCGGGCGTGCAGGTGGTCTATGGCTTCCTGGAGTGGAAGACGCACGCCAAGGTGTCGATGGTGGTACGGCGCGAGGGCGGGCAGTTCCGCACCTATTGCCACTTCGGGACCGGCAATTACCACCCGGTGACCGCGCGCATCTACACCGACCTCAGCTTCTTCACTGCGGACGCGCGGATGGGGCGGGATGCGGCGCAGATGTTCAATTACGTCACGGGATATGTCGAACCGACCGATATTACCAAGCTGGCGCTCAGCCCACGCGACCTGCGCAAGACGCTGCTGGAGCAGATCGACGTCGAGATCGCCAATGCCCGCAGCGGCAAGCCCGGTGCGGTCTGGGCGAAGATGAACAGCCTGGTCGACCCGATCATCATCGACAAATTGTACGAGGCGAGCGGCGCGGGCGTCGCGGTGGAGCTGATCATCCGCGGCATCTGCTGCCTGCGGCCGGGCGTGCCCGGCATGTCGGAGAATATCCGCGTGAAATCGATCATCGGCCGCTTCCTGGAGCACAGCCGCATCTTCTGCTTCGGCAACGGCGCGGCGCTGCCCAACGACAATGCGCATGTGTTCATCTCGTCCGCCGATTGGATGCCGCGCAACTTCGACCGGCGCGTCGAATATATGCTGCCGATCGAGAACCCGACGGTGCATGACCAGGTGCTCGACCAGGTGATGGTCGCCAACCTGATCGACACCGAGCAGAGCTGGGAGCTGGAGGCGGACGGGCGCTACGTGCGGGACGAGCCGGGCGACAAGCCGTTCAACCTGCACCGCTATTTCATGAACAATCCATCGCTGTCCGGACGCGGTGCGGCGCTGGCGGAAAGCAATGCGGTGCCCACTTTGGCGCTTCGGCGGCGGCGTTAGGGTTGTTGCTCGTCCCTTCAGCGGCCACAGTCGCGTGATGGATCGTACGCGCTTGCCACACATCCGTCGTCACTCCGGACTGGTTCCGGGGTCCACCGGGCCGCGGGGGCGGTGTTCGCGCCTCGTGCCGTCCCCCTCGCCGCGGAGTGGACCCCGGAACCAGTCCGGGGTGACGGGGGATTGGGGCGAAGGGTTCGCTCGCCCATGAGCCGCGCCTTTCCCCGTACCGGCATCATCGACATCGGATCGAACTCGGTTCGGCTGGTCGTGTATCAGGGGCACCCGCGCGTGCCGGCGACGCTGTTCAACGAAAAGGTGATGGCGGGCCTCGGCCGCAGTCTGGCCGCGACGGGGGCGATCGACGCCGACAGCATGAGCCTCGCGATCGGGGCGCTGCGGCGATTCGCAGCGGTTGCGCGCGAGATGGAGGCGACGGTGCGCACCGTGGCGACCGCAGCGGTGCGCGATGCGTCGAACGGCGGGGACTTCATCGCCGCCGCGCGGGACCTTGGCCTCGAGGTTGAGCTGCTGAGCGGCGAACAGGAGGCGAATGCGGCGGGGCTTGGCGTCCTGTCGGCCATCCCCGATGCGGACGGGATCGTCGGCGATCTGGGCGGCGGCAGTCTGGAGCTGGTGCGGGTGGTGGCCGGCACCGTCACCGATCGTATCTCGTTCCCACTCGGCGTGCTGCGCATCGCGGCGCTGCGGCGGGGCAGCCGCCCGGGGCTGGACCGCCATGTCTCGAAGCTGATCCGCGATGCCGGATGGAACGGGCGGGGCAGGGGCCTGCCGCTGTACATGGTCGGGGGATCGTGGCGCGCGCTGGCGCGGCTCGACATGAGCCTGACGCATTTCCCGCTGCCGATCATCCATGGCTATGCGCTGGCGCCCGAGACGGTCGCACGCCTGGGCCGCAGTATCGCGCACATGTCCAAGCAGCGGCTGCGCGAAATCCCCGGCATGTCCGCAGGCCGGGCGTCGCAGCTTGGCGACGCGACCGCCCTGCTCGGCATCGTGCTGCGCGAACTGGGATCGTCCAGCGCGGTGGCGTCCAGCTTCGGTCTGCGCGAGGGGCTGTTGTACGGTGCGCTCGACCGCCAGACCCGCAGCCTCGATCCGCTGATCGTCGCCGCGCGCGAAGAGGGGCGGCTGCTGGGGCGCTTTCCCGAACATGGCGATCTGCTGAGCGACTGGATCGCGCCGCTGTTCGCCGCCGATCCGCCGCATCTGGCGCGCATTCGCCACGCCGCCTGCCTGCTGGCCGACGTGGGGTGGCGTGCGAACCCCGAATTTCGCGACGAGCGCGGGTTCGAGATCGCGCTGCACGGCAATTGGGTGGCGATCGAGGCGTCCGAACGCGCGATGCTGGCGCAGGTGCTGCATACCAGCCTGGGCGGCAGCACGACCCCGCATCCGCTGCTCGGCGGGCTGGCGAGGGATGCGCAGATCGCCTGTGCGATTCGCTGGGGTCTCGCGATCCGGCTGGGGCAAAGGTTCAGCGGCGGGCTGGCGGGGCCGTTGCAGCGATCCGCGCTGTCGATCGATGCCGGGCAGGTGACGCTGGCGCTGAAGGATGCTGATCGCGCGCTATATGCGGAGACGGTCGAGCGGCGGCATGCGGCGCTGGCGGCGGCGCTGGGGCGGAAGTCGGTGGTTCACTGGAGCGGGTGATGGGGGCGTGGGTCGGGGGGATGGGATGTTCCCGGCAACGAAGCGCTGCCCTTGCCTCCCCCTCCGTCATGCCTGCGGCATGCCACCTCCCCCTGGCGGGGGAGGACTTTGGGTGGGCTGTTATCGGCTCAGCCGCATTTTAGGCCGCTGATCTCGTTCATGTCGTCGAGCAGGATATTCAGGCGGTCGGGCCGGAAATCCATCGTCGCCGCATCGCCGGGGCGGAGCACGCGGGAAATCCGCGAGTGGGTTTCATATTCGATGGCGTCGCGCATGCGCTCGCGGAACTTGACGCCGGCGTAGCGGATGCGTGCCTCTTCGGTCACGACGCACGGGCCGGCGGGCGGCGGCGGGGGCGCCATCGTCATGCAGCCGCAAAGACCGATCGGCAGCAGCGCCGCCAGCGTCCAGACCCGTGTCGTCATCCCGCTTCCTCCGTCCGCGTCATCGTGAGCTTGCCGCCCTGTACGGCAAAACCCAGTCGACCTTCGACAAGATCCAACGCATCACGGCCGAATTGGTCGAATCGCCAGCCTTCCAACATCGGCAGGCCGGTGCGGGTGCCGGCGGCGAGCGCCTCCAACTCATCGGATCGGGCCAGCAGGCGCGAGGCGACGTCGATGTCGCGCGCGCGAATCTTGAGCAGCAGCTTCAACAGATCGGCGACCAGCGCGCCGTCCTTGCCCAGGCCCGGCTTGCGATCGTCGCGCGGGGGCAGTTCGTCCGCGGACAGGGGCGCCGCGCTCTCCAGCGCCGCCATCAGCCGGCCGCCGATATCGTTCGACGCCCAGGTCGCTGACAGGCCGCGCACCTTGGCGAGGTCCGCCTGCCGCCGCGGCGGATGGCCGGCGAGGTCGCCCAGCGTCTCGTCCTTGACGATGCGGCCGCGTGGCAGGTCCTTGCCCTGCGCCTCCAGTTCGCGCCAGCGGGCGAGCGCCTTCAGCCGGCCCAGCACGTCGGGCTTGCGGCCCGAGATGCGCACGCGCTTCCACGCCTGATCGGGGTCGTTGGCGTAATTGGCAGGATCGGCGAGCCGCTCCATCTCCTGGTCCAGCCATACGCCGCGACCGGTCTTGCGCAGCCGTTCCAGCATCTTGGGGAAAATCCGCGCGAGGTGCGTGACGTCGCCGATCGCATATTCGATCTGGCGCGCATCGAGCGGCCGGCGCGCCCAATCGGTGAAGCGCGCGCCCTTGTCGACCTGAATGCCGAGCCAGCTGTCGACGAGGTTCGAATAGCCGATCTGTTCGCCCTGACCCAACGCCATCGCCGCGACCTGCGTGTCGAACAGCGGGTGCGGCGTCTTGCCGGTCAGATTGTGGATGATCTCGATATCCTGCCCACCGGCATGGACGACCTTCAGCACGTCCTCGTTGTTCACCAGCAGATCGAGCAGCGGCGTCATGTCGAGCCCCGGCGCCATCGGGTCGATCGCGGCGGCCTCGTTCAGGTCGGCGATCTGGATCAGGCACAATTCGGGGTAATAGGTGCTCTCGCGCATGAACTCGGTGTCGACCGTGATGAAGTCGGCCTGGGCAAGGCGATGGCAGAGATTGGCGAGCGTCGCGCTGTCGGTAATCAACGGGTGGATATGCATCCGACGCTCCATAGACCGCCCGCGCGGGTTGACAAATAGGGGATGGGTGAAGATGCGATCCGTCATCCATCCCCGTCACCCCGGCCTGAAGAAGACACGATCATGCACGCCTATCGTACCCACACCTGCGCCGCGCTCTCCGCGAGCAACGTCGGCGATACCGTTCGCCTGTCGGGCTGGGTGCATCGCAAGCGCGACCATGGCGGCGTCCTGTTCGTCGACCTGCGCGACCATTACGGCATCACCCAGATCGTCGCCGACAGCGATTCGCCCGCGCTCGCCATCCTGGAGCAGGTGCGCGTCGAATCGGTCGTGACGATCGATGGCAGCGTCAAGGCGCGCTCGGCGGGCACGGTGAATGCCAACCTCGCGACCGGCGAGATCGAGGTGTTCGCGCGCGGTGCGACGGTGCTGTCGGCCGCGGACGAGCTGCCGATGCCGGTCGCCGGCGAGCAGGAATACCCTGAGGACATCCGCCTGCGGTATCGTTTCCTCGACCTGCGCCGCGAGACGCTGCACGCCAATATCGTGCGCCGGACGAAGGTGATTTCCGAAATGCGGCGCCGGATGGAAGGCGTGGGCTTCACCGAATATTCGACGCCGATCCTCACCGCCTCGTCGCCGGAAGGCGCGCGCGACTTCCTGGTGCCGAGCCGCATCCATCCGGGCAAGTTCTACGCGCTGCCGCAGGCGCCGCAGCAGTATAAGCAGCTGTTGATGGTGGCCGGCTTCGACCGCTATTTCCAGATCGCGCCCTGCTTCCGCGACGAAGACCCGCGCGCCGACCGCCTGCCGGGCGAGTTCTACCAGCTCGACCTGGAAATGAGCTTCGTGACGCAGGAAGAGGTGTGGGAGACGATGGAGCCGGTGATCGGCGGCATCTTCGAATCCTTCGCCGACGGCAAGAGCGTGACGCCGAGCGGCCAGTTCCCGCGCATTCCGCACGACGAAGCGATGCTGAAGTACGGCAGCGACAAGCCCGATCTGCGCAACCCGCTGATCATCACCGACGTGTCGGAGCATTTCACGCAGAGCGGCTTCGGTCTGTTCGAGAAGATCGTCGCGGGTGGCGGTGTCGTCCGCGCGATTCCGGCGCCGGGCACCGCCGACAAGAGCCGCAAGTTCTTCGACGAGATGAACGAATGGGCGCGCGCCGAAGGGCATGCGGGCCTCGGCTATGTCACGCGCAAGGGCGGCGAGTTCGGTGGGCCGATCGCGAAGAACCATGGCACCGAAGGCATGGAGGCGATCTATGCCGCGCTCGGGCTGGGGCCGGATGACGGGCTGTTCTTCGCGGCGGGCAAGGCGGAGGCGGCGGCGAAACTCGCCGGTGCCGCACGCACGCGCGTGGCGGACCAGCTTGGGCTGATCGAGCAGGGGGCGTTCCGCCTGTGCTGGATCGTCGACTTCCCGTTCTACGAATATGACGAGGACGCGAAGAAGGTCGAATTCGCGCACAATCCGTTCTCGATGCCGCAGGGCGGCATGGACGCGCTGGAGAATCAGGACCCGCTGACGATCAAGGCGTATCAGTACGACCTCGTCTGCAACGGCTATGAGATTGCGTCGGGGTCGATCCGCAATCAGTCGCCGGAGCTGATGGTGAAGGCGTTCGAGCTCGTCGGCCTGAGCAAGGCCGACGTGGAAGAGCGCTTCGGCGGCCTCTATCGCGCGTTCCAGTACGGCGCACCGCCGCATGGTGGCATGGCCGCGGGCGTCGACCGCATCGTCATGCTGGTGTGCGGCGCGCAGAACCTGCGCGAGGTGTCGCTGTTCCCGATGAACCAGCGTGCCGAGGACCTGCTGATGGGGGCGCCGTCGCCCGCGTCGGTGCAGCAGCTGCGCGAGCTGTCGATCCGTCAGGCGACCCCGCCGCAGGCGACGGTCAACGTCGACAAGGCGGTGGCGCCGAGCGCGGGGTAAGCTTCGCGCGACGGATTGACCAGCGACGGCGGGTCGGGCGTTGTCGAGGTTGGCGGAAGACCGACGACAAGTCCTCCCCCGCCAGGGGGAGGTGGCATGCCGTAGGCACGACGGAGGGGGCGGACACGAAGCCAATGTGTCGCTGACCTCCCCCTCCGTCACCGCTGCGCGGCGCCACCTCCCCCTGGCGGGGGAGGACTTTGTTTGGCGTCAGATGCAGGTCCGACTAATCATTGCCGCCGACCCAATCGCCGAGCCCGCCCAGCACCGATCCCTCGCCGCGGTTCTGGCCACCGCCGTTCGCCGCCGCCATCATGCGGCCCGCAAGGCGCGAGAAGGGGAGCGACTGGATCCAGACCGTGCCCGGTCCGCGTAGCCGCGCGAAGAACAGGCCTTCGCCGCCGAACAATGCGCTGCGCACACCGCCGACCGTGACGAGGTCGAACTCAACCGACGGCGTCATCGCGGCAAGGCAGCCGGTGTCGACGTGCAATTCCTCGCCCGGCGCCAGCGTCCGCTCGACGACGGTGCCGCCCATCTGGACGAAGACCCAGCCATCGCCGGTCAGCGACTGCATCACGAAGCCTTCGCCCCCGAACAGCCCGGTCATGACCCGCCGCTGGAAATAGATGCCGAGCTGCACGCCCTTCGCCGCGGCGAGGAATGCGTCCTTCTGGCAGATCAGCTGCCCGCCCAGGTCCGACAGGCGCAGCGGCACGATCGAGCCCGGCGTCGGCGAGGCGAAGGCGACGCGCGCCTTGCCGTACCCCTCATGCGTGAAGACCGTGGTGAACAGGCTTTCGCCCGTGACCAATCGCTTCCCCGCGCCGAGCAGCTTGCCCATGAAGCCGCTGCCGCTCGCGCCGCTGCCGTCACCGAAGACGGTGGTCATCGCGATGCTGGCGTCCTTCCACACCATTGCGCCCGCCTCTGCGACCGCGCTTTCGCCGGGGTCGAGCTCGATCTCCAGGAACTGCAATTCCTGGCCCTTGATCTCATAGTCGATCTCGTCCGCCACGCTCGATCGGCGTTGCTGCTGCCAGGGACTTTCATAGGGCATGGATCATCGTCCTCTTCAGGTGATGCACCGCTCTACCACGCCTGCAAAAACCAATGCGAGTAGCAAGCCGCGCAATTCCGTCGCTTCCCTCGCTCCATTAACCATGTCACTAGGCCCCCGGGGTTAGACGTGGGGGGTCATGTTAGACGATCAGTTGCTTCCGGCACGGCCGGCCCCGCTCGTCCGCAGTCTCGGTGTTATGGGTGTCCTGTTCCTGACCTTGTCGGTGGCGACGCCGGCTTCGTCGGTGTTCGTCATCATTCCGGGCATGTTGCAGGTGGCGGGGACGGGGACGATCTGGGCGCTGATCCTGGCGGGGATCGTCTGTGTCGCGACGGCCTTCGTCTATGCCGAGCTGTCGAGCGCCTGGCCCGTTGCGGGCGGCGAATATGTCGCCGTCGCCAAGACGCTGGGGCCGCTATCCGGATTCGTGATGCTGGGCGTCAACGTCTTCAACAATCTGTTCTTTCCGCCCGCCGCGGCGCTGGGGATCAGTGCGGTTCTGTCCACCGTCTATCCGGGCCTGCCAACGGTGCCGGTCGCGATTGCGGTCGTCGCGGCATCGACGCTGATCGCGCTGCTCCAGATCCGCGTGAATGCCTGGATCACCGGCCTGTTTCTGGCGGGCGAGGTACTGGCGCTGCTCGTCGTTACCGCGCTCGGCTGGTCGGACGTGGTGCGGCCGTTCGCCGTGCTGCTGACCGCGCCGGTGATGCCGGACGGCGGCGCGATGGTGCCGGCATCGGCCGCGGGGATCGGCCTTGCCACCTCGATCGCGATCTTCGCGCTCAATGGCTATGGCGCGGCGGTCTATTTCGGCGAGGAGATGAAGGAGCCGTCGCGGCTGATCGCGCGGGCGATCCTGGCGAGCCTCGTGCTGACGTTGCTGTTCGAGATCGTCCCGACGATCGCGGTGCTGATGGGCGCGCCCGACCTGCATGCGCTGACCACCGCCAGCGACCCGTTCGGGCTGATCGCGCGATTGCGCGGTAACGGCTGGGTGGCGGATACGACCGCGATCGGCGTCGTGATCGCGATCGTCAACGCGATCATCGCCTGCATCCTGGCCTGTTCGCGCTTCTTCTACGGCACCGCGCGCGACGGCAGCTGGGGGCGGCCGATCGATCTGTGGATGACGCGCATCCATCCGCGCTTCGGATCGCCCTGGGTCGGCACGCTGATCGTCGGCGGGGTGGGCGTCGCCTGTTGCTTCCTGCCGCTGACGCTGTTGCTGGTGCTGAGCGGCACCGGCCTCGTTGCGATCTACGCCGGCATCGCGATCGCCGCGATGGTCGGGCGCCGGACCGGGGCGACGGCGCATGCGCGCTATCGCATGCCGCTATACCCGATTGCCCCGGTCGTGACGCTGATCGCGCTTGCCTATGTCGTGTGGACGAGCTGGCAGGACGCGAGCGAGGGGCGGCCCGGCCTGCTGATGACGGGCGCGCAGATCGTCGCGTCCGCGGCCTATTACTGGTTCGTCCTGCGTCGTCGCGGCGACTGGAGCGTTCACGTTCCTGATGAGGGTTAGGAGCGAAAGGACGGACCGACGCATGATCGACCTGCGCGATTACGAGAAGAAGCAGGCCTATAAGGGCCATTACAAGCGCGACCTCGCCGCGCTGCAGGAGCGGCTGGAGCAGATCCTCGTCGCCCATATCGTCCATGGCCGCCGTGCGGTCGTGATGCTGGAGGGCTGGGACGCGGCGGGGAAGGGCGGCATCATCCAACGGCTCACCGCGGAATGGGACCCGCGCTATTACGAGGTCTATCCGATCGCCGCGCCGAGCGCTGAGGAAAAGGCGCATGATTTCCTGTGGCGCTTCCAGACTCGCCTGCCCAAGCCGGGCAACATCATCGTCTTCGACCGCAGCTGGTATGGCCGTGTGCTGGTCGAGCGGGTCGAGGGCTTTGCTAGCGAGGCCGAATGGCGCGCGGGCTATGACGCGATCAACGCGTTCGAGGCGGAACTGGCCGAGGACGGCACGACGTTGGTGAAGCTGTTCGTCCATGTGTCGCAGAAGGAACAGGACAAGAGGCTGGAGGCGCGGCTGGACGATCCGTGGAAGCGGTGGAAGACGGGGCTGGAGGATTATCGCAACCGCGCCAAACGCGACGAGTATCTCGCCGCGATGCACGACATGTTCGCCCGCACCGACACGGGCGGCGCGCCCTGGACGGTGATCAACGGCAACGACAAGAAGGCGGCGCGCATCCACGCGCTAACGGAGGTCGCCGACCGGCTGGAGGCCGCGGTGGATATGACGCCACCGCCGCTCGATCCGGAACTGGAGCGCGTCGCGCGGGCGGCGTTGGGGCGGTAGGCGCGCGCTTTTGTGGCGGATCGTCGTTCAACAGGGGGAGTAATCCCTCCCCCGCCAGGGGGAGTAATCCCTCCCCCGCCAGGGGGAGGCGGCATGCTGTAGGCATGACCGAGGGGGCGGAAACACCAATTGACGTGTCGCTTACCTCCCCCTCCGTCACCGCTGCGCGGCGCCACCTCCCCCTGGCGGGGGAGGAATTGTCATCGGTCGATCGCTGGAATGTCGAGGCGTTTTAGAAGCTTGCCTCATCGTATACGCGGGACAGGTCGCCTGCCCAGGCGCCGTTGTAGCGATCGAGCAGCACCTGCGCGGGCACCTTGCCGCTCCGGACGACGTCGCGCAGCGGATCGAGGAAGCCGGTTTCGTTTTCGCCGATGCCATTGATCCGGGCGCGCGCGGCGAGGCCGGCGTGGGCGATGTCGAGCACGGTGCCGGCGATATCGGCCAGCCGTCCGCCACCCGGCAGCGGCGCGTCGAGCGCCATCCGCGGCACCGCATCGCGCAGCGCCTGCCGTTCGGCGAGGCTCCAGCCCTTCACCAGGTCCCACGCCGCATCGAGCGCCGCATCGTCGTAGAGCAGACCGACCCAGAAGGCGGGCAGGGCGCAGATACGGCCCCACGGACCGCCATCGGCGCCGCGCATCTCGAGGAAGGTCTTCAGCCGCACTTCGGGGAAGGCGGTGGACAGATGATCGTTCCAGTCGTCCAGCGTCGGCTTTTCACCGGGGAGGACGCTCAGCTCGCCCTTCAGGAAGTCGCGGAACGACAGACCGGCGGCATCGATGTAGCGACCGTCGCGGTAGACGAAGTACATCGGCACATCGAGCATATAGTCGGCATAGCGTTCGTACCCGAAGCCGTCTTCGAACACGAAGGGCAGCATGCCGGTGCGGGCGGGATCGGTGTCCGACCAGATATGGCTGCGATACGACAGGAAGCCGTTGGGCTTGCCATCGGTGAAGGGCGAGTTGGCGAACAGCGCGGTCGCGAGCGGCTGGAGGGCCAGCCCGACGCGGAACTTCTTCGCCATGTCGGCTTCCGACGCATAGTCGAGGTTCACCTGGATCGTGCAGGTGCGCAGCATCATGTCGAGGCCCATGCTGCCGACGCGCGGCATGTGGCGCAGCATGATCGCATAGCGGCCCTTGGGCATAATCGGCAGCTGGTCGCGCGTCTTGTCGGGCCACATGCCGAGGCCGAGGAAGCCGATGCCGAGCTTCTCACCCGCCGCCTTCACCTGATCGAGGTGGCGTCCGGTCTCGGCGCAGGTCTGGTGCAGGTTGTCGAGTGGTGCGCCCGACAATTCGAACTGGCCGGCCGGTTCCAAGCTGACGCTGCCGTCCGCCCCCGTCAGCGCGATAAGGTTTCCGCCTTCCTCTACGGGTTGCCAGCCATATTGCTGAAGCTCTGTCAGGAGCGCGCGGATGCCGCCGGGCTCGCCCCAGCTCGGCGCGTGATGGTCGGTCGTGCTGTAGACGAACTTCTCATGCTCGGTGCCGATCCGCCACCGTTCGCGCGGCTTTTCCCCGCGGGCGAAACTCGCGATCAGCTGCTCGCGCGACTCGATGAGGGGTGAGCCCTCGGCGATAACGGTCTTGGTCGTCATGGCGCGCCCTTACGCGGGGATGAACAGCGACGCCAGCAAGCTTTGCTACCAGTCGCCCGCAGCCGCCATCCATAATGCGACCGCGGCGGCCGCGGCCGTGTCGGCGCGCAGGATGCGGGGCCCAAGGCTGATGCCAATCGCTTGAGAATGTTCGCGTATCATCGCGCGTTCGGCATCGGTGAAGCCACCCTCCGGCCCGATCAGGATGGCGGCCGGGCCGGGATGCGCCCGCATCGCCGCGACGGCCGGATCGCCGCCCGCCTCGTCTGCGAAGAATAGGGTGCGCGTCGCCGGCCAGTCGCGCAGCATCGCGGCGAGCTTCACGGGCTCGTCGAGCGCCGGCAAAGCGGTGCGGGCGCATTGCTCCGCCGCCTCGATCATGTGCGCGCGCAAGCGATCGGTCTTCAGCTTGTCGACGATGGTGCGCGCGGTGACGACGGGGACCAACCGATCGACCCCAAGCTCGCAGGCCTTTTCGGCGAGCCAGTCGATCCGGCCCTTCTTCAACGGCGCGGCGCACAGCCATAGGTCGGGCACCGGCTCCCGCTCGCGCAAACGTGTCGACACGTCGACGGTCAAGTCTCGGCGCCCGACCTGCACCGCGGTCGCCAGCCATTCCCCCGTGACGTCGTCGAACAGCTTCACCGGATCGCCCGGCGCAGTCCGCATCACCGACAGCAGATAATGCGCCGCGGGCCCGTCGATGCGCAGCGGACCGGGCGCGAGGGGCTGCTCGACGAACAGGCGCGGGGTGGATTGCGGGGGCCAGGCGGGCGTGGCGGTCATGGTCGATGCTCGGGTTGGGCCTTGAGGCGCTTCTGCCGCGCCCAGATTTTGCGGGCGACGATCGCGACGAGCAGCGCGCCCACCGCGATCGCCACGACGACGACGGTCACCACGCCTGCAACGCGCAGGATCGCCCAGAACAGCGCCTCGACGAAGCGCCCGACCGCCACGGACAGGCCGATCATGGGTGGTTCCGGCG
>Ga0209816_1000273_pt1 | contig 42634 bp, 44 predicted proteins | sample CoawatmetaG01DNA_FD_187509 | JGI IMG/M metagenome (GOLD analysis project Ga0209816, IMG submission 187509) | Marine microbial communities from the West Antarctic Peninsula - Coastal water metaG017-DNA (SPAdes) (version 2) | ecosystem: Environmental > Aquatic > Marine > Coastal ...
GTAACCATATACTTGGCTCCGACTGATTATCATAGAATTCACAGTCCCTATGCTGGAAAAATTATAAGTAGCAATCACATGGGGACGGACCTTCACAGTGTTAATGGTAGAGCTCAGCGCTTGATTCCTTCTTTATATGTAAAAAATGAGAGAGGACTTGTTGTTGTTGAATCTAAAAAATTATCCTACGCCTTGGTCTCTGTTGGAGCTTCTGTAGTAGGCAGCATTGTTCCTTTTTGGTCTAAGAATAAAATTAAAATTAGAAATGACCTCGTAAAACAATGGCAGAAAGGTCCTGAAGAAAATCAAAAATACATAAAAAAAGGACAAGAAATTGCACATTTTAGAATGGGTTCTACAGTAATTCTTCTGTTACCTGAAGCAAATAAGATCAATATTAATTCCTTGTACCAAAATAAGACTGTAAAATTTGGCGAGAAGTTAATCGAACTTAAATAAAATAGTTTAAAAGAAAGGAGATATTTTGGTTTCTTACTCAACAAGTGATTTTAGAACAGGTCTAAAAATATTAATTGAAGGTGGTCCTTGCATCATCATAGAAGAAGACTTTGTAAAGCCGGGCAAAGGACAAGCTTTTAATAAAATTAAATACAGAAACCTACTAACCGGGAGAGTAGGAGAGAAAACCTGTAAAGTTGGAGAATCTTTAGAAGCTGCTGATATATCGGAATTCGACATGCAGTACTTGTATAGCGATGGCTCTGATTGGTACTTCATGCATCCAGAAACCTACGAACAAATACTTATCTCTGGTGAGATGGTAGGGTCTCTTAGTGATTGGGTTACAGAAGAGGACATTTGTAAAGTTTTACTCTGGAATGATCGGCCCATTTCGGTTGTAGCCCCAAACTTTGTAGACCTGAAAATTACTGAAACCGATCCTGGCGTTAAAGGAGATACAGTTTCTGGCGGGAGTAAACCTGCAACCCTCTCAACGGGAGCTATTATCAAAGTTCCTCTTTTTGTATCTGAAGGAGAGATTGTAACTATAGATACCAGGAATGGAGAATATCAAGGACGTAAATAAAGTCCTTTCCTTAAAACTGAATGAAAGAAGAGCTTATAAAGATATTAAACTCCGTTTTATCTGAACTTGCAGAAGATAAGAATGTGGATCTTTCTGATAAAAAAATTACGATTCAAGAAAATAAAGATAAAACGCATGGCGACTACGCAAGCAACCTGGCTATGTCACTTTCTAAAGAGCTTAAAGATTCACCAAAAAATATAGCTAATTTAATAATATCTAAAATCCCTCAAGAAACTTGGATAAAAAAAATTGAGGTGGCAGGTCCGGGTTTTATTAATTTTTTCTTAGACGGCACAGTCCATAGTGAAGTTTTAATTGCTATTGATGAACAAAAAGAAAAATATGGAAATAATTCTATTGGCAACAATCGAAGAGTATTAATAGAATATGTTTCCAGCAATCCTACAGGGCCTTTGCATGTTGGACACGGCAGAGGTGCAGCGTTTGGTTCCGTTCTAGCCAAGCTCCTCTCGGCAACTGGATATTCAGTTGATGAAGAATATTACGTAAATGACCAAGGAAGGCAGATGAACATATTGGCCACGAGCACTTGGTTGCGATACCTTCAAGAACAGGGCTTTGAGATGAATTTTTCTTCTAAAATTTATCAAGGCGATTATGTAATTGATCTTGCCAAAAAACTTTCTAAAAAAAACCAAGATGCTTTCTCTGTCTCTCCAGATGAAGAATCTGAACTGAAAGAACTTCTTACCAGGCAAGAAACTGAGGAAGATCTTGATAAGTTAATCGAGTGGTCAAGAAAATGTTTGGGTGAAAAATTTATAGAAGTAAAAAATTTTTCACTTACTTCAATTATGGAATCAATAAAAAATGATTTACAAAAATTTGGGGTAAATCACACCTCTTGGTTCAGCGAGTCGTCCATGTACAAAAAAGAAGGAGACCAAGAACCTATTATTGAGAAGGCTATAAAACTGCTAGAAAGCTCAAATTATGTTTATAAAAAAGAAGGAGCTCTGTGGTTTAAGTCTACTGAATTTGGTGATGACAAAGACAGAGTTGTTCAGAGAGAAAATGGTGAGAACACCTATTTTGCTTCTGATATTTCTTATCACTTGAACAAATATGAAAGAGGCTATGAGAGGATCATAAACGTCTGGGGTTCTGATCATCATGGATATATTCCAAGAGTTTCTGCAGCAATGCAAGCACTTGGACAGCCAAAAGAAAACCTTGAAGTTGTCTTTATACAGTTTGCAAACTTATTAAGAGAAGGTAAAAAAGTTTCCATGTCCACCAGAGGCGGAGAATTTATAACCTTAAGAGAGCTTATCCATGAAGTATCAGCTGAAGCTGCAAGGTTTTTCTACATAAACCGTAAAGCCGATCAACATTTAGATTTTGATTTAGAATTAGCTAAATCTCAAACCAAAGACAATCCCTTATACTATATTCAATACGCTCATGCTCGAATATGCAGTGTTTTTGAAACTCTGGAGAAAGGCAATAAAAAATTTACTGCCTCAAGTGCTAAAAAAAATCTAAATTTGTTGTCGTTAGATAGAGAAACTGAAATTGAAAAAATGCTCATATTATTTCCTGAGATCATAAACAGAGCCGCCAAGAGCTCTGAGCCTCATTTAATTTGTTACTACTTAAAAGATCTGGCTAGTCTTTTTCACAGCTACTACAACAACGAAAAATTTCTTGTGGAAGAAGTTGATCTCATGAATGCAAGATTACTTTTACTAAAAGGTGTTAAGCAAGTATTAGCAAACGGTCTTGGTATATTAGGGATCGAAGCCCCTAATTCCATGTGATATTGCAGTGAACTTAATAGAAGAAAATATTACGAGCTTTATGAAAGAAATGGAGGGTGTTTGCAAAGAGCACAGCTTAGATTCTTCAAATGTAGTAGTTATTGGAGCAAGCAAAACTCAAAATATGGACTCCATAGACCAGGCTTATAAAGCCGGTGTTACAAATTTTGGAGAGAACTACCTGCAAGAAGCTGAAAAGAAAATAAAAGAGTGCGATCTTGATATTTGTTGGCATTTTATTGGTTCAATACAAAAAAGAAAGTGTAAAAAAATAGCTGCTCTTTTTGATTGGGTACACACCCTTGAAAGAATTGAAGTAGCAGAAAAATTAAACGCTGGGCGAGAAGGCAACATAAATAAATTGAACGTCTGTATTCAAGTCAATATAGATCATGAAGAATCAAAATCAGGTATAGCTTTAGAAGAAGTTAATTCTTTTATTGAAGCACTTAAAGAGATGAAAAATCTTAGAATAAGAGGATTAATGGCCATACCGGATCCGTCGTTGAATCCTGAAAACAGTATTCTTTCTTTCAGAAAACTGAAAGATAAGTTTGAAGAATTAAAAGCTTTGAATGAAGATGTAGATTCTTTATCCATGGGCATGTCGGGCGATTATCGTGAAGCTATAATGGAAGGGTCGTCGATGATTAGAATAGGTACAAGCATTTTTGGTAAAAGAATATGATAAACAAAGATAATAAAATTGGATTCATTGGAGCTGGGAATATGGCTTCTGCTCTTATTTCAGGGCTTGTGAATGCACAAAAAAATCCTAATTCAATAATGGCAAGCTCGCCTGAAGACAATCACTTAGAAAGCTTGTCTTCTGAATTCGGCATTCTAACGACAAAAAACAATGTAGAGATTGCAGAGAACTGTGAAATTATTTTATTGGCAGTAAAGCCTCATATAATAAAGGAGGTTTTAAAAGGTATTGCTTCTTACATAAAACCTAACAAGCACTTAATAATCTCTATAGCGGCTGGAGTAAAGATCGAAGACATACAAGCCTTACTCAGTATTGAGCAGAAAATTATAAGAGCCATGCCAAATACTCCTGCAAGCATTCAAAGGGGCGTGACTGCCCTTTGCAATAATTCACAAACCGATCTGGTGGATAAGAATGTAGCCGAAGAGATTTTTAAATCAGTAAGTGTCACGTGCTGGCTGCAAGAAGATTCTCTAGATCAATACACAGCCCTAATAGGCTCTGGACCTGCTTACGTATTTTACTTTATCGAAGCAATGTTAGAGGCATCGAAAGACCTAAATCTAGAAGGAGAAGATATAAAAAATCTTCTTATTGAGATGATTATTGGTTCTTCTGAATTAGCCAAGATGAGTAGTGACGAGCCCAGTATCTTAAGAAAAAAAGTTACCTCTCCGGGAGGAGTTACGGAAAGAGCAATTGAGATATTTGAAGAAAAAAAGATAAAACAATCAATTCTCACTGCAATCAAAGAAGCGACCCAACGTTCCATAAAACTAGGAAATAAATAATGTCAGAAGCAACTTTTTTTCTCTTCAAAGGACTATTGGATGTCTTTACACTTGGTGTAATACTTAATTTTCTTTTTAGATTGCTTAAAGTTGATTACTTTAATCCTATTGTTCAAGGTATCGTTAAAGCTGTTGATTACCCAAGCCAGCTGCTTCGAACCTTCATCAAGCCTATCTATAGTGTTGATCTGGCAACAGTTCTTGTAGCAATATTTATTCAGTCATCAGCTTTTTACCTTGCAGCAGCAGCAGGTTCTATTATTTATGATCCTTTAAAGATTACTATTTGGTCACTTTATTCTGTACTAATATTGATCCTCAAAGTTAGCTTCTGGGCAATGTTAGGTGGGATTATTTTAAGCTGGGTTGGGAAAAATAACGCCCACCCCGCAATAAGGCTCGTAACTCAAATGTCAGACTCCATTTTCTATCCCTTTAGATACTTTTTACCGCCTGCAGGTGGTTTAGATTTTTCACCTATTTTTGCTTTTATTATGCTGCAATTTCTTGAACGATCTGTAGTGTCCCTTGCATTAGAGTCTGGCCTTCCATCTTGGTTAAGTATAGGTTTTTAAGTCAAACTTTTACTAAAGCATAATTAGCGTATAATTTAATCATTCGCCGATTTGATATAGCTTGCGGGCGTTTAATGGAAATACAGCTAAAGCAAAATAGAATTAAACCTGTTTAGCGAAAGCTGACAGGTTTTTTTTGTAATATGGAAAAGAGAATTAATAGCGTAGGAAAAGTTAAAGCAACATCTGTTGAATTTAAAGATGAGCTTTTACTAGAATGTGGTCAGGTTCTTAAAAATATTAAACTGGTCTACGAGACTTATGGTGAACTCAATGAAGATTGTTCTAATGCTATCTTAGTTTGTCATGCTCTAAGTGGGAATCACCACTCCGCTGGTTACTACGAAGATGAAGATGAACGTCTAGGCTGGTGGAACGCATTAATAGGTCCGGGCAAAGCCATAGACACGAATAAATATTTTGTTGTGTCTCCTAATAACCTTGGAGGGTGCCATGGATCTACGGGGCCATCCAGTATTAATTCTGAAACTGGGGAAGTTTACGGTCCAGACTTTCCAGTTATTACCGTATCAGATTGGGTAAATTGCCAAGTTCTCCTTGCAGATTATTTAAATATTGCAACCTGGCACTCAGTTATAGGGGGAAGCCTCGGCGGGATGCAAGCTCTAAAATGGAGCTTGGCTTATCCAGATAGAATAAAAAAGGCAGGCGTTATTGCTGCGGCTCCAAAATTAAGCGCTCAAAATATAGCCTTTAATGAAGTTGCACGGCAGGCAATTATCACGGATCCTGACTTTCAAGAAGGGCATTATCAAAAATACAATAAATTACCTAAGAGGGGATTAAGACTTGCCAGGATGGTTGGTCACATTACCTACCTTTCAGATGAAGCCATGAAAGAAAAATTTGGTAGAGAGTTGAAAGAGGGAAAATTAAATTTTGGATACGGAGTTGAATTTGAAGTTGAGAGCTACCTAAGATACCAAGGTGATATCTTTGCAGAAAGTTTTGATGCGAACACCTACCTCTTAATGACAAAACTATTGGACTACTTTGATCCTGCTGATAAGTTTAATGGTGATTTGGTTAAAGCTTTTGAATCAATAAAAGCTCAGGTGCTGGTTGTTTCATTCACTAGCGATTGGAGGTTTTCTCCTGCAAGATCAAAAGAAATTTCTGATGCCCTTTTGCAAGCAGGCAAAGATGTAAGCTATTTAGAAATAGATTCTAGCCATGGCCACGATTCTTTTCTTTTTGCTGAAGACAGATACGTGCGGTCAATAAAGGCGTTCTTGGGGAGTGATTCATGAGTATTCTTTCGCTGATAGAAAATTGGATAGAAGATGAAGACAAAGTTCTGGACCTTGGTTGTGGAGATGGAAAGATTCTGGCTGAATTAAAATTAAAGAAGAAAATTGTAGCGCTGGGCGTGGAGATAGAAGACAAAAATATAGAGACATGTCTTATTAAAGGCTTAAACGTCATAGAACAAAATATAGACAACGGTCTTTCAAATTTTACCGATGACAGCTTCGAAATTGTAATAATGAGCCAAACAATCCAAGTTCTTAAGAAACCTGAGTATGCTTTAAGAGAAATAACAAGAATTGGTAACAAGTGCATTGTTACTATTCCTAATTTTGGTAACTGGAGGTCCAGATTAGCTCTACTTTTTACAGGCAAAATGCCTATTACTAATGAATTGCCAGATCGATGGAACGAAACCCCTAATATTCATTTATGCACGCTAAAAGATTTTGAGGACCTTTGTGAAGATATTGAAATAACCATAGAAGAGAGAATATCGGTTAACTCCAAAAACGAAGAGAAATGGTATTTAAATTTATGGCCCAATCTATTGAGCAGTTCTGCAATATACAAAATCTCTAAATGAAAATTATCTTGGCCACTAAAAACCAAGGGAAACTAAAAGAATTTGAGGTTTTGGCAAGAAATACAGACCTTGAATTTGAGACACTTCCTAATCACATCACTGAACTTCCTGAAGAAACTGGCTCAACTTTCAAAGAAAATGCTTTGATTAAAGCAGAGTATGCTTTTAAGAATTGCGGAGGAGTTGCTTGCTTGGCAGACGATTCTGGTCTTGAAGTTGATTTTCTTAACGGTGAACCTGGAATTTTTTCTTCACGTTATTCAGAAGAAGGTACCGATGAGAGTAATATGGAAAAACTCCTGCACGAGCTTAAAGAGGCAGAAGATTCTCAAAGATCGGCCAGATTTAAATGCTCCTTGATGTTGTTAACCAATGATAATGATTACTTTGCCGAAGGCTCTTTTGAAGGGCTCATAGCCAAAGAAAAAAAAGGTTCCATGGGATTTGGATACGATCCTATTTTTATAGTTCCCGAGAAAGGGAAGCACCTTGCCGAGTTAAATGAAAAAGATAAAAACGCAATCAGCCACAGAGCACTGGCTTTCAATAAACTTTTAGGATTGCTGTAATTTTTTTTCTACAAAACTCTGTAGATCAATTTTGTTAGCTCCCTGCCCTCTCTGATAGCCTTTTTCTCGTAAGTGGTTGAAGGAATTTCTGAATACGAAGGCGGAAGTGCATCAATATTTTTTTCTGACCATTCCTCAGATGCTCCGAAAGTTTTAATAATGTGATTTGAATAATCTTCCCAATCTGTTTTACAAAAAAAGAAGCCTTCCTTTTTTAGTGCAGTTTTGGACAGATCTAAAAATTCTCTTTGGACCAGCCTCCGCTTGTGGTGCTTCCTTTTAGGCCAGGGGTCTGGATAAAACAAAACAATTCCATCTAAAGATCCTTTGAGGATGTTCTCACTCATTACCAGATCAGCATCTCTGTTGATGATTCTTATATTTTTAAGGTCATTCAATCCTGCTCCAGCAAGAGAAGAACCAATTCCAGATAAATACACTTCTATTCCAAGAAAATTAATATCTGGGTTTGCCTTGGCTAAAAACAACAAAGTGTCCCCCGAACCAAATCCTATGTCCGCTATAACCGGGTTCTGATTACTAAAAACTTCAGCAAACTTTACTTGTTCACTTTCTGGTTCTATGACGTAGTCTTTCCACAGATTTATTATGGCGCTTCGCTGAGCAGAAGTTACTCTACCTTTTCGCAAAACAAAACTCCTAGGCTTGCTTTTAAACATTATTAATTAGAAAAATAAATTGTTTCTAAGCTGCATCCAACGATTGCTTTATCTTCTTCATGGCATTTTTTTCTATCTGTCTTACTCTTTCAGCAGAGATGTTATATTTTTCAGCCAGTTCGTGAAGTGTCAGCTTTTGATCTGCCAACCACCTGTCTTGTAAAATGTCTCTACTCCTGTCATCAAGTCGATTAATAGCGCTGTAGAGCATTGAGGTATTTTCTTCTGTAGTGGAGTCACTTTCAAAAATATCTAAAGGATTGGATCCCTCTTCTTGTAAATAATTGGAAGGTGAGTAAGCAGCCTCATCATCTTCTGAATCACTAAGAGGATCAAAAGACATATCTGAGCTGCTAAGGCGCTTCTCCATTTCTCGAACCTCTGAAGGCTTTACTCCAAGATCTTTTGAAATGACTGCAATTTCATCTTCTGTGAGCCACGCCAGTCCTTTTTTCTTTTTTCTAAGATTAAAGAAAAGCTTCCTTTGTGCCTTTGTTGTTGCGATCTTAACTATTTTCCAATTCTTTAAAACGTATTCGTGTATTTCAGCCTTGATCCAATGCACAGCAAAAGAGACAACTCTAACTCCCACCTCGGGGTTAAACTTTCTTACTGCTTTCATAAGACCAACATTGCCCTCTTGAATTAGATCTGCTTCTGAAAGGCCATACCCGGAGTAAGTTTTAGCTATGTATATGACGAACCTTAAATGGGCTAAAACTAGCTTCCTAGCAGCATCTAAGTCATTTCGGTAATACAAATCTTCGGCCAACTGCTTTTCCTCTTCGGGCGTGAGGAGTCCTATGCTGTGAACAGAATTTATATACCCTTGAAGGTCTCCTCCAGGAGAAGCTATGTCCATTTCCTGAAGAGCTGTACCTTTTTTTTCTTGTTCTTTTGGTTCTTTTAGTTCTTTTTTACTCATAAAACATGTGAATTTTACATTTTTAGCATTTATTTGTGTAAATTTAGAGAAAATTTTAAAAAATGAAACTTACCTTTCAATATGGCGTTCAAAATATAGAATGCAATATTTAGAGATATTATTAAAAAAATTATGAAAGCCATAGACATTAAAGAAGAAAAAATTGTTTTAGTTGAACTTCCAATTCCACAACCAAAGCAAGGGGAAGTTCTTATAAAGATTAAGGCTTCAGCCATTAACAGAGCAGATTTAGCACAAAGAAATGGATTGTATCCACCTCCTCCGGGTGCAAGCCCGATCATGGGGCTTGAATGCAGTGGAATCATAGAAGCATTAGGTGAAGGAGTAAAAACTAGATTGGTAGGAGAGGAAGTTTGTGCTCTTTTAGCAGGTGGTGGTTACGCTGAATACGTTACTTGCCCAGAGCAACAAGTTACCTCAGTCCCTAAAGGACTGGATTGGATTGAGTCAGCTTCCATTCCTGAGGTTTACGCAACTTGTTGGTTAAATTTATTTATGGAAGGAAACCTTACTGCTGGAAATAAAGTTTTATTTCATGCTGGTGCCAGCGGAATAGGCACAGCCGGGATACAACTTTGCAATAATTTTGGTTGTGAAAGCTTTATTTCAGCCGGTACCAAAGAGAAAATAGAATTTTGCATCAATCTTGGAGCTTCTGGCGGATCTATAAGAGAAAAAGTTTTTGAAGAGATTCAAGAATGGTCTCCAGAAGGGGTAGACATTATTTTGGATCCTGTTGGAGCCAATTATCTAGAGGGCAATCTCAAAGTGCTTGGCTTGGAAGGAAAGTTAATAATCATAGGGTTAATGAGTGGGATGCAAACGGATATTAACTTGGGTCACTTGATGATGAAACGGCAAAGAATTATAGGTTCTACAATAAGAGCTAGAAGCGTAGAGTTAAAAGGCGAAGTAATGAAAGATTTAGAAACTAAAGTTTGGCCTTTGTTTAGTGACGGATCTATTAAGCCAATAATTCACGAAGTTTTTGAGCTTCAAGATGTCGAGAAGGCACACTCGGTGATGGAAAGAAATGAAAACATAGGAAAAGTCGTATTGAAGGTAGATTAGTTCTTTATTCAAAATCTTTAAAAATTGAATGCCAATCAAATGACGGATCCCCTGAACAATAAAAGTATGGGTTTCTTAATTGAGAATCAAATTTATAATTCAAACTCAAACCTTCCAAACTGTTAATAACAGCTCCTGCACTTTCAACAATAGCCTGCCCTGCTGCTATGTCCCATTGGTAAGTAGGTCCTAATCTGCAATATATGTCTGCAGTGCCTTCTGCCACTCTGCATAATTTTAAAGAACTGCCGGCTGGAATTATTTCTGTTTTACTAAAAATTTTTTGAGTGGCTTTAATGAATTTTTCATCAGATTCACTTTGGTGACTTTTACTTAAAGTGATTCGACACTTTTCTAGATCTTGTTGTGAAGGTTGGATTTCTTTCTTACCAGATTTAGTTATTTTTGAAGCCCCTAATCCCGCGATTCCTATGAATGTTTCTCCCAACGCCGGTGCTGAAACGATACCCATAATGGGCTTTCCATTTTCTATCAGAGCAATGTTTACAGTAAACTCTCCGTTCTTATTTATAAATTCTTTTGTTCCGTCTAAGGGGTCTACCAACCAAAATAAAGAACATTCTTTTTTTTGAGAATTTGTGTCTTCTTCTGAAAGAATAGGAAATTTTTGTTTTAACTCTGAAAGGCCCTCAACAATAACTTTGTGAGAAGCCAGATCTGCCAAAGTAACTGGCGACCCATCTTCTTTAATCTCCTCACCTTCTTGGCCCGAAGAATATATGGACATAATCTGAGTGTCCGCATCATCACAAATGGTAATTAATTTTTTAGATAATTCTATAAGTTCAGATTCTTTCATTTCTAGGTGGTAATTTTTCTTTTACAATAACGTACTAACTAATTGGATTAAAGATTATTATGGAAAAGAACGAAATACTAAAGAACAATGCCCAGGAAGTATTAAAGGGATTGAAACTGTTGAGCAGGGACAGGAAAGTTGTTATGCCTCACAATAAAACGTTTGATTTGGTTGAGGATTTGAAATCTAAGGTAGATGAAATTATAAAAATTGCAGAAGAGCAATAATTTTAAAGGAGAGAATAATGAATTACAGCTGTTTTAACGTAGAGATAGAAGACAAAATTGCACACATAAGCATGTGCAGACCGGATGAATTTAATACCATGAACAAAGCTTTTTGGTCAGAATTGCCTCATTTAATTGACACCATTTCCAATGACGCAAGTGCCAGGGTTATAGTTCTTTCTGGCGAAGGAAAACATTTCTGTGCTGGCATGGATTTAGCAAACTTTGCTCCAAATGCAGAAGCCCCTAAGACACACATGGGCATGAGAAAAGAATCCGGTTACAGAGTAACCCTTGATCTTCAATACACAATATCGTGTTTAGAAAAAGCAAGAATTCCAGTCATTGCAGCTATACAAGGTGGGTGCATAGGCGGTGGACTTGATCTGGCTACGGCTTCTGATTTCAGATTCTGCTCCAAAGAAGCATTCTTCTGCATACAGGAAATTAATATAGGCATGGCTGCTGACGTTGGGACACTTCAAAGAATTCCAAGACTCATACCTGAGGGTGTGGTTAGAGAATTGGCTTATACAGGAAGAAGATTTCTAGCCGATGAAGCAATGAAACATGGCCTCGTTAATCAAGTATTTGATACGCGTGAAGAAATGATGGAAGGCGTTATGGAAGTTGCAAAGAACATTGCCTCCAAAGGACCGCTTGCAATCGCTGGAACTAAAGAGAGCCTTAACTACGGCAGAGACCACACCGTTGAGGAGTCACTTAATCATATAGCACTCTGGAATACCGCTGTAGGTATAAGCGATGAAATGGGAGAGGCCTTCAAGGCAAAAGCTGAAAAGAAGGATCCGGAGTTTGAAGACCTTATGCCTAGAAGAAAATACTTGGACGGGGAATTTAGCGCTTAAACGGTTTTTCTTAAAAATACAGGTGAAAACTCACTGGAGTCTTTCTTGCTGTATTTGTATCCAGAAGAATTGAACTCTTTAATCTCATCTAGGGAGTCTGCTTTATTCTCTATGATAAACCTGGCCATCATTCCTCTTGCTTTCTTTGCAAAGAAACTGATTATCTTATAGTCTCCATTTTTGTAATCTTTAAAGACCGGACTGATGCAAGGTCCGCTCAATTCATTTGGTTTCACCGAAGAAAAATACTCTACAGAAGCTAAATTAATAACACCTTTTCTTTTGTGGCCAGACATCTGCTCATTTAAACTGTCGGTTATCTTACTTCCCCAAAACTCGTATAAATTTTTGCCTTTAGAATTTTTCATCTTTGTTCCCATCTCTAAGCGGTAAGGATAGATAAGATCTAGTGGTTTTAAAAGTCCGTACAATCCCGATAGTATTGCTAAATGCTTCTGGGCATAGTTTATTTCTCTCTTACTCAAAGACTCTGCCTCTAAGCCCATGTAGACGTCTCCTTTAAAAGCATAAATTGCCTGCCTTGAAACCGATGAAGGCTTCTTAGGAGCCTTCCAATTCATGTTTCTTTCGAAGTTAAGAGTTGAGAGTTTTTCGCTCAGCCCCATAAGACTAGAAAGTTCATCAGGCGACTTATTCTGAAGTTCCTTGATAAGGATTTTTGAATCTTTTAGGTGACTAGCGACACTAAAATCAGTAATTTTTAAATCACTTTCATAATCTAATGTTTTAGCAGGAGCAATGAGAGATATCAAAGTTACAAGCCTAAAACTAATTTAGCCATTATGTTTCTCTGAACCTCATTAGAACCGGCATAAATACTTGTCTTTCTGTTATTGAAATACCTAGGAGCAGAAACATTAGCGAACCAACTCCCTATAGGTGGTTCATTGTGGCCTAGCGCTGGCCCAGGATTATTGAAAGGAAGAGCATAATATCCAGCGATCTCAACTGCCAACTCTGTTATTGCTTGACCAATTTCTGAGCCTCTTGCCTTCAATAAGGAAGATTCAGGCCCTACGTTTTGACCTGCGGTAAGGTTTCCTAATATTTTAAGTTCAGTTGCCTCCATGGCATTGATCTGTATTTCCAACATCGCAAGTGCTTGCACGAAATTAGTATCTGACATTAAAGTTGCACCATCTAATGATTCAACTGAAGCTCTTTTCTTTAATTTTTCAAGTTGTGAATAAAGTCCGGGAGACGCTGCATTGCCTCTTTCAAACTCTAGAAGGTATTTAGCATAAGTCCAACCCTTCCCTTCTTCTCCTATTAAATTCTCCTTAGGAACTTTTACATCTTCAAAAAATACTGTGTTGACTTCATGATTTGGTATCGGCGTATTGTCCAAGGTGTTTATAGGCTGAACAACTATTCCTGGAGTTTTCATGTCTATAAGAATAAAAGATATCCCCTTTTGAGGTATGTCTTCTTGGCTGGTCCTAACCAAACAGAAAATCATGTCTGCGTGCTGAGCGAGTGTGGTCCAAGTCTTGGCACCGTTGATTAAATAATGGTCTCCCTTGTCCTCTGCCTTCGTTTTTAGAGAAGCTAAATCTGACCCTGATCCTGGTTCTGAGTAACCTTGACACCACCAAACCTTCGAGGCCAATATGTCTGGAAGATATTTTTGTTTTTGTTCGTCCGAACCAAATGCCATTATTACAGGAGCGACCATTTTCTCTCCAAAGGCAACCACAGAGGGTGCATTTGCAGAGGCCATTTCCTTGTTAAACATAAATTTTTGAGATGCCGACAAAGAAGCTCCTCCGTATTCTTTAGGCCAGTTAATGCCTGCCCAACCTTGGGAAAAAAGGGCTTGCTGCCATTGCATGTGCTCGTCCTTGGTTAGATGTCCATTTGGGCTGTTCACATACCTTTCACGCATGTCTGCAGAATAGTTTTCTTTGATCCAATTTTTAACTTCCTTTTGAAAGTTGAGCTCTTCTTGTGTAAATTGTAAATCCATATATATACCTCCTCATAATTATAATCCAAATTACAGATAACGAATAATATTTAACCGTGAAAAAACTAAGTCTGCTACTAGATGCCTTTTCAGAAAGTGTTGGGAAGGTTTGTTCTTGGTTTGTGGTTCTCATGGTTTTAATAACTTTTATAGTAGTAGTAATGAGGTACGGACTGAACATGGGCTCAGTAATGCTTCAAGATGTGGTTCTTTATCTTCACGGTGGCCTCTTTCTTTTAGGTTCAGCTTTTGCTTTAAAGAGAGGCTCTCATGTCAGGGTGGATATCTTTTACAGAGATTTTTCTGAGAAAAGAAAAGCCTTGGTTGATCTCATTGGCAATATTGTCTTTCTGCAACCAGTGTGCTGGACCATACTTTTATTCTCTTGGGGTTACGTAGAATTTTCATGGAGAATTATGGAAGTCTCCCCAGAACCAGATGGACTGCCCTTTGTTTACTTGCAAAAAAGTCTTTTGGTCGTTTTGGCTGTTTTTTTATCGTTGCAAAGCTTGTCTGAAATAATTAAATCAGCAATAACGCTTAGAAATGATTGAGCTTATACCTCTATTAATGTTTGGTGTGATCTGCCTGGTCCTTTTGGCAGGTTTTCCAGTCGCTTTTAGCCTTGCCGGAACTGCCCTCATATTTTCAGGCCTTGGAGTTTTAACAAATACATTTGACAGCGCCTTACTGGGAACCATACCAAATAGACTTTACGGAGACATGACCAATATGACTTTGGTAGCAGTGCCTTTGTTTGTCTTTATGGGCGTTTTATTAGAAAAATCAAACCTTGCTCAAGATCTTTTAAGCAATATGGCCGATGTGATGGGTGGCTTTAAAGGCAGTCTGGCCATCTCTGTAATATTTGTTGGAGCATTAATAGCAGCAAGCACAGGAATAGTCGGAGCTACCGTTATAGCGATGGGTTTAATTTCTCTGCCGATTATGTTGCAAAGAAACTACGATCAAAGTCTGGCTGCAGGAACAATTTGTGCTACGGGAACGCTAGGTCAAATTATTCCTCCTTCAATAGCACTGGTAATACTTGGCGACGTCTTGTCAGCCTCTTATCAACAGTCGCAACTAAGCATAGGAAATTTTTCAGCAAGGACTGTCTCGGTTGGAGACCTTTTCATGGGTGCAATAGTGCCAGGATTAATGCTGGTCATTGCCTATGCTGCCTACGTTATTATAAGAGCTCACGTCAACCCTTCCCTAGCTCCCGCACAAGAAGTTAAGCTTATAGAAAACAGATGGAAGGTAGTTTTGACATCCCTTTTACCGCCATTTGTTTTAATCACATCTGTTCTCGGTTCTATCTTAGCTGGCATAGCAACTCCCACAGAGGCAGCAGGTGTTGGTGCTTTAGGTGGAATCATATTAGCCGTAAGCAAAAGCAGTCTTACCAAGAAAAACCTGACAGAAGCAGTTGAACAAACGACTGAAATTACAGCCATGGTCTTCATGATCCTGCTGGGTTCATCAATCTTTTCTTTGGTCTTCAGAGGGTTCGGAGGCGACGATTTAATAACTGGCGTTTTTGCTGATTTACCCGGAGGGGTTTTCAGTGCCGTGCTGGTAGTAATGATCATTATTTTCCTTCTAGGCTTTATACTGGATTTTATCCAAATAACTTTAGTCGTTGTGCCTATTGTTGGTCCTGCATTGCTGACTCTAGGAGTAGATCCTATTTGGCTTGGAATTATGATAGCCATTAATCTTCAAACCTCATTTCTTACGCCTCCTTTTGGTTTTGCTCTGTTTTATCTAAGGGGCGTTGCTCCCGATAGTTTACCAACTGAGGCGATCTATCGAGGAGTGATACCTTTCATACTAATCCAGCTTGCGGTATTGGTGTGTTTAGCAATATTTCCTGAATTGGTAACGGCACTGCCCAATGCAATTTATGGGTAATTCTTTATGGCACGGAAAGTAATAAAATATTTAATGGAAAAAATTATAAGTACTGACAAGAAAGGGTTTCGTGTCATTCAGCAAAAAATAGCTTAAATAAAAAGTTAGCTCTTAGACTTAATTTCTGGAGAGAGGCTCTTCTTTATTAAATAAATAAGAAAGCTTATCGGCTCTGTAAGAAGACCTGACCATTGGACCTGAAGCAACTTCTAAGAACCCCATATCCATGGCTATTTCTTTGTAACTGTTGAATTCTTTTGGTGTGTACCACTTCTTGATTGGAAGGTGATTCACAGTGGGTCTTAGATATTGACCTAAAGTTAAGACATCAACTTTATTGTCTTTTATATCTTGGAAAGTTTCAATAATCTCTTCATGAGTCTCTCCCAATCCAAGCATCAAACTGGTTTTGGTAACTATATTTTTTCGGTATTCCTTGGCATAGCTCAAAACCTTTAACGTTTGTTCGTACCCAGCACGAGGATCTCTAACTCTTGAAGTTAAGCGCTTCACGGTCTCGACATTTTGAGCAAAAACTTCCACACCAGAATCTAAAAGTCTTTCTATGGATGACTCTACACCTAAGAAGTCTGGTACCAATGCCTCTATTATTACATTAGGTGACTTATTTTTAGTTGCCTCAATTGTTTCTGCATAATGCCCGGCGCCTCCATCATCAAGATCATCTCTGTTAACCGATGTAAGGACCGCGTACTTGAGACCCATTAGGTTTATTGAAGAAGCTACTTTCTCAGGCTCGTTTGCATCAACTCTACCTTTTGGGTTCCCAGTATCCACAGCACAAAACTTGCAAGCCCTTGTGCAAACAGATCCAAGCAACATGAAAGTTGCCGTCCCATGACTCCAGCACTCACTTATGTTCGGACACATGGCTTCTTCACAAACGGTATGAAGATTTCTTTCATGCACTATTTTCTTAACTTCTTGAAATTTGACCGACCCTTCTGGCTTGGCTCTTAGCCAGCTCGGCTTTCTTTCAATGGGAGTTTCATTATTAGAATTAGGCTTGATGCCATTCCTTATGGCTACGATGCCATCTTCTTTAATAATTTTAGTTGGAATTATATTGTTCAACTGCTGCCTTCAGAGAAATGATTAGAAATTAATACCTTCAAGTCACTTTCCACCGTTTGCATTGAAAGATCTGCATGGTCAATAAGTTGAGTCATTTCTAAAGAATCGTAGCCACAAGGATTTATGTTCTTAAAAGGCATAAGATCCATATCCACATTGATGCTGATACCATGATAGCTGAAGCCCTTTTTAATCTTTAACCCTATGGAAGCTACTTTCTTATCAGAGATATAAATTCCTGGGGCGCCAGTCTTTCTTTCAGCATTTATGCTGTAACCGTCCAGTAATGAGAGAATAAGGTTCTCTAATTCTTCTATTAACTTTTTAGGTCCCCAACCCCGCTTTTTCAAGTTCAACATAAAGTAAACAACAAGCTGTCCAGGCCCATGATAAGTAACTTCTCCTCCTCGATCCGTTCTAACAACCGGTATGCTGTCTGAGTTTAAAATATTTTCTTCTTTTCCAGCCTGTCCAAGCGTGAAAACAGGTTTATGCTCTAAAAACCAAATTTCATCAACTGACTTTTCATCTTTTTGCAAGACAGTTGCTTGCATAGACTCCCAGGTTGCCTTGTAATCTTGTTTACCAAGATTCCTTATATTAAGCTGTTGATTCAATCCAACTCCCTAGTATCTATGTAGGCTTTTTCTGAAATACGATGATAATTGATAACCTGCTCTTTAAAGTCTGAGTAAGAAGCATGTACTTTTTGTGCCATCTCATCATCAGCTATAAAATCTTGCATGACCTCATCTGAAATTTCTCTTAATTTTATCAAAACATCATCCGGTAGTTTTCTTAGTTTTACGCCGTGTTTATTAACGAGTTCTTTAAGAGCTTGATTGTTCCTTGCTGTGTACTCATCTAACATTTCTTGGTTAGCTGATTTAGCAGCGTATTTCATAATGGCTTGCAGATCCGCTGGGAGCGAATTAAAAGCATCTTTATTGATAATAATTTCTAGAGTAGATCCAGGTTCGTGCCAGCCAGGATAATAATAATATTCAGCAACTTGATGAAAACCAAAAGTTAAATCATTGTAAGGTCCGACCCACTCTGCAGCATCCACAACACCCTGCTGAAGTGCTAAGAATATTTCGTTTCCAGGCAGCGTTACCGTCTCTCCGCCTGCTCTAGTGAAAACTTCTCCAGCAAGACCTGGTATTCTCATTTTAATCCCTTTCAAGTCTTCTACTGAATTTATTTCTTTATTAAACCACCCCGCCATTTGAACCCCTGTATTTCCACCAGCAAGCGGGACTAAATTAAAAGGGGCATAAGCTTCCTGCCACAATTCAAGGCCTCCTCCATAATGAAGCCATCCATTCATCTCTTGAGCCGTTAGGCCAAAAGGCACTGCGGTAAAGAATTGCGCTGATTTTAGCTTTCCTGTCCAATAATAGGAGGCCCCATGTCCCAGCTGAACATTTCCCTGAGAAACTGCATCAAAAACTCCAAGAGGAGGAACAAGCTCACCCGCCCCATAAACTTTTACCTTAACCCTTCCACAGGTCATTTCATCCAGGGACTGAGAGAAATTTTCAGCAGCCATACCCAAACCAGGAAAGTTTTTAGGCCAAGTCGTTACCATGTTCCATTTGTAAGTCTTACCGTCTCCAGTAAAGCAGGAATCGTCAGAAACTTGCTGTTCAACTTCTGAACAAGAAGCTAAAAGTATAAGGGCCATGATTGATAAAAAACTTTTTTTCATTCTATTTTCCTGATTATTACAACGATCTTAACTTAGCGTAAGAAACCATCAACCACTTAGTATTACTTGAACTGAAACTTACTTCCACCCTTGCGTTAGGTCCCTGTCCTTCGTAATTTAAAATTACCCCTTCACCAAAAACTTCATGTGAAACCCTTTGACCCAACTTCAAGTCCGTATCCGGAACCTCCCCTGACTGAGAAGATTTTACCCTGGTGGGTCTTCTTGGAATATTGCCTCCTGTCCTAACTTCTACTGTCAATTCTGGTGGAATTTCTCTTAAAAACCTAGACGGAGGGTTGAAGGTCTCAGAGCCATAGAGGTTTCGCATTTCAGCATGAACAATAAAAAGCTTTTCCATTGATCGAGTCATTCCAACGTAACAAAGTCTTCTTTCTTCTTGGAGCTGGCCTGGTTCCTCTATTGAAAGTTTATGAGGGAAAAGTCCCTCTTCAAATCCTGTTATGAAAACCAAGGGGAATTCAAGACCCTTAGCCGAATGAAGCGTCATTAATTGTATGGCTGATTCGTGTTCACCAGCCTGATTATCTCCCGCATCCAGGGCAGCATGATCTATAAAAAATTTTAACTCAGTAGCTTCTGTTTCGTCATGAGGATCTGATTCAAATTCAGACGCAGCAGTTACCAACTCTCCTAAATTCTCAACTCGGGTTCTGCCTTTTTCTCCCGCTTCTTTTTTATGGTATTCGATTAATCCACTCCTTTGTATGGTGTGGTCAACTAAATCTTTTAATACTAAATCTTCTGTCTCTGTGTTGAGCTTCTCAAAATCAGACATGAACCCTTTTACAGATTGGGAGGCTCTTGGCGTTAACGCTTCGGTTTCTATTAGGTCTTCTGCAGCCTTCCATAAGGAACATTGATTTTGAAGAGCCCTGGCTCTGATGAGGTCTAGCGTTTTTGCACCTATACCTCTTGGTGGAATGTTAATTACTCTTTCAAAGGCAGCATCATCTTCCCTGCCAAAAACCAACCTAAGATAAGCCATAGCATTTTTAATTTCCGCTCTTTCATAAAACCTTAAACCTCCGTATATCTTATAAGCTAAGCTTTCTCTTAATATTGCTTCTTCCAAAGCTCTGGATTGGGCATTGGATCTATAAAGTATTGCCACTTCATCTAAACTCCTTCCTTGGCCTATCCAGTTTTGAATACTTCCCACAACGTAACGAGCTTCGTCGTCTTCGTTGTAAGCAGAATAAATAGAAATGGGTTCTCCTTCTTTTTGATCAGTCCAGAGCTCTTTGCCCATTCGACCTTGATTATTTTTAATGACAGCATTTGCCGCCCCGAGAATAGTCTCAGTAGACCTGTAATTTTGCTCAAGCTTGATCAATTCTGTAGCAGGATAATCTTGTACGAATCTGTTGATGTTTTCACTCTTCGCACCCCTCCATCCGTAAATAGATTGGTCGTCATCTCCTACTGACATGATGTTGCAGCCTCCACCAGTTAATAACCTTAAAAATTGGTATTGAACTTCGTTTGTGTCTTGGAACTCATCAACAAGAATGTGCTTAAATCTTTTTTGGTAATGTTGAAGAATTTTTTCATTATGCCTCAAGAGCATGTACGATCTTAAAAGAAGCTCACCAAAGTCTACCAAGCTTTCTCTTTCACAAAGTTCTTCATAAGCCCTGTAAACTTCATTCATCTTTTCAGCAAAATAATCATCGCCTACTTCTACATCCTTAGACCTTCTGCATTCATCTTTTTGTTTATTAATAAACCACTGAATTTGTCTTGGGGGCCACTTACCGTCGTCCAAACCCAGTGACTTACTTACTCTTTTGACCACTCTGAATTGGTCTTCGCTGTCTAAAATTGCAAATTCTTTTCTCAGTCCGGCTTCTTCCCAGTGCATTCTTAAGAGTCTGTGTGAAATTCCATGAAAAGTTCCACACCAGAAGGATCCCATGTCACCTTCAACGATGGATTCAATTCTGCCTCGCATTTCGCTGGCAGCTTTATTCGTAAAAGTTACTGTAAGTATGGAATAAGGATTGGCACCCAAAGCCTTTATCAACCAAGCTATCCTATGAGCAATAACTCTGGTTTTTCCTGATCCTGCTCCAGCTAAGACGAGCTGATTCTTAGACTCTGATGTTACAGCCTGTCGTTGAGGTTCGTTAAGGGTTTCAAAAATCTCAGATACATCCACTCGCACATTCTATAGAAGAACTGTTAATTTAATTAGCAAATTTTTAATGCCTAAAGAGAATGAACAATACAGGCTCATGAGTTATCATATTTATTAATATGACAGACGCTAAAAATTTCTTTTCTACTTACAGTGATTTCGTAACCAAAGTTACAAGTGAACCCAGTTTAGATTTAAAAGCATTACAAAATTCTCTCGAATCAATACATGAAAACCCTGATATTGATGTGCCTCGCTTGCTTACTGGGGCTCTTGGACTTGGAAGCGAGACCGGTGAATTTGTTGAAATAGTCAAAAAAATGGTTCTGCAAGGCAAGCCAGCAGATGAAGCAAATATTTTCCATATGAAAAGAGAGCTCGGCGACATCATGTGGTATTGGGTAACAGCCTGCATGGCTCTTGGATTAGATCCAGTTGATGTTATAACTGAGAATCAAAATAAACTTGAAGCGCGCTACGGAAAGCAATTCAGCGTAGATCAGAGCGAAGTAAGGGCTGATGGAGATCTCTAAAGTCTAGTAGATTCTACTAACCGCCTCTTTTGCATCCCCTGCCTCTTCATCAGCTCTTTTAAGATCCAATTCATTCCAAATATCATCCAACGCAGCAACAAAGCGGTCTATGTCTTCAGCTACGTGTCTAGGAGTAATTGTAACTCGGAATCTTTCGTCTCCTTTTGGAACTGTTGGAAAGAATACAGGCTGAATATAGATCCCATGCTTTTCAATCAATAAGTTAGCAGCTTCCTTACAAAGCGTTGGGTCGTAGAGATGAATTGGTATGATGTGACTATCGTTTTCTAAGAAAGGAATTCTTGCCTCTCTTAAGCCTTTTCTAATCCTATCAGAATTTAATCTTATGTTTGATCTGAGCTCATCTGAAGATTTGGCAATCTCTATTGCTTTGATTGATGCTGCTGCGATAGAGGGATTCATAGAAGATGTAAAAATAAATCCTGATGCGAAACTTCTTATGTAATCAATAATGTCTGAATTTGCTGCAACGTAACCGCCCATTTGCCCAAAAGCTTTTGAGAGAGTCCCATTGATTATATCTATCCTGTCTTCTAGTCCCAACTCAGCAGTAATGCCTCTTCCTTCTGGTCCATAAAGACCAACTGAGTGCACTTCATCAAGGTAGGTCAAAGCATTGTACTCTTCAGCCAAAGCAACGATTTTTGCTATAGGAGATCTCATGCCTTCCATCGAGTAGAGGGATTCAAAAACAATCAGCTTTGGAGTGTCCGCATTGGACGTCTTCAATAATTCTTCCAAGTGATCCGTATCGTTATGCCTGAAAACATGACAAATTGCATTTGCGTTTTTTATGCCCTGTATTAATGAAGCATGGTTAAGCTCATCAGAATAAACTTCTACGCCCTCTAAGTTTTTACATAAAGTAACCAATGCGGATTGATTAGCCGTATAGGCTGATGGAAAAAGCAAACCCGCTTCTTTCTTATGCAATTCTGCAATCAAAGTTTCTAGATCTACGTGATGGGTTGAGGTTCCAGATATATTTCTAGTTCCACCAGACCCAGTTCCAAGTTCGTTGATTACATCAATTGAAACTCTAGTGACCTCTGGGTGTTGGCTTAAGTTTAAGTAATCGTTGCTGCACCAAACTTCGACTTCACGCTCTTGTCCTTCGAATCTTTCGGTTGCTTTTGGAAAACTTGTTTTGTTTCTATTTATTGCTCTAAACTTCCTGTAGAGACCCTGTGATTTGAGAGAAAGAAGTTCATCGGAGAAAAATTTTTTATAGTTCATTCAGTTTTATGTAATTAAAATGTAAATAGTAAAAAAATCAGGCGTCAACAGATGCGAAATATAGCATACTTGACGTAGTAATTATTTAACCGAGAACCGTTCTCATTTAGGAAGGAATAAAAGAATTTTGAAGACAATAAAGATAGTTTCAAGAAAAAGTAATTTGGCTAGAATTCAAGCCTGTATTGTCTCTGATAGATTAAAAGAGAAATATCCAGAAATAAATATTCAGCATATTTTTAAATCCACCCTTGGAGACAATGATCTAACAACTCCCTTAAACAAAATGCCAGACATAGGGGTTTTTACCAATGATATTAAAGAAGACCTAATTTCTGGACGAGCCGACCTGGCTGTCCATTCCTGGAAAGACCTTCCTATAGAGACAGAAGCTGGAACAGTTATTTCAGGAACATTAAAAAGAGCAGATATGCGCGACATGCTGTTCTTAAAAAAAGATAGTGGAAGTAATAACAGCCTAAAAATATTGTCTTCTTCTCCCAGGAGAGAAAAGAATTTAACTTCTTTTCTTCCTAAGGCCTTGCCAGGAAACCCAGCCGATATTAAGTTTTGTGACGTTAGGGGGAACATCCAAACCCGCATAAATAAATTAATTGAGGGAAAGGAGGACGGCCTGATAGTTGCTAAAGCGGCTATAGATAGAATTCTAGAAAGTCATGCACCGGAATTTGAAGAAGGGAAAAAAGAACTAAAAATCTCTCTAGAAAGACTGAAGTGGATGGTATTGCCATTATCGGCAAATCCTTGTGCAGCCGCTCAAGGTGCCTTGGCTCTTGAGGTTAGATCTGATGATAAGGAGCTTCAATCAATAATTAAAAGCATTTCAGATGATGCGTCCCTTGACCTTATAGAAGAAGAAAGATCTATACTCAAATCTTATGGGGGTGGGTGTCACCAAAAAATAGGAGCCAGTGTTGAGTCTATTGAAATAGGTAAAATCAAAACCGTTAAAGGAGAATCTGAAGAAGGAAAAGAGATAGACGAACGTGTATTTTTAGCGAAAGAAGATTTAGGGGATTTCTTTCAAGGTTTAAGTAAAACCTCTTTCTTTCCTCAAAATACCAAGAATCAAATATTTTTTAAAAGAGAGCAAATAAATGAAGCCAATGAAACCTTAAATGCATTAAGAGGTAAGGGTGTTTATATCAGCAGATCCAATGCGTTAGATCCTTCAGTAACAATCAATGATTCAAATTGTGTTTGGGCAAGCGGAGTTAGTACGTGGGAATCTCTTGCTCGACAAGGGGTTTGGGTAAATGGTTGCTCGGACAGTTTAGGGGAAAATAATAGTCCTGAAGAAAATCCTTTTGAAGAGATGAAATGGTTAAAGCTATCCCATTCTGATAATAAAGATGAGGGCAAAGAAATACTGCCGACCTACCGACTGAATCCCATCGAACTTGGCCCTGATATTACTAAATACACCCATTTCTATTGGATGAGCAGTACCGCCTTTCTGAGAGCGATCAGCGTTTACCCGGAGATATTAGAAGCGCGTCATGCAACCGGACTGGGAAAAACTCATGACCTTATAAGCTCAATGGCGTCCAATAAAGTAATGGCTTTCCTGGACTATCAAGATTGGATTTCTGCTGTAGAACGCAATTCATGAGTTAAATAGAGTCTCAGTCAGTATATAATGTAGGTATTAATACTCGAATTGAGTAAGCGTTAGCTTACATAAACCCACTTTTATGATGCCATCCAGAAAATTTCCACTAACTAGATTAAGAAGAACACGTCAAAGTAATGCTTTACGCAATTTGGTAGCCGAGCATTCCCTAAGTGTAAATGATCTTATACAACCACTGTTCATTAAAGAAGGCCTTGAAGGCAAAGAGCCTATTGAGTCTCTGCCAGGAGTAATGCGACTTGGCCTTGATGTACTTAATGAAGAAATTAAAGAACTAGAAATGGCAGGCATTCAGGCGGTTGCTTTGTTTCCAGTTATAGATCCAAGTAAAAAGGATGACCAAGGGAAAGAATCTTTAAACGAAGACAACTTAATTTCGAAAGCCATTCGCCAAATAAAAAATGTATCGGAAATGGTCATTATTTCTGACGTTGCTCTAGATCCCTATACATCTCATGGACATGATGGCGTATTGAATCAAGAGGGTTACGTAGAAAACGATTCAAGCCTCTCCATCCTTACAGAACAAGCTTTGGTTTTGGCTAAAGCCGGAGCCGATATTATTGCTCCTTCCGATATGATGGATGGAAGAATATTGTCTATCAGAGAGGCCTTAGAAACTAATGGCTTTGTAAATACTTTGATACTCTCTTACGCTGCAAAGTACAGCTCAAAATTTTATGGGCCCTTCAGAGATGCAGTAGGATCTTCTGCAAATCTTGGCAAAGGAAGTAAGGATACTTACCAGATGGATGTTGCGAATTCAGAAGAAGCATTGCATGAAGTCCGCATGGACCTTCAAGAAGGGGCTGATATGGTTATGGTGAAGCCTGGTATGCCCTATCTGGATATAATTAAAGCAGTTAAAGATGAATTTTCTGTTCCAACTTTTGCTTATCAAGTCAGCGGGGAATACGCCATGCTAAAAGGCGCTATTGCAAATAACTGGTTAGCAGAAGAAGCCTTCATGGAATCACTTCTTTGTTTTAAACGTGCTGGGGCAGACAGCATCCTTACTTATGCTGCTAAAGAAATTGCCTTGAAACTAAATAAATAAAAGGTCGTTGTTTGTCTAATATAAAATTTAAGAATGCTCTTGAGAGAAAACCTCAAAGCACTCCGCCAATTTGGTTCATGAGGCAAGCAGGTCGCTACCATGATCATTACCAGAATTTAAAAAAATCTAACACCTTTGAAGAGCTCTGCAAAACTCCATTACTTGCAGCAGAAACCGCCATGGGTCCTATTGAAGAATTCGATTTTGATGTAGCAATTTTATTCAGTGATATCCTTTTCCCGCTTGAATCTCTCGGCATGGATCTAACTTATAATCCCGGTCCAGTCTTTGGTTCACACGTATCGGACCAAAATATAAACGACCTGTTAATTGAAAGAAACCCGATAAATTCTCTGTCTTTTCAGGGAGAAGCTATTGAAAGGACACTTGAAAGGTTACCGGAAGACAAATCTTTGATAGGTTTTGTAGGCGGCCCTTGGACGCTCATCTCATACGCTTGTGGAAACAGTAAAAAAACTGAAAAGCTTTCATTGGGAAATCTAGAAACGACTCTTTTAAACGACTTTATTCTACCTTTGCTGGAAAAGAATATTGAGTTGCAATTAAAGGCAGGTGCAGAAACTATAATGATATTTGATTCACTTGCTCATCAATTATTGGAAAAAGATTTAAGCATCTATTTGAGTGCTACTTTTAATCATCTTATTAATAAATTTCCTGGGAAGGTTGGTTACTACGCTAAAGACGGAATAGATTATTCTTTAATTCTCCAAACGATTGAGAGAGAGAATATCAGCATAGCCGGTCTTGGAATTGACTCTCATGAAGACATTACTCCATTCTTCAATTCCACAACCAAAGGTTTTGTACAAGGTAACTTCAGCGAGCACCTCTTAACCCTTCCTAAGCAAGAATTTATAAGAGAAGTTGAGCCTTATCTTGAAAAAATGGCAGAATTGAGCGATGAAGAAAAGGCAGGTTGGGTATGCGGCTTAGGCCACGGAGTTTTGAAAACAACTCCCCAAGACAATGTTAAAGAATTTGTAATTAGAGCCAGAAAAATATTTGCTTAAAATGGATATTGAAGAGAAAAAGAAGCTAGCTTCATCTTGGTTTAGAGAGCTAAGGGACTCGTTTTGCAAAGAGTTTGAAGAAATCGATGGTAAAAAATTTGAAAGAAAAAATTGGGACCACAAGTTTTCTGGTGGTGGCGAAATGAGTATCATGAAAGGCGATGTCTTCGAGAAAGTGGGTGTCAATATTTCAACTGTTTCTGGTCAGTTTGGTGATGACTTTAAATCTCAAGTAAAAGGTACTGAACAATCTTCTGAATATTGGGCTAGCGGAATTAGTTTGGTTGCACACATGCATTCCCCTAAAGTTCCTGCGTTCCATTTCAACACGAGATTTATAGTAACGGGCGATTCTTGGTTTGGTGGTGGAGGAGATATAACACCAACAATAGTTCCAAAAAGTGAGGTAGATTTCTTCCATGAGTGTATGAAGGAAGCGTGTGATAGTGCAGATGAAAATTATTACAAAATTTATAAAGAGGCCTGTGATGAATATTTCTATTTGCCTCACAGATCAGAAGCCAGAGGAGAAGGGGGAATCTTTATAGATCATTTAAAAACAGAATCATGGAAAAATGATTTTTCATTCATTCAGGAAGTAGGGAAGTCCACCCTTCAAGCAGTTACCACAATCATTAGAAACCTTAAAGATGAATCATGGACCGAAGAAGAGAAAAACCAACAACTTATTAAGCGCGGTCGTTATGTTGAATTTAATCTTATATGGGACAGAGGAACTACTTTTGGATTAAAGACTGGTGGCAATATAGATGCAATTCTCATGTCGATGCCCCCCACGGCTAAATGGGAATAGAATTATGAATGCTTTTCTTTTACTTAAAGTGGTTCATATCATTTCTGTTATAACTTGGATGGCAGCTCTATTTTATCTCCCAAGACTTTTTGTTTACCACTCCACCAAGGAACCCAATACTGATTCATCGGAAACCTTTAAGACGATGGAACATAAACTGCTGTCAGTTATTGCCAATCCATCTTTGGTGGTTGTTTGGATTACAGGTCTAGCTTTATTAAGTTATAAAGGACTAGAGGTATGGCTGGTTTTAAAAATGTTTTTAGTTTTAGGAATGACGATATTCCACATTTATCTTAGAAGTTTACAGAAAGCATTCCAGTTTGATAAAAACGTTAGATCTGAAAAATTTTTTAGAATAATAAATGAAATTCCTACAGTCCTTCTATTTATTATTATCTTCTTGGTTGTTTTCCAACCTAAATTTTAAAACTTAATCAATTCCCCTGGCTTGACTGTTTTAAAAAATTCTTTTGAAAGGTTTTTTTGCTCTAAAGCTTTGTTTAAAAGGTCGGGTGGCTCCAAAATTTCTTCATCCGTTAAAGGGAAAGTTCCCCAATGCATTCCAAAAGACTGTTTAGCTTCCAAATCTTTGGCTATCTGAATTGCCTCTGAGGGGTTCACATGACTAAAGCTCATAAACCACTGAGGAGCGTAAGCTCCAATAGGAATCATCGCTATATCTGGGGAGCCTAATAATTTTCTAGTTTCTTTAAAATCTTCAGAATAACCAGTATCTCCAGCATGATAAAGGCTTCGCTCAGATGATTTCATAAACCAACCACCCCATAAGCTCTTATTTCTGTCTCTTAGTCCCCTTGCAGACCAGTGCTGGACTGGAGTAAAAGTAAATTTTGTTCCTTTAAACACAACTTCCTCCCACCAGAGAAACTCTTCAACATTCTTTATTCCTTTTTTGAGTAGTAATTTTTTGTCTCCTTTTGGAACTAAAAAAAGTGCGTCTGGATTTGCATCCTGAAGCTTCTTTAGACTAGCAATATCTAAATGGTCGTAATGGTTGTGACTAACCGTTATCACATCAATTTTAGGCAGCTCTTTTAAAGGTATTGCTGGTGGTATTAGTCTTTTAGGCCCAGCAAATCTTACTGGGGAGGCGCGCTTAGAAAATACTGGATCAGTAAGTATTGTTATTCCTCCAGAGTTCAATAGATAAGTAGCATGACCAATCCAAACAGCATATCCTTTAGAGTCTGGTGCAATGGATTTCCACTCATCTGAAATTTCTATTTTTACTCTTTTAGGATTTTGTCCTGACAAAGTCCACTTAATCAAATCCTTCAGTGACTTGTTGTTTTGGATGTTGTTTGTGTTCGTAAAGGTATCGTTAGCCATTAAAAAATTGGATACAAGAAATGCACCGATTAGTATCTTTCTCATTAATTAAAATAAGTCTTCTAAAGTTTTTATTTCTATAGGAGTCAGTCTTTCTTCTTCTTCAGCTTCAACACACTCTGCTAATTCTTCCCTGTTTTTTACACCTAAAATTACTGAAGACGGTCCCTGAATGCTGAGTGCGTACTTATGCGCCAACTTTGCTGGGGATATATTCCATTCATCAGCAATTTCTCTAAAGGGTTTTGCCTTGATAAAATCTTCGAAGTCCAGCTTATCAAAGCCTGATTCATGAGGCTTACGATCCATTTTAGAGGTTAGCGCTCCTGCTTGAACTGCTCTAATTGCTAGCACAGGTATTTGTTTATTGGATGCTGCTTGGAAAATTAGTTCAGGGTCGTATGCCTGATCAGCATAGCCTATTCCTCCAGCTGAATTTAAAGGGTTAATCACACACTGCATCGCTTCCGGTGGCGTCTCATGATTTATTGCAGCAATTAACGCATTGTTTTGACCCATGCCTCCAATTCCCCAACTTCCTATCTTGCCTTCTTTTTTTAGTTGCTCAAAAGCAGGTATAGCTGCATTGTAATAAGAACTGAGTGTTGTGGAATTTCTATCCTTGAATTCGTTATTAGAAAAAAGTGTGAAATCATCTTCTACAAGTTGAGAATGAAGCAGAAATAAATCTACTTTTTGAATTTTCATTGTTTCCAGGCTGCGCATTAATGAATTGTTTAAATGATCATAGACGTTTTCGTCAGGAAGCCTTCCTAATCTGCATTTTGTAGTAAAAAACAGACCATCTAGTGACCTTCCTTGCAATGATTCACCCACTACCCTTTCAGCTTCTCCCCTCCCATACATTGGAGCAACGTCAAAATGTGTTATTCCGCACTCCAAGGCAAATTTGACGGTTGCAACTGTCTCCTCTCGTGTTGTATCTCCCCATGCTTGACCCAGTCCACCTCCGCCTAATGTTAAGGAACTCACTTCTCCAAAAGGTTTAAATTCTCTTTTTTCCATACTCAAGACTCTCCTAAAATTCTTTGCTCTACAACAGTCAAGTGCTCTTTAAAAACTTCCAGATCTTCAAGAATTTTTTTTCTATGCTCTATCAGAATTCTTTTCCCTGAATCTTTGTCATTGTTTAAATATGCTTCGCCGTATTGTTTAATTTTTTTTAACGACATGCCTGTGGCTCTTAATGACTTTATGCAATTAATGAAACATACATGACTTTCTTTGTAAGCTCTCTTTCCAGAAGCATCCCTAATTACATCAACAATTAAACCTATCTTTTCATAATACCTAAGGGTGTAAGCAGATAGATCAACACGCGCAGCAACCTGCGAAATGGTTAGTAGATTCATAAGTAAATTATAGTTGAGATCGTTTTAACCAAACCATTTGAGCTATTAAAATCACCACATAAATTAAAAGGAATGCTGAATGAAAATTTAACAACAAAGGATCTTCAAAAGAATCGATGAACGGGTCTCCAACAGGCAAGCGCCTCAAGAAATCAGTTATCGCAGGAATCATATGAAACAACAATGTGCTTGTGTAGCCAAGTGCTTGGAAGTACTTTGAAAAAGAACCAAAAAGATTGGTTTTCTCCATAAGCACACCGCCAGCAAGGGCAATTAATGTTAAGACTGCCAGGATATGTGCAATGCCAAACCCACCTTGGTTGTATATACCCAAAGCAGATCCTGCAACTACAAGAGTTACAAGAACATACAGCTTGCCTGAATCTTCTTTTAATGAAATTACCTTGTATTTGAATAAAGTATAAAACCCACTCAATACAGCTAAAACTCCTAGTACGGTATGAAACCAACCCAATAAAGTCATTTCTGGCATATTATTTCTCCTTACAATTTATTTAGAATAAACCTTTAATTAAATTTGTTTTGTTAAGTATGTAAATGTGGTCTTTATATACTTCTTAGATTGTTACCCAATTTCCATGGAATCCAACAGGCACTCTTTTTGGCAATTTGATACGAGCCATCGGTCCTGCATTAAGGTCTTGAGCGTTCAGTATAATTAAATCACTTTTGTCATCTGCTTGGTTGTAAACGAATGACAACAAATACCCTTCATCCTCCGAATTTGGATTTTCAGATGGAACAAAAACTGGTTCAGCGCCCATATGGCCGTCTCCAAATTTATACTCCGTAGAGCCTTGATTGTTAAAGTCGTATTTAACAATTGAGCTAAAATCCGGAATTGCAGAAGCCTTTGAAGCAATGGCGTAACCAAATTGATTGAACTTGCCTGCTAAATCAGGATGAATTCTAGGAAACTCAATTGACCGATCATCCATTCTATTTTTCTTTGCGCTGCCTGATTGAACGTTTAGCTCCCATCGAGTAAGTTGAGGAGGAGATTCTGTAAAAGGACCGTTCCAATCTGTATCAAACAATCTTTCATAATTTGCAGCATCAACTACAACATTTCCACTCGCATCTTCGTAGGCATTTACAGTATGAAAGAAATAAGCAGGATCTATTTCAAACCATTGAATTTCTTTTGATCCATTGTGACGATTCAAAAGGCCAATTCGTGATTGGTGATCATCGTTCCAAGAGAAAGGGAAATATCCCCTGCCTAATTTATACAAGCTGAAGGTTACAGCTAAATCAAAGACCAACATGTAATTCTCTGTGATGGCACATTCGTGCAACATGGATTTACTGGGGAATTCAATTTCTAGAGTATTTTTATGATTGCCGTCTTTGTCTATAACCACGTAATTAACACTATTAAAATTATTTGCATAGTCATAGCACATTGCATGCAACTCGCCGGTATCTGAATCTAATTTGGGGTGTGCGGTAAACCCTGAGTTATTATTCCCATAAAAAGGTTTGGAATTTAATGAATTCATCTCTTGATCTATTTCAACAGGGTACCCTCCTGCTTCTACCAAGGCATAAATCTTATCTGCATGAGAGATGACGTTAGTATTTGCCTTCGAATCATTTCCTGAAACCAAGGTGTTTTTGTACCAAAGTGCATTGCCTGAATCCAGCCTTACTCCGTGTAACATTCCGTCGCCAAGGAACCAATGATGCTTCTTGGCATTAGGAGATTCCATGGGGTTCGGTCCGTTTCGCAACAATAAGCCATTGAGATCTTTAGGGATGCTTCCTATGACTTCTAGAGCCGTCTCTTTGACCAACTCTTTAACGGGGGCATAGTTTCCCTGTAAATAAAAATTTTCTTCTGATCTAAGCATATTAACTCCTGTACTTGCCATTATTGTTCCACCCAGACCGAGTGCTGAAATTTTTAGAAATTTTCTTCTGTTCATTAATTGCCTGCTCTCCAGTTTCCATGAAAACCATGCGGAATTCTGTGAGGAAGTTTTGCAGTTGCTATAGGCCCATCTGAAACATTATTTGCATCAAGTATTAACAAATCAGATCTGTTTTCTATTCCTCTATGAACAATGGTTAAAAGATAACCGTCCCCTTCTTCTGAATTTTCTTTCTTAGGAACAAAGACTGGCTCTCCTAAACAATCGTGCTTACCCAATGTGTAAACTTCCTTTGAATTCTTAACATGGTCACGGTGAACCACCGAATTAAAGCTGTATCCATTTGGATGTTCTCCTATGCCTGATGCGTAATACCCATGTTGGTATTCAAGCATGCTGTATCTTTCATCTAGACGAGGGAACTCTCCCATATCCTCATCCAAGTAATCTGATTTAAATGACTTAGAATTTGATTCTAGATCTATTTCCCATCTGTTTAATCTTGCTTCAGCATTCTTAGGATCACCTCTGGTTCCGTCTGCATGAGGAAAAAGAGGAGCTTCTTCAAATTGCATAACGTCTGCATATATTTTTCCACCTTTGGTATAAGCATTCATCGGATGAAAAACGTACCTTGCATCATTATCAAACCACTGGATATCCTTTACAGAACCATTTCTTGGCATGACGCCGACATGCGTACCCTTATCAGGATCCCAGGCAATTGGCGGCTTTCCTGTTGTGACTCTCTCAAAGTCTATTGTAAGTGGGAAAATAGGAAAGATAATATGTTGGTCAGTAACCATGAAATCATGGACCATACTTGCAAACGGCGCTTCAAATTCTTCGTAAGTTTTAAGCGCTCCTTTAGAATCTATAACGAAATAACTCATTTTAGAACTAAAAAGATTATCGGCCGTATAACTAAAACCGTACATATCTCCAGTAACTGGATCAATTTTTGGGTGTGCTGTCATAGGAGATTTCAACTTACCTTCGTAGTCATACGCTCCCTTTGATTCCAAAGTAATGGGGTCTAGTTCAAAAGGAAGATGTCCTTCTTCTAAAGCCAATAACTTTCCTGCATGAAATATAATATTAGTATTGGCAACTCCGTCTTCGTTTTCAGGATTCCAAAGAGGGTCTGCGTTCATAGGGTTCATGCCATCTTTCAACGACCTGCCCGCTTTGCGCTCTTGTTTCCATTTAGAAGTTTTAGACCAACGATTCAAGTAAGAAACTCTTCCGTTTTCAAAATGAAAAGCATGAACCATTCCATCTCCACCAAACCAATGATACTTTCCAAGAGGAGAGAATTGAGGATCAGGACCATTACGATAAAAGCTTCCGTAAAGATCTTGAGGTATTTCTCCCTCAATAATTAAATCATTAACTTCGCACTCCATTCTTAAAGGAGCATAATTTTCATTTAAATTTGGGTGACTTGGATAAATTTCTGCCATTTTTAGTTCTCTTAGATTTTAGTCTTTAGTTTAAATTCAAGTGGGCTGATAAAATCGGAATTATTTCGTAGAGCAGGCTATCTGGTATTTCATGCCCCACACCATCCATGGCAAACATCTTAGCCTGTGGGATATTATCTGCTAAAGCCATGCCGTGATCAAACGGTATAAGAGAATCTTCTGTACCATGGATGATTAAAGTGGGCTTATTGATTTCCTTCAGTCTATCAAACCTATTAGGACTTGCACCTACAGCTCCTATCTGAGCATTTGAAGTATTGATGCCTTGTTCTATCCTTTTTTTAGCCTCTTCTTTAAAGCTATTCTCATCAAATGGAAATCTGGATCCTGTTAAGGCTCTTTCTATAACAACAAGAGCATCTTCTTCTTTTTCTAATAGATTTAGAACCATAGATTCTTTCATGGCATCTATAAATTTTTGATTAGGACCTGTTAAGCCTATGGTATCAAAGCCTGGTGTTGACATAATAGCTGTCAAGGTGATGACTCTTTCTGGATAATTTAAAGTCATAACCTGCGCTATCATACCTCCCATAGAGGCTCCTACTATATGTGCTTTTTCTATTTCAAGGTGGTCTAACAATGAGAGTCCATCTAAAGCCATATCATTTAGGTTATATTCTGCTGGAGCTGGATTCGCCATATTAAAGCGACCTTTTTCATCAAAAATAAAATTGAAGATGCCATCAACAAACGCTTCTATGACAAAAGTGGGAAGTATTTTAATAAAGGTAAGAAGAAAGGGCTCTTCAGTAACCCAAGAACTCTTGCCTATATCGCGATTGTCATAAACAATCACATAGATATCTTCATCAGCCAGTTTTTTAATAAGATGCTCCGACCAAACCTTGCTGTTGGAATTGAGCCCCATGATAAGTAATGCTGCAGGGTTTTTAGGATCGCCATGAGCTTCCCACCAAATGTCTACGCCATTAAGTCTGGTGACCTGTCCATCTTCTTCTGAATAAAGAAAACAACTTCCCAGTAAAAACGTTAAGAAAATTAATTTTTTCAAATTGAATTAAATTTTGATATCCATAAGCTCTTCCATATTTCCATGATAAAAGGCATTCATTGTGGCCTCATCACAGTTTGTCATAGTAGCTTCAAACTTCCTGATAGGGTCAGAAGTCCCTTCGGGATGCGGGTAATCAGAAGCGTAGACCAACATGTTTGGTCCTATGTTTTCTATAATCCACCCTATAGGCTCGCCGGCAAATGGAGAAACTTTTAAGTGCCTTTTTGCCACTTCCGACGGAAGCTCATTGAACTCTCTTTTCCTTTTAAACAAAGAAGCCGTGTAATCCAAGGCTTTTAACCATGACGGAAGCCAGAACGCCCCGTGTTCCATAGAAATGCCCTTTAGATTAGGGTGCCGCTCAAATACTCCGTCAAAAATCATAGCTGAAAGAAATATTTCTGCACTGTTGTTAATCGTCATCAAGCCCAGTTCGCCTGCAGGCGCGTCTCCTCCGAGTTCCAGTTCAGTTTTACCATTGTTTTTAAAACTTTGTGGGACTGCTTTATAGTGACCGTTCACAGCAACATGAACCACAAAGGGAGCTTTGGCATCAGAAAAAGCTTTCCATATGGGGTCGAAATCAGGATGGGTAAAAGACAGGCTCTCGTCCGATGGCTCATTTGTATCTATCATGAAAGAATAACACCCGTCTTCAAAACCTTGTTTCATGATGTCCAAGGCCTTGTCCGGTCCAAGCTGCAGAGGAATGTAACCAATTGCTTTAAGCCGATCATCCGACGAACAGAAGCTTCCCATAGCCCTATTTAGAGTCCTGGAACCTTTTTCTAAAACCTCAGAATCATTGCTATGAGCTATCTGATGAAAAGAGAAAGTAGAAAGAACCAATTGCATTGAATAACCAAAAACATCTAAAGCACGTGACCTTTCTTTTGAATCAAAAGCTCCGATTCTATTCCATCCGCTCTTTGTATTATCCAATATAGATTCTTCAAATTTTTTCATCACCGAAGGATCTTCTTGTCTTTTTTTAAGCAGCTCTCTGCCTCTGTCTAATCCAGCTTGAACAACTGGCAATTCTTTTTGCGAAGACATCTCTGGAATAAAGACCTTGTCTTCTTCGGTGGCAGCTGAACTTAAAAAGTCATCCAGTTCAATAACGTGGCTATCAGCATCAATGATCTTTCTGTGTTGCGCGTAACTCATACTTTCCCCAATAATATTGTTTGAGATTAAATAATAACTGTCAACGAATCAAGGTCTTTGGGAATCAGGAAGAGAATTAATTCTTTGACCCTTAAATTTATAAAATCTTTGCTTCTATTCTTGCTTTATTTTCTTCTCTTTCTTTTTTTCTTGTTTTGTCATTAACCTGCCCGACCAGCTGTCCACAAGCCGCCATGATGTCGTCACCCCTTGTTGATCTGATGGTCGTTATGTAGCCCTCTTCCTGAAGAAGCTGCTGAAACTTCTTAACTCGATTTCCTGAAGGCCTCTGATAGCCTGACTTTGGGAAAGGGTTGAAAGGTATGAGATTAATTTTGCAAGGAAGTTGAGTTAACAGATCTGCTAATTCTTTTGCAATCTCAAGTGAATCATTTATTTGATCAATTAAAATGTATTCGATTGTTGTTACTCTCTTGTCTTCACAATTGTCTACGTACCTTTTTACTGAATCCAATAAATCTTGAATTGGGTATTTCTTATTTATAGGTACCAATTGATCCCTTAAGGCATCATTAGGGGCATGGAGAGAAATGGTTAAAGCGACGTTAGAAACTTCTGATAACTTATCAATCTGAGGGACTAGTCCAGACGTGCTTAGCGTTACCTTTCTCTTTGAAAGGCCGTAAGCGTTATCGTCCATCATTAAATCCATAGCCTTTACAACGGGATCAAAGTTATGAAGAGGCTCTCCCATGCCCATCATGACTACATTTGTTACGTTTCTATCAGAACCATGTCTTGGGGTTCCAAAAGAATTCGCTGCAACCCAAACCTGTCCAATAATTTCATCCAAAGTAAGATTTCTTGAAAAGCCTTCTTTTCCGGTTGCGCAAAAGCTGCAATCAACAGCACAACCCACCTGAGAAGAGACACACAAAGTCGCCCTGTCTCCATCTGGAATAAGAACCATTTCAATTAAGTCATTATTTCCAACGTTCACAACCCACTTTCTTGTTCCATCAGTAGAAAGCTGTTCGTGCACTACTTCTGGTGCCTTTACATAGCATATTGATTCTAATTTTGATCTCAGGTCTTTTGATAAGTCGGTCATTAAAGAAAATTCTGCTACCCCTCTTTGGTGCACCCACTTAATGATTTGAGTTGCTCTAAAAGGTTTTTCATCAATAGAAATAAAAAATTCTTCCAATTCTTTTTTACTCAACCCTAGAAGGTTTAATTTACTACCGGATACGATCGTATTCATTTTTGCACTGTAAAGTTGTTACCCAGATTGTTGACCTAACTTCTTTTCTTTAAACTCATAATACATTAGGAATTTATCAAGAAAAATTTACTTAGGATCTTCCACCCTTGCCTGAAGAGTTTCTATTGGGTCTTTTTTTACTCCAAGAAGAGTCTCCTGAAGCTTTGGCTCCAGATTTTCCTCTGGAAGGTCTACCAGAATTTCCTTCTGAAGAACCCCTGGGTTTACCTTTAGAGGCTCCTGGCTTACCTCTAGAAGGCCTGCTGGAGTTACCTTCTGAAGAACCTCCGGACTTAGACCTTGAGGAACCTGAAGAGTTACCTTCTGAGAATCTAGGTTTATCTCTAGAAGGCCTGCTGGAGTTACCTTCTGAAGAACCTCCGGACTTAGACCTTGAGGAACCTGAAGAGTTACCTTCTGAGAATCTAGGTTTATCTCTTGAAAATCCAGATCTTTTCGAACCTTTAAAATTTCTTGTGGGTCTGTTTCTTCCCCCTCCGCTAGATTTAGGCGGAGCGGTTCTTAAGGTTTGTGTCGGCTCAAATCCGTCAATAATCTTTCTTGGAATAGCAGATTTTAAAAGTTTTTCTATATCTACCAAAAGCTTGTGCTCATCGGCACTAACTAAAGAAACAGCCTTACCTTCTTGTCCTGCTCTCGCCGTTCTTCCTATGCGATGAATATAATCCTCTGGTACATACGGAAGATCAAAATTAACCACTTGGGGTAATAAGCTTATATCTATTCCTCTTGCTGCAATGTCCGTTGCCACTAATACTTGAGTTTTTCCATCCTTAAACCCTTTAAGAGCCCTTGTCCTTGCAGCTTGAGATTTGTTGCCATGAAAAGCATCTGCGTCTATACCTTCTTTGTTCAATTGATCTGCCAGCTTGTTGGCTCCATGTTTAGTTCTTGAAAAAACCAACACTTGAAACCACCCCTCTTCTCTTATGCAGTGTGCCAAAAGCTCTCTTTTTCTGGATTTGTCGACGGGGTAAACCAGTTGAACAACTTTTTCTGCAGTTGAATTGACTGTAGCCACTTGAATCCTTTTTGGAGAATTTAAAAGACTATCGGCTAAAGCCTGTATTTCTTTTGGAAAAGTAGCGGAGAAAAGTAGATTTTGTGTTTTCTTTGGAAGGTATTTTAAAACTTTTTTTATGTCGCGTATGAAACCCATGTCCAGCATGCGGTCAGCTTCATCCAAAACAAACACTTCCAGCTCTGAGAGATCTAGAGTTCTTTGTTCCAAATGATCAATCAGCCTTCCTGGAGTAGCGACTACTATATCAACTCCCTTTCTTAACTTATCTTTTTGAGTCTTTATGCTTACCCCTCCGTAGAGAGTAGACGTTCTAAACCTCAATTTATTTCCATAACTTCTAAAGCTATCTCCGACTTGAGAAGCCAGCTCGCGGGTTGGTACCAAAACCAAACTGCGCACTCTTCTTCTTTTAGATTCATCGTTCTGAAGTCTTTGCAAAATTGGGAGTGCAAATGCTGCCGTTTTACCAGTGCCCGTTTGAGCACCCGCCATAATATCGTTCCCACTTAAGATTTCTGGTATTGCCTGCGCTTGGATTTCAGAGGGCTCGCTGTAGCCTTTATCTTTCAGAGCGTGCAGAAGTTCTGAAGAAAGATTTAGATTGTTAAATGACATATTAATATTCTAGTTGACCCCTAAAATGAAGAAAGTTGCCGGATGATTACTTAATGTAAGATTAAAAGGTTTGGGTTTAGTGAATTGGGTCAGCAGTATACTCTTTTAAGTAATAGAAGCTCTGTATAGTTTAATTAACTTGATCCGTTCTTAATAATTAAAATATAAGCCTCAACTCCTTTTCTAAAATCTTCAACTCGAATTCTTTCATTGGTTCCGTGGAACCCCCCAAACTCTTTAGAGGAAAGTGGAAAAGGATTAAAACGATAAGCATCATCTGCTACCTTTCCGTAATGTCTGCTGTCTGATCCGGCTATCATCAACCCTGGAGCGACAACAACGTCTCCATAGATTTCTTTTACGGATTGGCTAATTACTGAATAACCTTCTGATTGCCAGCTGGAGACAATGCTGGCTGGTCTTCCCTTCCAAGCCATTGATCTAACTTCAACATTCTCATTTTCAACTACACGCTTTACATGATTAATTACATCTTCAACAGAATCTCTTGGGTGCAATCTAAAATTTACTATGGCTATTGCTTCGATAGGCAAAACATTAGTTTTTATACTTCCCGAAAGCATAGTAGGAGCAGTTGTAGTTCTCAGCACGGCATTGCCAAATGGAACTTCGGAAAGATAGCTATCAATTAAGCTTCCAAATAACCATCTATTAGCAAAGGCTATTTTGTACAAGAAGGTCATGTGCCTGCTTGCCTCATCAAACATTTTCAAACTTAAACCTTCCAAGTCGCCTGGCATCCTATTATTTTCTAATTGAGTAATGGCCTGAGCTAAGAAACCAACAGCGGTTTGCTTTGGAGGCATGGAAGAGTGTCCTCCTGCGGCCTTACCTACAACCTGCAATGTTACGCTGCCTTTTTCTGCTACATTTATTGATGCCACCGGCTTATCTAGACCGGGTAAAAATCCATCAAGTAAAAAAGAGCCCTCGTCTAAAGACCATGTTAGTTGGATGCCCTCTTCTTTTAAATATTGAGCAACCAAGGCAGCACCGTTAATCCCTCCAACCTCCTCATCATGACCAAAACTAAAGTAAATTGTTCTTCTTGGTTCGTAACCAGAATTTATAAGGTAAGAAGCAGCTTCAAGTATTCCTACCACTCCACTCTTATCATCTAGAGCTCCCCTGCCCCAGATGTATCCAGAATCTATCCTTCCAGAGAAAGGTGGCTGTTTCCATAGATTTTCCGTTCCTGGAATTACAGGAACAACATCGTAGTGTCCTGTTACAAGTATTGGTTTTAAGTTTGTATCCGTTCCTTTCCACTCATAAAGAAGGGTTTCATTAAATTTCTTCAGAGACAAGTTCGCATGAAACGCTCCATAAGTTCTTGCTATCCAATTTTGAAAGTCTTTAAACGCTTCGTTGTTTCTTTTTGATGCATCTTGATTTGATATCGTAGGAAATTGAATTGATTCTGAAAGGTGAACACTTAAGGCCTCTTCATCTAAAAAGATATCTACTTTATTTGGTAATAATTCTTCAGATGGATTGTGAAGCATCGCCCTAAATAAAACGACTAGAACCAACAAAGGAACTATAAAAATAATAGACCTAAATAAAACTTTCATAAGCAACTCCAAGTAAACTAGCTTGCGCTTATTAGTCTACTTTGTTTTTTTATACGCGACCAAAATTTTAAAAGTACGAGCAAGTTGATCACTCCCATTAAGCCTGCAAAGGCAAATGACCAAACGTAATCTCCTTCCAAATCATAGAAATAGCCACCTAAAAACCCTCCAAAACCCATACCTATCCAACCAAAAAATGATGTTAGGCTCATTGCTCTTGCAGCGTATTTAGCAGATACCATCATTCTTGTGCAAACCAAAATACTCGACATAACGCCCGAATAGGTAAAACCAAAAAAAGCTGCCAAAGCATATAGTCCTACTTCAGAATAAATATGAGGGAACCAGACCACAGAAACGGTTTGGCCTAAGGACATTATTATGTATGCGGGCAGGGCTCCAATAACATCTCCAAGCTTCCCACCTAGCACTCGACCAAACGCTCCACAAATCATTAAAACCATCAGTACTTTTGTAGCAAATTCTAAAGTAAAGCCTGCATCAGTTAGCAGCGGTACTAAATGAACAATGGGTACAGACATGCACACACAGCAAAAAATGACCGCAAAACTGATCCAAGAAACCACTTCTTTTTCTGAAAGAGGAAATTCTCTGGGCTCTTCTTTGGTTGAAACTCTAGCCTGCTCCCTCCAGGGGGACTCTTTAACTAAAAATGCTACCGGAAAAGCTATAACGATGTAGGCAATTGCTAGAAAAACATAAGCCTCTTGCCAACCGGAGCTTTCAATGAGAATGCCGCAAACGTAAGGAACAATTGCTTGCCCTATGGCTCCACCCGATGCCGCAATCCCCAAAGCTAAGCCCGGATTTGATCGGAACCAAAATCCTACATTTGCAAATAGAGGAGACATGACCATTGCGCAACCAAACGCACCAAACAAAAAGTACAAAAGATAAAACTGAAACAAAGATGATTGATCACTTAATAAATACATCGTTACCGACATAAAAATAGCTGCTACAAATCCAAAAAGCCTTGTTCCGTGTTTGTCTGCAATGTAACCCCAATATACGCCGAAAGCTGCCGATGCAAATGAAGCAACCGTATATGCCAAAGAAATTTCTCCCCTAGACCAGCCAAATTCTTCAGAAAGAGGTTTCATAAAAACTGAAATAGACGCCAACGATCCAAAAGCAAGTGCACTAAGTACAAAAGAAGCAAAAACCATGACCCACGCATAAGAAGGATTTCTTAGGTCTGTGTTTTCGTTTGATGGCATATTTGTAATATAACCTCAAATATAACAAAATGAGTTTTTTAATTACCAGGTTTAAACATGTTTAAAAACTTATATCTACTTACTTTTATTAGTTTCTTCATTTCTTTAATGGCCCATGCAGGTGAACCTTCAGGGTCACATAATTCTGCAGAATGGCAGATTTGGGCATACTCTTCTGCGGCACCTTCTTTTGTAGGTGATAAAGCAAGAATTACTGGCTCTAATGGAGAGATTCTAAGAGAAGGATCAAATGGATGGAATTGTGCATCTGGCAACCCTAGACCTGTGCCATCTAACGGCTGGAAAGACCCTCATAATGCCATGCCATCTTGCCATGATGATGTCGGTATGCAATGGATGGAAGGCTACATGTCAGGCAAAAAACCACAAATGGAAAGAGATACTTATATGTGGATGCTCCATGGGGATATGGGAGAAGACAACACCACAGCAGGTGTACTGAATAAATCAGATGCAAAAGATCCGGGTCAATTCATAGTTTCAGGACCTCATTTAATGCTAATGCCTAAAGATCCTTCGTCTTTAGATAACCTGACCGAAGACTTTACTTTAGGTGTTCCTTACGTAATGTTTAAAGGTACTGATTACGCTCATGTAATGATTCCAGTTGAGGATTATTATAAATATCAAAAGTAGTACTTAAAAAGCTTGCACAAAACTTCGAACGTTATTAAGTTAACTTTTGACTCAAAAAATTTAAATTAATAAAAGGATAAATTATGATGAAAATAATAAAAAATAAGTTTGTTTCAGTCGCTTTGATGGCTGTGTTTTTCTTAACGTCTCAAAATGTACTTTCTTTTGATGTGCAAGGAGAAAGCTTTCCAGCTAATTTCAACATGACTTCTTGGACAGCTGGCAATGGAGAAAGCACGATAACGTCCGAGGGTGTTGTAGAGGAAGGTTATGGGAAGGTTTACCTAACTCATCATTTCACTGTAAGCACTGATGATGGGAAGTCTGGAGAATTCACAGGACAAGTTAGAACAATAAGCTCTGATGGTGAATTACAATCCGGTTCGCTTCAAGGGTCTTGGGCTCGAGACGGGAAAATAGTCACTATGTATTCATTTGATACCATTAATAATGGTGTTATAAATCACGCTCAAGGAACTATTGATCTCATTGCAGGAACTTTAAAGTTTAAAGTTTTTCCAGTTAATTAAAGTCTTAACAAAAAAAACCCTTCTGTTTTTAAAAAAACAGAAGGGTTTTTTGGTTCTAGAATTTTTAACTTAAGTCAGATACTTAAGGGCACAAATTTTATTACCTGAAGGGTCTCTTAAGTAAGCAAGGTAGAGCTTCATACCCATTCCTTCTCTGACTCCCGGATCGCCTTCACAAGTTGTTCCGCCGTTATCCAGACCAGCTTGATGCCATGCATCACCTGCAGCTTCGTCTTTCACGGAAAATCCTATTGTGCTGCCATTGCCAT
>Ga0209816_1000275_pt1 | contig 42325 bp, 46 predicted proteins | sample CoawatmetaG01DNA_FD_187509 | JGI IMG/M metagenome (GOLD analysis project Ga0209816, IMG submission 187509) | Marine microbial communities from the West Antarctic Peninsula - Coastal water metaG017-DNA (SPAdes) (version 2) | ecosystem: Environmental > Aquatic > Marine > Coastal ...
GATTCAAACAGCCAGAGTTGGTTAGCTCGGAATATTAGACCTCTGACTCTTGCGGTATTAGTAATGGCATATGTGGGCGGATGGTTCATGGGCTTAGATACTGAGGATACGGCAAGTCTAGTTACGTGGGTGCTTTGCGGATACTTCGGAGCGAGAACGGCAGATAAAATAGGAGTTAAATTTCCCTCCAAAAACAGCTAATCAAATAGAGGCGTAAAAATATTTGTATCTTTATATTCAAATTAAATCAAATCAAATGGATATAAGGAAAATTTCTGTTGGACCAGATTTTAAGTCTGGAGCGATGCACTACTTAGTGGGTCAGGAAATTTTAAACGGTCAGTATTTTATACATCTCATACAACACGACCCTGGAAATAACTCTTTTAAAATATGGATTCAAAGAAGTGACGAGATATTGTTATGGAAAGAGTTTGGCTCTAAGATGCCCGTGTCAATAGAGTATAACATTAATTTTTAATGAGATCTCCTTTTTACTTTATCGTTAAGCCTTTAGAAGGAAAGCGATATAATAACACAAAAAATATAGGAGGTTTAGATGTTATAACGAGTTCCTCAGAAGAAGATTATAAGTTTTCAAACAGAAAAGGAATAGTACAAGAGTTACCTCTTAATTATAATGGACCTATTAAAATAGATGATACTCTGTTGGTACATCACAATGTGTTTAAGTTTTATAATGACATGAAGGGTAGGCAGCAGAGTGGTAAAAGTTATTTTAAAGATGATTTGTTTTTTATAGACAATGATCAATTCTATATGTACAATCAAGATGATGAGTGGCATAGCCATGACCGTTATTGCTTTGTTAAACCCATGAAAAAACAAGAGTCTTCTATATTTAAAAGAGGAAATGAAGAGCCTCTTATGGGAGAGATGGCTTATCCAAATAAATATTTATTATCTAAGGGAGTGGAGCGTGGACAAAAAATAGTTTTTAAACCAGATAGTGAGTATGAATTTGAAGTAGATGGTGAGAAGCTATATAGAATGTTTGATCATCAAATAACAATGATGCTATGAGTTCAGATTTATTAAAACTACAAATAATACAAGCAGGTAAAAAAGCTGTTGAGCAATTAATAAAAGTTGCAAAGGAGGATATAATAAAGCATGATCCGGAAGATGAGCTAGCTGCAGATAGATTGAAGAATGCGGCAGCCACTAAAAAATTAGCTATATTCGATGCGTTTGAGATTCTTAATAAGATTGATACAGAGCAAGAGAATATAAATATGTCAGTTAATAAAGATAAACCTCAAACAAAACAAGGCTTTGCAGAAAGAAGATCAAAATAAAATATATAGTAATGTAAAAGATTTTATTCCTTCTGGAGTTCTAAAGAATAAGAATAATAATCGATCATGGCTTTACGGATATAATGAAAAGTATAAGCTAGTTGTTATTTCTAAAACAGGTCAAATTGATCAGGTAATAGAAGTTAATGGTTTATATATCGGTCTACCGATGCAACCCAAGGAAATACATAAACGATCTGATTCTAAAGTTGATCAGTATTGGGAAAGAGAATCTATACCAAAGCAGCTATCACGAATTAATTCTATATTTCAATGGAATGAAATGTCATCTTTGTTTAAAGATAAGTGGGTTGACTACATAGAAAAAGAATTTGACAGGAGAGAGCTAGGCTTTTGGTTTTATAACAACGGTATTCGAACTTATATGACTGGATCTCACTACATGTATTTACAGTGGACAAGTATTGATATTGGATATCCAGACTTTAGAGAGGCTAATAGAATATTTTTTATTTACTGGGAAGCTTGTAAGGCTGACAAGAGATGTTTTGGAATGGACTATTTAAAAATAAGACGTTCTGGATTTTCATTCATGGGATCGTCAGAATGCGTTAACACGGGCACTTTAGTAAAAGACTCTAGAGTAGGCATACTATCTAAGACTGGGTCTGATGCTAAGAAGATGTTTACCGATAAGGTAGTTCCTATTGCGAATAGGTTACCATTCTTTTTTAAACCTATTCAGGATGGTATGGATAAGCCAAAAACAGAATTAGCATTTCGTATACCTGCCTCTAAGATTACTAAAAAAAATATGTATGATACTGTGGATGATGAGCTCTACGGTTTAGATACCACTATTGACTGGAAGAATACAGATGAAAACTCCTATGATGGTGAAAAATTACTTTTATTAGTTCATGATGAGAGTGGAAAATGGCTAAAGCCTAATAACATATTAAATAATTGGCGCGTAACTAAGACTTGCTTGAGGTTAGGTAGTAAGATAATAGGCAAGTGTATGATGGGTTCTACTTCTAATGCTTTAAATAAAGGAGGATCTAATTTTAAAAAGTTGTTTGAAGACTCTGATTTATCTACACGTAATTCAAATGGTCAAACTAAAAGTGGTATGTATTCTTTGTTTATTCCTATGGAGTGGAACATGGAAGGTTTTATAGATAAGTATGGGATGCCTGTATTTTACAAGCCTGAGAAACCTGTGCTTGGAGTTGATGGAGAAATGATCCTTAATGGTGCAATTGATTACTGGCAAGCTGAAGTTGATTCGCTTAAAAAAGATCCAGATGCATTAAATGAATTTTACCGTCAGTTTCCTAGAAGTGTATCGCATGCGTTTAGAGATGAAAGCAAATCTTCTTTATTTAATTTAAGTAAAATATATCAACAGATAGATTATAATGATTCGCTTATCATAAATCAGCACGTAACTACAGGTAAGTTTTATTGGAAAGACGGAGTAAAAGATACTGAAGTTATATTCACTCCTGATCCTAACGGTAGATTTAAGGTATCGTGGACTCCTAATAAATCTTTGACAAATAGAAAGCAGACTAAAAATGGAGTCTTCTATCCTCTAAATGAACATATAGGTGCGTTTGGCTGTGACTCTTATGATATATCTGGAACGGTAGGAGGAAGAGGATCTAACGGTGCGTTGCATGGACTTACTAAATTTAATATGGAGCAAGCTCCGAGTAATGAGTTTTTTCTAGAGTACGTTGCTAGGCCACAGACGGCAGAGATATTTTTTGAAGAAGTATTAATGGCGTGTATTTTTTATAGTATGCCGATACTTGTAGAGAACAATAAGCCAAGGCTTTTGTATCACTTTAAAAACAGAGGGTATAGGGGCTATAGTGTGAATAGACCTGATCGTCATTTCAACAAACTATCTAAAACAGAAAAAGAATTAGGAGGTATACCGAATACATCAGAGGATGTTAAGCAGTCACATGCAGCAGCTATTGAGTCGTATATAGAAAAATATGTAGGCCTAGATTTAGATGGGGCTTACCGAGATGTTTCTGAAATGGGAACCATGTATTTTATGCGTACCTTGGAGGAGTGGTCAAGGTTTGATATTAATAATAGAACAAAGTTTGATGCTAGTATTAGCTCAGGTTTAGCGGTTATGGCTAATCAAAAGAATCTGTATTTGCCTGATCAAAAACAAACCAAAATAAATCTTAACTTTGCAAGATATACTAATAATGGAGTTTATAGTGAATTAATAAAATAGATGAAAGACGTTAATATAAATATTTCATCTGTAGGTTTTCCTAGTCAGTTTGTATCAGACTCAGAAAAAGCCTCCGATCAATTCGGTCTACAGATAGGTCAAGCGATACAGTACGAGTGGTTCAGAAAAGATTCTAGCGGATCTAGATACCACAGTCAGTGGAGAGATTTTAATAGATTGCGTCTATATGCTAGGGGTGAACAGTCGGTTGCTAAATATAAGAACGAATTATCTATAGATGGTGATTTGTCTTATTTAAACCTTGACTGGACTCCGGTTCCTATACTTCCAAAGTTTGTAGACGTTGTTGTTAACGGCATGTCTGATAGAATATTTAAGGTTAAGGCTTATGCTCAAGATGCATTGTCTCAATCGAAAAGAAGTAAGTATCAAGATATGATTGAGGGTCAGATGGCGGCTAAGGACATACTTACAACGGTAAAAGAAAAAACAGGTTTTGATCCTTTTACTGTAGATCCTGATGAATTGCCTTCAACTGATGAGGAACTTTCATTATACATGAATCTTAATTATAAACCTGCAATAGAAATTGCGGAAGAAGAAGCAATTGATACCATGTTTTCTGAAAATCATTATCAAGATACTAGAAAAAGAATAGACTATGATCAGATGGTTATAGGAGTTGGTATGGCTAAGCACGAGTTTCTTCCCGGTTCTGGAGTTCAAGTATCGTATGTAGATCCTGCTAATGTTATATATAGTTATACTGAAGATCCTTTTTTTAAAGATTGTTTCTACTGGGGTGAGATAAAAACAGTGGGTATAAGTGAACTAGTAAAAATTGATCCAACGTTAACTAATGAACAGTTAGAAGAAATATCTAGATACGGTCAAAGCTGGTATGATTACTTTAATACTGCACAATATTCTGAAAATGATATATTTTATCGAGACACTTGTACGTTAATGTATTTCAACTACAAGACAACAAAAAAAATAGTTTACAAGAAAAAAATAAATGAAGGTGGTGTAACTAGGATGATAGAAAAGGACGATACCTTTAATCCTCCAGAAGAAATGCTTGAAGAAGGAAACTTTGAAAAGATTGAAAAAACTATCGATGTATGGTATGATGGTGTAATGGTTATGGGAACTAACATTGTGCTTAAATGGGAACTTGCAAAGAATATGGTTAGACCTAAGTCTTCATCGCAGCATGCATTACCTAATTATGTAGCAGTAGCACCAAGAATGTACAAGGGTGTTATTGAATCTTTAGTCCGACGAATGATTCCTTTTGCGGATCTTATACAGATAACACATTTAAAGCTACAGCAAGTAATTGCTAAAGTAGTTCCTGATGGGGTTTATATTGATGCAGATGGTTTAAATGAGGTTGACTTAGGAACAGGGGCAGCATATAATCCAGAAGACGCATTACGTTTGTATTTTCAAACAGGTAGTGTTATAGGTCGTAGCTATACTCAAGACGGTGAGTACAATCAGGGAAGAGTTCCCATTCAACAGCTTACAGGTAATTCAGGAGCCTCTAAAACACAGATGCTTTTATCTAATTACAATCATTACCTAGATATGATACGTTCAGTAACTGGTCTTAATGAAGCAAGAGATGGTTCTACACCTAATCCCGATGCTTTAGTTGGTGTTCAGAAATTAGCAGCTTTAAGCTCAAATACAGCTACCCGACATATATTAGATGGAAGTCTTTACATATATCGAACGTTAGCTGAAGCGTTAACGTATAGGGTGGCTGATATTTTAGAGTATGCCGATTTTAAAGAAGACTTTATTAATAAAATAGGTAAATATAATGTAAGTATACTAGGCGAAATAAGTGAATTATATATTTATGACTTCGGGGTATTTATAGAGCTATCACCAGACGAGGAACAAAAAGCAATGCTAGAGCAAAATATACAAATGGCATTATCTAAATCTGATATAAATCTTGAAGATGCTATAGATATACGTGAGATTAAAAATATAAAATTAGCAAATCAATTATTAAAGGTTAAACGTAAGGCTAAGCAAGAGCAAGAAGAAAAGATGCAAATGCAGCAACAAGCGATGACTGCTCAACAGCAATTAAAGTCACAAGAGATGGCAGCTCAAGTTGCAATTCAAAAAATAGAACTTGAGACTCAAGCTCAAATAAAAATAAAACAAGCTGAGATAGCTTTTGAAATTGAAAAACAAAACAATGAAGCTAATCTTAAAGCTATTCTTATGAAGCAGGAGTTTGCTTATAATCAAGAACTTAACAATATTACTGAAACTGCATTGTCATCTAGAGAAGGGGCAAGAGAAGACGCTAAGAAGAATAGAATTAGTCAGCAAAACACAGAACAATCACAGCTAATTAATCAAAGAAAGAATAATTTACCACCTAAAAGTTTTGAATCTAATGAAGACTCAATGGATGGGTTTGACTTAGCGGAGTTCAATCCTAGGTAGGTAAAAGCGTATTTGTTTTTTTAGTAATTTTGTAATAAATCAAATCAAATCAAATGGAAATGCAAGTAAGAGAAGTTACTGACGTTGTAGAAAAGTCTAAACAACAGATAGAGCAAGAATTATTAGACAAGCATGAGGCTCAACAAAAACTTGAGTTTGATGATGACAAAAAAGAACAGGTAGATTCTGTTGAAGTTTCGGAGCCTGAAATAAAATCCGAAGAAAGCATTGTAGAGGAACTTAAAAAAGATCCTGAGCTTTTAGAATTAAATGAAGAACAAGTTCTTTCGTTTATTGAAAAAAGATATGGTAAGCAAATAAATTCTTTAGAAGAATTGACAGCTGAAAGAGAAGAGTCAGAGACCCTTCCCGAAGATGTGGCTGCTTACTTTAAGTACAAAAAAGAAACAGGAAGAAGTTTGGAAGAATACGTCAAGCTACAGCAAGACTTTTCCCAAATGAATCCTGACTCTTTGCTAAAAGAGTATTTAACTATAACCGAGGAAGGTTTAGATCCTGAAGATATCGAATCCATAATGGAAGATTATGAGTTTGATGAGGAACTGGATGATCCTGCAGATGTTAAAAAAATAAGGTTAGCAAAGAAAAAAATTATTGCTAAAGCAAAAAAGTTCTTCAGAGAACAACAGGAAGTGTATAGACAGCCTCTTGAGTCAAGAGAAAGTTCAGCCTCTCAGAATGAAGAATTTAAAGCTTACAAGCAATATGTGAATGAAGCTAAAACGCAGAAAGAAGAAAGTGATCGTAAATCTAATTGGTTTTCGAAGAAAAGTGACGAAGTCTTTAGCAGTGAATTTAAAGGTTTTAAATTTAAAGTTGACGAGTCCGATATAACTTTTTCTCCAGGCAATGCTTCTGAGTTAAGAAAAGCTCAAGAAACGCCTATGAATTTTGTAAATAAATTCTTAGATGAATCGGGTATGCTTAAAGACGCAGAGGGATACCATCGCTCTTTAGCTATAGCAATGAATCCGGAAAAATTTGCTCAGTTCTTTTACGAACAGGGTCAATCAAATGCAACGGAAGATGTGATACGCAAAACAAAAAATATAAATATGAGTGAGCGTAGTGCACCAGAAGTTTCAACAAAAGGAGGAATGCAAGTTAAATCAGTTTCAACGCCTTCAAGCAATGGACTAAAAATTAGAAGTATAAAAAGAACTTAATATTAATTAAAAACTTATAATCATGGCAGGACAAGTAAAAGCCGCACCAACGTTTGCGCTAACCCCGAGTTCAGAGAGAACTCCAACAGCACAAAATTATCTAACCAATGCAGATTTCAATTGGTTAAATCAATATTTACCAGACACTTACGAAAAAGAATTCGAGCGTTATGGTAACAGAACAATCTCTTCATTCCTCCGTATGGTAGGTGCTGAGATGCCTACTAACTCTGACCTTATCAAATGGGCTGAGCAAGGTAGATTACATACTAAATACACTCAAGTAGGGTACACTAATGCAGCCTTACCTAGAAATCAAGTTATATTTCAAGTAAATGACGTGCTTGACCCAACAGCGGCTAATCAAGTTATTCGAGTAGGACAAACTCTTGTAATTGTTCAAAACGATGGATCAGGTTCAAACAAAGCGGTTGTTAGTGCAGTTGACAATGCTGGTGGTGGTAGAGGACGGTTTACAGCTGACTTTTATGAAGCAGCCGGTATCTCAACTATAGGAACAGGATTTGGTAATTCAGATGTTACTGTATTTATCTATGGATCTGAATTTAGAAAAGGAACTGCAGGAATGCAAGGTTCTCTTGAATCAAATGATTTCATCTTTGAAAATAAGCCTATCATCATTAAAGATACTTATAACGTATCTGGATCTGACATGGCTCAGATTGGATGGATTGAAATTACAACTGAAGACGGAGCAAGTGGATACTTATGGTATCTTAAGTCTGAGCATGAAACAAGACTACGTTTTGATGATTTCTTAGAGACAGCAATGATTGAAGCTGTACCTGCTGAGACTAACTCAGGAGCTGCTGCTATTCTTGGTAGCGCCGCTGGTGCTGCTGATCCAGGAGCTGGTTCTGATGGTATTTTTTACAGTGTACAACAAAGAGGTAATATCTGGGACGGTGGAAACCCAACAGTATTAGCTGACTTTGACAATGTAATTAGTCGTCTTGACAAGCAAGGGGCAATTGAAGAAAACGTATTATTCGTTGATCGTCAGTTTGCTTTTGATATCGATGATATGTTAGCAGCACAAAACTCTTACGGAGCAGGTGGTACTTCATATGGTCTTTTTGACAATGATCAAGAGATGGCGTTAAACTTAGGATTTACAGGATTCCGTAGAGGTTATGACTTCTATAAGAGTGACTGGAAATACTTAAATGACCCAACAATGAGAGGTGGACTTCCAACAGGAGCAGGATCAGGACGTGTAAACGGACTACTTGTACCAGCTGGATCAACTAGTGTTTATGACCAAATACTTGGTAAAAATGCTAAACGTCCTTTCTTACATGTACGTTACAGAGCTTCTGAAACAGAAGATCGTCGTTACAAAACTTGGATTACTGGTTCAGCCGGTGGTGCAGCTACTAGTGATGTGGATAACATGCAAGTAAACTTCTTGTCAGAGAGAGCTGTTTGTACTTTAGGTGCTAACAACTTCTTTATCTTCCAAGAGTAATAGGGTAAATTAATAAGGGGGTTTAATCGCCCCCTTTTTTATTGTTATAAATTTTAAATCTAATCAAATGAAAACTACTTCAAAATATGTAGACAAGATCTACAAACTTACGCGCGAAACTGCGCCACTTTCCTTAATCTTAGCATCACGACACACTCAAAGATTTCCATTGTTATGGTTTGATGAAGAGACAGGAACTAATAAAGCTTTACGATATGCTAGAAATCAGAACTCTCCCTTTCAGGAGGAGCAAGATAATAATGCAATTCTAGAGCCTATTGTATTTGAAAACGGTTTCTTAACCGTAGGAAAAGAAAATCAAGTACTACAAAAATTTTTAGACTTTCACCCTGGCAAAGGGCGGGTATATGTGTTAGTAGATAAAGCAAAAGAAGCCGCTGAAATCGTACAAGAATTAAACGATGAGGTTGATGCTTTAATAGAAGCACGTCAGCTTACAGTTGATCAAGTAGAAAATGTAGGACGTGTATTGTTTCAAGTTGATGTTACTAAAATTACAACTTCTGAATTAAGAAGAGACATATTAGTATTCGCTAAGAATCAACCAAAAGATTTCTTGTTATTGTTACAAGATCCTATGCTTAAAATGAATGCAACTATTCAAAATTTCTTTGATAAAAACTTATTGCAAATGAGAAATAAGGATAAAGAGGTTTGGTTTAATACTGCTTCTAATAAAAAGAAGATGCTTAATGTACCTTATGGTGAAGAACCTACACACATGGTAGCATCATTTTTTGAGAATGATGAAGGTATAGAAGTGCTGAAACACTTATCAGGCTTGATAAAGAGTATGTAAATAGTGTGTTTTTAATTTTAGTATATTTGTGATGAGAATATTCTCATATAAAACATAAATTTTTTGAAAGATGACTAAATTTCTTTATGTATCAAACGCGCCAATCACAGGCCAATTGATCAGTGTAAATGGTATTAAAAACATTGGAACAGCTACTGCGACAGCAACTACTGTTACTGTCGATTATGTTGATGGAACTACAACTACAATAACTACCGCAGCTCAAGTTGCGCATGATGTTTATGATGCTATTAAAAATGCAGTTGAAAATTCTTTAACTACCTCTTGGACGAATCCCTATTATAATGTAGCGCTTCCAAAAGCAGTTACAAGTATTGTTAACGCATAATTATACTAAAAACACTTTATTTAAGGAGAGGTCAACAAAAATTGACCTCTTTTTTTTTTGCTTATCTTTGTGTAAAAGAATAACAATGATAAATTCTGTACGAAATACAGTTTTGGCAATCCTTAATAAAAATAATTACGGGTATATATCTCCATCAGACTTTAATTTGTTTGCTAAACAAGCACAGCTAGATATATTCGATGATTATTTCTATCAATACAATCAATTAATAAATAAAGAAAATGCTCGGCTTTCGGGCACGGGGTATGCCAATATTACTAAAGGTTACGAAGAGGTTATCGATATGTTTTCAGAAACAAAAACGCTAACTCAAAATTTATTAAATCAATATTATTTACCATCTACAAGCACAACTCTAGACGATTATTATTTAATAAATAAAGTTTTGTGTTCTAGCGGAGGTATTTATCAAGGAGAAGCAGAAAAAGTTTCTAATAATAAAATTACTATGTTAAATCTTTCTAACTTAACATCACCTACCTTAGAGTATCCCTCGTATAGTTTGCAAGGAGTATTTATCAATATATTCCCGGTTCAATTTAATGGAGCTACCGATATACAAGCACAGTATATACGCTATCCAAAAGCTCCAAACTGGACTTATTTAAATGTTGCTAATGGAGATCCTGCTTTTAATCAGAGTAATCCAGATTTTCAAGATTTTGAATTATCTCCTGATGATGAAACATCACTTGTGTTTAAAATATTACAGTACGCTGGTATGTCGATTAGAGATTTACAAGAAGCGCAGTTTGGAGCAGAGCAAGAACAAATGGAAGAACAAAAAGAAAACTAATGGCATACTTATCTGAATATCAGTATTATGAAAATGCAGGAGCCGCACCCACTAATGCTAACTGGGGGTCGTATCAATTTTTATCCTTAACAAATATTGTAAATAATTTTATGTTAATGTATTCGGGAAACCATTCATTAATAAATAATGAAGAAAGATATAAGGTTTTGTTTCACACTAAACGTGGCATACAAGAGCTTAACTATGATGCTTTTAAAGAAATAAAAGCTTTAGAGATGAAAATATTTGATACACTAACCTTTACATTACCTCCTGATTATGTTAGTTGGGTTAGAGTCTCTATGTATAAAAATGGTTATTTGAGACCACTTACAGAAAATATACAAGTAAACTCAGCTGCCTCATATCTTCAAAGCGCAACTGGAACATTAAGTTTTAATGCCACTGGGACTGTTGTTACTACGACTTCAACCTTAGACAGTGAAAGAATATCTGGAAGTCAAAATAGTATTTATTTAAATAAAAATAATAACACTGTTAATGATCCTATAAACTCTGATAATCCTGATGGATGGAGAGATTATAATATTGGAGCTAGATATGGTTTAAATACCGAAACTGCTAATGCTAATCCTACCTTTAGAATAGACAAGAAGGCGGGTGTTATTAATTTTGACTCTACTATGGCTAACGAGCAGTGTGTATTAGAGTATATTTCTGATGGAATGGAAGGCGGAAATGATTCTTTAGTAAGTGTAAACAAAATGTTTGAAGAATATCTTTATGCATATGTAAAATATGAAATATTAAATAATAAATTTGGAGTACAAGAGTATATAATAAACAGAGCTAGAAAGGATAAGAGTTCTTTATTAAAAAATGCAAAAATTAGAATAAGTAATATTCATCCAGGAAGATTGTTAATGAATCTAAGAGGACAAAACAAGTGGCTTAAATAGCATGGCAAATATCCTAAGAAATTTTATCGCAGGGAGAATGAATAAGTCTCTTGACGAAAGACTTGTACCTCAAGGTGAGTATGTAGATGCTTTAAATGTAAGACTAGGATCAACTGAAGGGTCTGAAATTGGAGCAGTAGAAAATTCTAAGGGAACGACAAAATTGACTACTCTTCAATATGAAGAGACTGAATCAGATTCAGGAGCGGTTCCTTTAAGCAGTCAAGCTAGATGTATCGGCGCCTACGAAGATGGTAAGAACGATAGAATGTATTGGTTTGTGCATGATCCTGCATTTACCGTTGGCCTTACTCAAAAAATAGATCTAATAGTTTCCTTAAGTCCTAGTACTTTAAATTTAGCTTATCATGTTATAAGTATAGACGATGGATTTGGTTCAAATACAACATTAAATTTTAATCCTAGCTTTTTAATTACGGGTGTCGACATAATTGGAGATCTTCTATTTTTTACAGACAACTTCAATCCTCCAAGAGTAATTAATGTTACACAAAATTATCCTAATCCTTTTAAAAATAATGATGTAATTACAGCTGAAGAGTTGATGGTTATTAAAAAACCACCTATCAATGCTCCGATTATAAAAGCAAATTTTCAAGGCGCTACCTCTACAGACACTTTTTTAGAAGATAAATTTCTTTGTTTTGCTTATAGATATCAATATTCAAATGGAGAATTTTCTGCTACATCCCAATGGTCTGCTCCTGTTTTTGATCCAAGTGTAAAAGGCTATAGTTTTTTAACTGGACAGAATGAGTCAATGATAAACACTATCACTGGAATAAATATATTTTTTGATTCAGGTAGTTCGTTAGTTTCTTCTATTCAGATTTTATATAAAGAAAGCACGAGTAGTGTTATAAAAGTAATAGATAAATTATCTAAAAATCTTGAGGGATATTCTGATAACACAAACTATTCTTTAGCTTTTGATAACAGTAAAATATTTACAGTTCTTCCTTCTGTTGAATTGTTGAGGCTTTACGACAATGTTCCTTTATTGGCAAAGTCTCAAACTTTAATGGGAAACAGATTAGTTTATGGTAATTATATTGAAGGTTACGACTTAAAGGATATATTTAATAATCCTGTTAAGCTTCAGTTTACAACTAACTTAATTACTACACAAGATACCACATTTGATTTACCGGCAACATTAAGCACTGGAACTTATACGTTTGGTCCATCCGGAACTATTACTGTACCGGGATCAGTATTAAATATAGACTTTAGTTCTTTAGATCAATTCACGGAATTAAAAGCAGGATCAGGATTTAATTTTTCTATTACGCTTAAACATGCTCAATTTGCAGGAACACCTACTCCTCCAGATAGTTCAAAAACAGGAGCTATTGTTTTAGAGTTTAACTATTTGCTGCCACAAAATTTTACTTCATATTATGAATTGTTTAACTCTGTGTCTTTCCTTAATTATATAGGAACAGTAACTAACATAAAGCCAGTGTATGCTGCCTCTGGGTATACCTCTTGCAGTGGATATACTATAACTGATAATTTAAATTGTTTTATTCCCGATTTTTTATCTACATCTGGAGGAAATGTTTTGAAATTTCAAAGTGGTATTGTACAGACTGCCAGCAACGACTCTAAACCCTTGGCTCTTGTAGACAACACACAATCTTCTTCTGTTTTAAAAATACAGTTAACAGCAATGAGGTTTGTTACCGATCCAGCGGCTCCTCCTGGAGCAGGAGATGTGTATGAGTATTATGATATATCAAGTCAAACAGCTTCATTTAGCACAAAGGGTAATCCAAGAAGTTTACATAGTAATAGAGGGTATGAAATAGGAGTGGTATATATGGATGATTTTTTAAGATCATCAACTGCTTTAGTTAGCCCAAGCAATACTGTTCACATACCATGTTCTAATTCAGGAGATATTAATGAAATTGAAGTTGTTATTCCTTGGGGACAAAGGGCTCCTTATTGGGCAAAACGATATAAGTTCGTTATAAAACCTACTAAATCAACTTATGAAACAGTTTATTCAGAAGTATATTACGATGATCCTACATCTAAAGCGTTTTTCTTTGCATTAGAAGGAGAGAATGCCGCTAAAGTTGAAACTGGGCAACGTCTTATTGTTAAGAGAGATGCAGGAGGATCTACCTCTAATTGTGTTTTTGCTACGGTTCTCAATAAAAGCGTACTACCAGAGGATTATAAATCTATCACTGGTTTTCAAGCGGGGGCTTATATGGAAATTATACCTTCTGGTTTTGATGTTTCTCCAGAACTTGACTTGGCGGGTAATTTGCAAACTGGTGAAGACACAATAACAGCTAGTAAAAATAAAGCTTCAACGTTTCCAATTGCTACAGCTGGTATAGGATCTGTTTATGATCCCACAACTCAATTATTTGTAGATTACACTATTCCCGCAGGAAGTCAAATAAAAATTACTATAACTCAAAACGGAACAGCTTCAAGCACTTTTACAAGAGAAAATTCTTATGTTCAAGATTTTGAGGTAAGCGCTACATATAATACTTTTAAAGATTGGTTTGATAGTGAGAAAATTGGTGAAATGATCACCAATGACAGCGTCAGTAGTCCTGATCAAGGTTCTATTCGAGTAAAAAACGTTTATAATGATACTCTATTACAGGGTGCTGCTGATCCAATTAATAAAATTTCATTATCAGAATCAAAAGGTACGCCACCTCCATATATTCCTTTAGGTATTTTTCAAAATAATTATCAATTTTATAGAAATACAACTACAAATGAATTATTCTTTTGCGCTACAGGAACTTCTAGCAGTAAAGGAGCTAAGGTATTATTCGGTATTGTACCTTTTTTAAAAGCATTTAATTCAACTGTAACTGTAGAAATAGAGATTATTAGAGCGAACAGCGGAGGTCTTATTGTTTTTGAAACTATTCCTGAGGAAGCCTTACCTGATGTATGGTATGAAAACGAACAGTCTTTTGAGGTTAATGACACTGGTGAGCATGAGGGTACACAAGGCTGGCAAAATATAAATGCTCAAAGATCTGCTATAATAAACACTGGATTTTTTGATTGTTTTTCTTTTGGAAATGGTATAGAGAGCTATACAATTAGAGACTCTATAAAAGGCGAGGCTTTTGCTTTAGGAAATAGAGTGACAACTACTTCTGATCAAGAATATAAAGAAGCGCATAGACGTGCTGATCTTACCTATAGTGGTATATTTAATGATGAGTCTAATGTAAATAAGCTTAATGAATTTAACTTAGGATTATTTAATTTTAAACCACTAGAAGACTCTTTTGGATCTATACAAAAACTATACGCTAGAGAAACTGATATTCTTGTTCTTCAAGAAGATAAAATATCTTATGTCTTATCTGGTAAAGACCTTCTTTCTGACGCAGGAGGAACAGGAGTATTGACCTCAGTTCCTTTAGTATTAGGAAAACAAATTGCTAGATTAGAAGAGTTTGGTATAAGTAGAAACCCTGAGAGCTTTGCTGTTTTTGGAGCAGATAAATTTTTTACTGACGAACAGCGAGGAGCTGTTATCCAATTAAAAGGTGGTGCTTATAATAATGAATCTTTGATTATTATTTCCGAAACGGGAATGCGTGGATGGTTTAGAGATTTATTTCATTCAACTTTTAATGCTCAAAAATTAGGTGGTTTTGACCCCTATATGAATGAGTATGTTTTATCCTCTAATGATATTTCGGTTCCTTTTAAAAGTGTTTGCGATTTGTGTGGAGGAAGTAGAAACTTCGTAATACCAGTGGGTGAAACTGTTACATATTGTGTAAATGTAACTGAGGAAGTGGGAACTGTTGATATAGATTATGTTATTCCGACTGGAGGTAATGATAATATCGTAAGTCAAACATCAGAGATAGTAGTGGCAGAGACGGGTTCGATTTCTCCTACAGGAGCTCAAATTGTAACTCAAGATGCTACCGCAAATAATACGTATACCATTACAGCTCTTTATAATGGTACAACCACAACAGTAGTCGCTTCAGTAAATGGAACTTTAATTGTTCCAAAAAATTCAGTGTATGCGGATAATATGACTATTCAGGTTTCGTCTAATAGTATTACGGCTGATACTGTAGAAATCACTGTTAAATGCCCTGAACCAGATATAATTACAATTACTCAAATTTCCATAACAAGCAATTTTGATAGTAACAAGCGAATACATAATGAGTATCAGTGGATAGATGGTCGGTTTAATTCTCCTATACACACAAGACAAGATACATTTAAGAGCGGAAGCAATAGTCCTTTAGTTTCTCAGTATGAAAGTTTTGTGGGTTCTCAAGGAGCAGGAGTAATTCCAGATGATGGTGCTACAGTAATTATTAGAAGTAATAAACTACTTCAAGAGGGAGATAATTATGATTTTAATCAAGGTCTTAATAATTTTAGATTTTTAAGAAGCGGTACTTTTTATGGAAATATAAAAGCAGACATTGTTAATTTATTGGCTGCATCTACATTAGCAACTCCTGTAATAAAAAATAACACTGAACCTAATTTGTTTTCAGCACAGTTTATAATGCCTAATGGCACTAAAGCTGAGAATAATTTGTATTTAATTTATGACTACAGGAATGCTACTAGAGTACAACTTTGTTTTACTGCTGATACAGGTGATAAAGATGCTGATCTTAATGATGTTTGCTGTGTAGGGTGTAATGTTCCTATTCCTCCAGAAACTGATAAATTACCTCCAGTTATTGCTTCGTGCACAAGCTATACGTTAGCATCTCCAGACGGATGTACAACTTATCGTTTAAGAAATAATGATAGCGGAGGGCCAAGTACTGACGTTGAATATACTTTATGTGATTCGGGAAGTCCTGGTCGTGTAAGAAACTTAGCTCCAGATATACTTCCGGCGCAAGAGCCAGAGGTATGTTCTTCTACACTTCCAGTTTTTGATAATAATAACGGAACTGCTCAAGCAGGAGTAGCATGTGGAGGAGATTCTAACACATTTAGTTATGTAGCATGCGATGGTTCTAATATACACGAATCAGTTGCTGCTGGAGCAACACCTATTGTTAGATGTTCTCAAAATTTACCAGAGATAAGCGAGGGGACCACAGGAACAATAACAACTGGAGCTGTCTGTAGTGAATATTACTATAAAGCTGAAAAATGTGGGACTTCAACAACAATATTTTTAACAGGAAACACAGGGCTAGGATTATATGAAGTTGGAAATATTGTTTATTACGATGAGATAAGCTTAAGTGGTCCAAATCAAAGCACTAGAAGCTGCGCAACAATTACTCAAATTAATATAGGTAATGGTGCCGGTGGTCAAATTGTAGGTCAAGCATCTGGATGTGCTGATACTACAGTGTGTCCGTCTTTAGCGACCATATACACTTGGAGGTTTGACAATCAAGCTGCTTTCGGTGGAAGTGTTGCACCGGTTTGTGGTGGAGCTTTCCCATATGTAGAAGTATTCTCTTCGGTATCTAGCATTGCTAATGTGTTTGTGCAAAACGCTTTATTCTTTTCTACTTTAGATTCATCGGGACAACTTAAACTTCCTTTTCAGGGAAATAATTTATACTATGGATTTAAGCAACCTGCATCATCCTCTACATTTATTGAAGGGTGGCTTCAGATAGACAACACAGGGCGAGTAACTGCAAGTGAATTATGTCCATAAAAACAATTAACTTTACATAATGGCAAGCGCTCAAGAACTTTATATAGACACACCTAATTTTGCAGACGCAACTGCAGTTTTTACTGACGTCGCACTTACCATATGTGCTCCTGATGGCTATTATCAAATGGGTGGTGTAGAGGCTCGTAGACAAGTAAATTGTGTATTAGAACAAGCTCCTTACTTGTGCCCTTCGTGCACACCTCCAACACCATCAGCTGGGCCTATAGTTTTGAATGCATATAGCGTTAAGAATACAATAAACGGCGCGACTGGTTTTGTTAAAATACCTCTTGCTACTAGCACTCAGTATGAAGTAGATGAGTTTGTTCAAACAGATATTGATACTCCTGTAAATTCTGAGTGTTGGCAAATTTTATCTTTAGTGAATAATTCAACCACTAAAGTTATTACGGGACCTTGCTCACAAACTTTTAAACCCGATCCTGTTTATCATGAAATTAAAGAATGTCCAGTTACGGATAGTGGCGAAACTTTTTATAGTTACCTTCCTCAAACTGGAACTCCAGCTGCAAATTCAAGGTATATAATTCAAAACTCATCTAGTATACCTGGGGATGTGTCTGGTAGAACTTTTGTGTATCAAGGTATATCAACAACTACCCCGATTCAAGATAAAATTTTAAATACTGTGTCTATAACAAATGATACCGGATGCCCTGCAGTTACTATTGAATATAGCTATTGGAATGCAACAAGCTGTACGGTTGATCATCCTGTTATTAGAACTGATATTGGTTTTTTTGGTGGAAGTAATGAGAGTCAAAGAACGACTGAAGCTATTACAGTTAGAGCTCCAAAAAATGCTCCATTTATATCAGGTTTCTCTGTTATAAAAGTGACAGACGCTGGATGGGAAGATATATGTTTATTAGTGGGAGAACCAAGAATTGGACCTAGAATATGGTGGGGTGGTGGAAATGATCCTGTAGACTTAATATATGACGAAACAGCGCCAAATACTCCTTATAATGCATGTACTATTGGAACCAATCCATGTTTTGTAATTACTCCAGATTTTACTGCTTTTCTTGCGGTAGAAATTGATAGTGGAGATACGCAAAATGTTTTAATTAATAATATAAATCAACAAAATCAACGAGTAAAGATAACTGGAATAACGGGATGTTATTTACTAAAAAGTAGAAACAATACTCCCACATCTTTAACGATAGAAGGCGACTGCATAAGTCCTCCAGAGTGTACAAGTTATAGTGTTGAGGCAAAACCAAACACGGCTGTGTTTCTTCTGGGAATACAATGCGACACGGGACAGCCTGCTACTATCTCGGCAGCTGGAGGTGATGTTGGCCGAATAACTAATTGTTTAGAAACTGGCAGTGCAAGTAGCGTTTATGGTGATTTAATTACAAATGAAGGATGTTCTGGTGGTACTCCTAGTTCTGATTATTATTATTATGAAGCTGTTGAATGTTCAAATTTACAGGGTGCAGTAACAATTGTAAGATCAGACTTAAATACAATAACTGCTGGAAATTCTGTTAAAATAAATAATGCAGCTACTTGTTATTATATAAACGGTTCATCTAATGCTGAAAGTACTAATGAGGTAACGTCTATTGTTTATGATGATTGTGGACAATGTGCTCCTCCATCTAATTGCACTGCACTTTTCGGAGCTTATAACAGTGGAAGTACAATTTGTGAAACTGGAAACACTGTTGAATTTTTCCCTAATAATGCAGACTTTGGCCTAGCCACTTATTTATATTTAAACAATGATTGTCTAGATAGCGTTCCAGCAATTACTGGAGTTTACACAACAACTAGACCTAGTGGATTAAAAATATCTAGAACTTGGGATGGAGTAACTCTTTCAGCTGCAGTTTCTTGTGTTGCTTCAGTAGGTATTACGGCCACTATAGGATCTATAAACTACACTGGTATTTCTGGAGGTTCTATAGATGAGGCTTATGATTTAGAGGGAGATACTTTAGGATCTGAAAAATTTGGAACTCAAGGAGTTGGATATCCAACATGGTTTTCTACCTCAATAAAAATGAGAACAGGTTGGGTAGGAACAGGGCTGAGTGTTACTTTTGATCCAGCCACAGCTACTAGTAATGTGCCTAATGTAGAAATGATTTTAACAGGTACGATAACTAGAGATCCTAGTAAATTTATTTATTCAGTAACAGATTGTGGTGGAACTTTGTTTATCGTAACCTCACTCAAAGCTTTAACTCTTAATAGTACAATTACTTTTAGAATAAAAGGAGGAGTAACATATTGTGGAGTAGTTGGGGCCGAAGTAATAGACGGAACTGTTCCTAATGCCTCTGCAACGGGAAGCGTACCTCCAAGCGGAAATTGTAATGATCCTATTTGTTTACAATAGATAAATTAATATATTCGTATATAAAATCTAATTAAATGAAATCTATTTTTGTACAGATAGCTAGCTATCGTGATCCAGAACTTGTACCCACAATTGATGACTTACTAAAAAAAGCAAAAAACCCAGAACGTTTAAAAATTTGTATTGCTCATCAGTTTTCAAAAGATGATCAGTGGGATAGGCTTGATAAGTATGCTGACGACTCAAGATTTATTGTTATAGAGATACCTCATAATGAGTCAGAGGGTGTGTGCTGGGCGCGCAATCAAATACAACAACATTACGAAGGGGAAGACTATACCCTTCACTTAGACTCACACCACAGGTTTATACAGGACTGGGACACAGAGTGTGTAGATATGTTGAATGGGTTGATGGACAAAGGAATAAACAAACCTTTAATTACCAGCTATGTTCCTTCTTACGATCCTACAAATTATCCAAAAAATATAGACAACAATGTGTACGGTATCTATATTGATAAGTGGCTTGAAGGAACTGCTACATTTAGACCTTATATGCTTCCAACTCGCGAAACTCCTACATTGTCTAGGTTTTATTCAGGGCATTTTGCTTTTACGTTGGGACAGTTTGCCGAAGAGGTTAAGCATGATCCACTAATGTACTTTGAGGGTGAGGGAATAACAATGTCTGCAAGAGCTTATACTCATGGTTATGATTTGTTTACACCAAGCAAGACTTTGGTTTGGCACAACTATAGCAGAGAGTCTTTACCAAAACATTGGGACGATCATTCTAATTGGAGAAATAAAGATTCTCAATCAAAGTCTAGAGTACGCCAGTTATTGGGTGTAAATGGAGAGGTTTGTACTCCTTGTAACAAAAACACCTTTAAAGACTATGGCCTAGGAGATGTGAGAACTTTAAAGGACTATGAAGTTTATGCTGGAATTAACTTTATAAATCAATCTGTAACCGTAAGGTGTCAACAAAACATTTCACCTCCTGGAACTGAAGAAGACTCAATACTTGAGACTAAAAAAAATTATAGTTTTAAAATAAATAAGAATGATTTTATTTATAATGATTATGTTTTTGCTATTATTATTATAGAAGACTCTAATGGTGAGGTTGTGCATAATGACATGATTTTAAAAGACGAGATTCAAGCCCTTAAGGAGCACTCTAAATCATTCATTCAAGTAAATAGACAGCTCATAATAGATAACCCCCTTAGGTACCTTATATGGCCCTATAGTCAAAGGAAAGGTTGGGGAGATAAACTCATCAGTTATTTTTAGTAAATTTGTATAACTAAATAATATATCATGGCACAAGAATTTACTCTTACTTATAGCGAAACGTCAAAGGGATGGCCATCATTCTATTCTTATATTCCTGAATTTATGATGGGAATGAATAACTTTTATTATTCTTTTTCTGGAGGCAATATTCATCAGCACAATACTAATGCTGTTAGAAACAATTACTATGGAGTACAAAGTTTTTCTAGAATCACCAGTGTATTCAATCAAGATCCCTTAGTTAATAAAGTATTTAAAACTGTTAATTTAGAATCTAATGCAGCATGGAGATCAGTGTTGACTACAGATATTGGAAACGATGGTTTTGTTGATGATAATTGGTTTGTTCAAAAAGAAGGAGATTGGTTTGCTTTTATAAGATCAGCTGATAGCACACCAGCATCATTACCTCAATATGCTTTGAGGTCTATGAACGGTATAGCTCAGAGTTCATCCTTTACAGGATCAGGAGTTGCTACTGTAATAAACTTTGATACAACAGTTAACATAGGCAGTATAGTAAGTACAGGTGATAATCTTTATTCTGCTATTCCTCCTTACACAACACCTACCCTAGTAGGAACAATAGAAAACATAGAGGTAGATTTATCAGCTAGTATTAATCGTATTACTGTTGATGCAACGGTTTCAGGAGGAGCTGTTCCGGCAACTCAAGACTCTTTTATTTTATATATTAAAAACCAAGAGGCTGAGTCACATGGTCTTTTAGGCCATTACATGGAATTTACACTTCAAAACAATTCAACGGTATCCACCGAACTCTTTGCTGTAGAGTCTGAAGTTATGAAAAGCAGTCCTTAAAAATTAGTATCTTTGTTTAGAAATGAGTTTTAACATAAGGCCATTAGTAGAAACAGACTACGACGCAATACTCGTGGGCTGGTGGAAGGACTGGAAATGGACTCCACCTCTGCAAGACTTCCTACCTGATAATGGTAAGGGAGGTATAATGGTTTTAGATAATGATATACCTGTATGTGCAGGTTTTGTATATATGACAAATTCAAAAGTTGCCTGGGTGGATTGGATTATTTCTAGTAGAGATTATAGTAAGAAGCCACAGCGTCAACAAGCTTTAAGTTTGCTCATTAAAACATTAACTAATATCTGTAAGGATACAGGCAACAAATATTGTTATGCACTGCTAAAAAGCAAAAGTCTAATTAAAACATATGAGGATCTTGGGTATACGGCAGCAGATAATTACTCACAAGAAATGATAAAAAAATTATAATATGGCAGCAGTAACAGCAATTATATCAACAGGATTAGCAGTGGGAGGAGCTATTAAGTCTTTTAACGATGCATCTAAACAGCAAACAGCAATAGACGAAGCAAATGCAGCGGCAGAAAAATCAGCTGCAGCGGCAAGTAAAAAATTAGAAAAAAATGTTTACGAAGGTCTAGATCTTAATATTAAAGCTTTTCAGAGAGAAAGAGATTCTTTAGCTGGAGTTGCTTCAAACTTAATTACAGCTGGGCAAGAAGGAGAAAGAGGCGCAGGTGTTATGGCAGGTCAAGTTCTACAAGGAGTTCAGAAAGCCGAACAAAATATTACCGACAGGCAGATTTCAAGTATGGAAAATATTGAGAAAATAGTTGCAGACGAAGAATCAAGACTTCAAAAAGCAAGAGTAAATTTAGATCTGGGAGAAGCTCAAGGCGCTCAGTTAGCGGCTCGTGATGCGGCGGCGGCAAAGAATGCATCTCTTACTCAAGGAGTTACACAGTTAGGTCAAGCAGGTATGAGTCTTTATGAAAACAGTGAGCTTTATCGTCAAAAAAAATCACCAGTTCAAACTTCTAGGGTAGGAGGAAATGATATATCAAATGCTGTAATAGCAAATTCTCCTACGCGTTTTGGAACTAATGCAGCTGGTCAAACTGTAAGTTTAGCAGATCAATTTAAAATAGATTCCTCTAACTCTTTATTTGGAAATTCTTTAGCTGGTATTGCTGATGTTTCTTCTTTATAATATTCGTAGATAAAAAATTATGGCATCATATTATAAGTACGCAGAAAAGAAAGTTGAGAATGAAGTTAACTGGGGATCTATATCAAAAGGTATAACAGATTCTTTAAATGCTGAGACAGAATCTAGAGTTAATCGTAAAGCTGTTATAGATAAAGCATCTAATGATGACCTAATAAAATTAATGGACAAGCCTCAAGGCGAGTATGTTAATGAGAATGGACGTATTGCTGATTACTCTGAGCAAGCTCAGAAGGCGCAACTTGCTAGCTTAAGATTACTAAAGTCGGGAGCCATTACAGAACAAGACTATAACTTTAGAACCAACAATTTGCGAACTGGAACCGATATGGCATTTAATTTGTCAGGTCAGTATCAAGAACAGTACGGCAAGCATATGGACGACATAAGATCGGGTAAAGCTAGTGCAGCACAAGCTCAGTTATTAGCTAAGATGGAGCAATTTGGAAATCCTAAAGACTCTAAGTATTATGTAAATCCTTTGACTGGAGAAGTTAGTTTAGCTTTAACTAGCAGTGGTAAAGGAAAACAAGTAAAAATAGGTGATAGCAGTTTTGATTTAGTTGGACTAAACACTGCTAAAAATATTATAAATCAAACAATAAGTAGATACGATTCAGACGCTAATACCACTGGTATTGCTGATGGTTTAGGTAAAAGAATTCAAACTCTTATTGGCGAAGAAGCTGAAAGAGGATATTTTATTACAGAACAAGATGCCTATGAAGCCTTAAAAAAAGATGGGGGAAGTAAAGCGTTAGACGATTCGATTAATGCATCTTTTGCTGGAGACCCTAACGGTAAAATGAGTTTTCTTATAGACACCTTAAAGACAGACGGAGGTAAAGCTTATACTTTAGTATATGATGAAAAAGATAAAGGAGGACCTAATATTTTAATGGTTCCAAACAGTCAAGGAGTTATGGTTCCCGAACTTACAACTGAACAAGAAGGTTTAGTTTTGGAGGGCATGAAAGGTCTTATTAAAAACAAACTAGACAATACAAGAAAAATAACTGGTGACAGTAGAGTACAGACTGAAGATCAAGCGGAAGGAAGACGAATTCAAAGAGCTAATCTTGCTGAAAAAAAGAAAAAGGGAAAGGAAGGACTTAAAAAAGAAGTAGGATATTTAAGAAGTATTGATAATGTTATTTCTGGAGATACTACTACAGCTCAAGCTTCTATTGATGCAATGATACAAGGAGCAAATGTTATATATGGAAAATCACCAGGTATTCCAAATATAAAAGATGCTCAAAGATCAGAAGACGGAAAAACCTTAACAGTAACTAGAGTAAGTAATAACGGTAATGAGGAGTCTGTTGCTTATAATATTTCTGATCCGAATAAAGCAGGAGAGGTAATGGTTGAACTGTTCTTTCCAAATGTAAAAGGCTCTTATGAAGAGTTACTAAATAACTTTAATAGCGAAGGAGGTTTTACTTCTCAAACTATAGTTAATCCTAATTATAAGGAAGATGAGAATGGTGTGCCTGTTGGAGATGAAAATAAAACAATCCCAAACCCCAAATATCAAGGTAAGTCTGCTTCTGGTAAAACAAAATCAGAAACTACAAACACAAAAAAAATAAATACATTTAGAAATGCTGTTATTGAAGGTGACGCATTAGATAGAAGCGACGATGTTGGAGTAGCGGAAATATTGACAAATACCAAGCCATCAGAAGGAGGAGTGGATTGGTCAGCTTCCGAATTGTTTGGCTTTGGGACAACTGCATTATTAAGGGCAAAGCAGATGAAAGAAAATTCTAGCACAATATTTTCTTTACTTGAAGATCAGCTTAAAGGGTTTAAAATGGATTTAAAAGCTACAAACGGGGGTCTTGTAATAGATATACCTTCTGTTCTTGACGAAAAACTAACATTGAAGAGCCTCAAAGGGGATGATAATTCCACTGCTTATCAATATGCTATTGAAAAAATATATAATGCAGCAGTAAATGGCGAAAAAATAGACGTGTCAATATTCAATTAAAAGTAATGGAAGAAATAATATACATTACACCCAATGGTAACGAATTTTCTGAAGTTATTTTAAGAGAAAAGTACGGTGATCGATTCGACAAACTTTTATCTGATGGTGTATTTAAAAAAAAAGGCGATACGGATTCCATATCGGAAGATGGTTCTTCGGAGCAAGTACAAGTTGAAGAGACTGTTGCTCAAGATGACCCAAATAATTTAGAAGTATTACAAAAAGATTTAGTTTTCCCTCCAGAACCAGAAGAGCCTCAACAAACCAATGTTGTTGATGAAATACCAGAGGTTTTAGAAGAAGAGAAAGTAGAAGTTACGCTTGAAGAAACGGCAGCGCAAAGGTTATTTCTTGAAGATAAAGGAGTTGACGTTGACGCTATACTTAGAGAGCGAAAATTTGGCAATAAAGAAACGTTAGGAACTGAAGCCAAAGACATTGCATTAGAATACGATACCTACTTAACTAATAATGCATCTAAAACAATAAAGACAGACTTATCCTCTCCTAAACTAAAGCCTATAGAAAGAGAGCTAGAAGAAGATAAAGACGTTAAGACTACTTTAATAAACAAAAATATACTCGACGAACTAAAAATTGACGTTGAAGATTATTCAAAATGGGAGCAAAACACTCAGCGTGAAGAGTCCGCATCTTTTAAATTTATAAAAGACGCTATCGCAACCGATGAGGGCGAGGTGTTTGATAAAGAAAAAAAAGATACTGAGAAAATCCTTTCATATAAGATGGAAGTAATGAATGGTCTAAAAGAAGACATTGCAACGGTAGACTCAAGATTACAATTAGCTCAAGATCCTAAGGACCAACTTCAGCTTCTTAACGTAAAAAAACAATTAGAAGCAAAGCTTATAGAAGAGTCGAACCTTTTAAATAGGATGGGCTCTATGTTTCCAAAATACAAAGAGCTTACTTTTGATTTAGATTTACAGAGAAGAAAAAATGTTTATGAGGCTGGGCAAAAAGGTGGAGCCGTAAAAACTTTTACAGAACTAGGAGAAACAGCTAAAACAATACCTACAACAATAGCTAATTTTGCTTTAGGTTCTGGAGCAGCAATATTCTCTTTAGTAGATCAAGTATTGACGGGAGTAGGAGCAGACAAAAAAGGTGTTCTCGCAGGAGTTACTGAAGCCCTATTAGATACTAGCGAGGCATTAGATATAGAGATAGGTCCTGTTAAAAGATCAGGCGTAACAGAAGGCAAGAATGTTACTGTTTCGGGAAAAGAATATGTTGTTACAGATGAAGGTGATGTGTTAGATGCCATTACTAATGTTAGCATGGTAGGTATTATATCCGAGGATAAGTTTGAAGAAATAAAAAAGCGAGCAAAAAATGTAAAGTTTTCAGAAACAAATTATAGTGGAGGAAGCATAGTTCAAGGAGGCATACAAACAATGGCGAATCTTTTTGCACTTATAAAAGGAGGGCAAAGACTATCAAAAGCTTTAGGTGTATCAGGTGGAACAGGAATGGGATTAGCATCATACGCTAGTACCTCTGCACAGTCTGTAGAGGATATGAGATCAGATTTAATTAAAGCAGGACTAACAGAAGACGAGGCTTTAACCAAAGCTGCAATAGCTGGTAATACTATAGCTACATTAGATGGATTTTTCTCTGGATTGGCTGGTTCTAATACAAAAGTATTAAGCAGCTTACAAGGGATAAAAAAATCTATTATTGATTTAGTAAAAAAAGATGGAAAGAAATTTACTGCTGATAAATTAAAAACAAAAACCATAGACTTAGCTGTAGAAAACTTTAAGGAACTTACCATTGAAGAGTTACCCGTATTGTTCTCAGAGAAGGCTATCAACGAAGTAGTGAATAAAATTACAGGACTATCGGTAAGGAGCAGTAAGGTTAAGGTAAGTGAAATAATGGAAACTGTTATTATGACTTTAGGTGCAACAACCACTTTGGGTTCAAAAAATTTACTCTCGGGAAATAAAAGATCAGATGCTTTAAGGTATGTAGCTCGTAATGTAAACGATTTAGATAACTCAGTAAAAATATTAGTAGCACAGAGTCACCTAACACCAACCGAAGGAAAAACAGTATACGATGAAATATATGCAATGCAAGTTGCTGAGAACAGAACAAAAGGAACCATCGTAGACTCAGACAACATGCTAGAAATGTCTGACTTAATAAATCAAAGGAAAAGATTAGTAGAGCAAAGAGATGGGCTAGAAGGTCCTTTAAAAGAAGAGCAAGATCAAAGGATTGCAGATGTTGATGAACAGATTAGAACAGTAAAAGATAGAGATAACAAGGAGGCTAAGAAAGAAGTGTCTCCTACGGAGAAAGAAGTAAAAGATTCTTTAGCTGCAAAAGGTGTAGATAATCCAACCTCAGAACAAATTACTGAAGAATCTAATTTAATAATAAAGGAAAAAAATAAGGTTGTTGAAAGTGAAACAATAGAAGAAACAGAAGATAAAAAAACTGATCTTGTTAAAGAGGAAGAGATTGAAGAAGTTAGCGATACTAAAGATGACATTATAATTAATGATTCATCTCAGAGAATGGAACTAATGAAAGAATCTAAAAAAAATCCAGATTCTGTTAAGACTAAATTAACAAAAGTAATTCAAAAGTATCTTCCTCAAGGTAAGACCTACAGTAAAGCCGTGATAAATAAGCTAAATAAATTAGTTGCAGATGTTGAAACAGAAGCAGACTTTAAGACTGCGGTTAACAAAGTAATGAATGAGGTAGATAAGCAAGTAAAAAAACAAAAAGATACTACCTTAAAAGAAATACTAAAATTGGTAAAAGAAAAAGCTAAGGCTGGAAAAACAATTTCTGGTAGAAAAACTAACAAGGGTTTAGATTCTCAAGGGCAGTCCTTTTTTTCATCAATACAACGTATAGTTACCGCTGCAATTAATCAAGATGTGGACACTATGGTGGAAATATCAAATGAACTTTCAGATTTAGATGTTATAGATGAAATATTAATAAAGGAAAGTAATGGAGAAAAGCTAAGTGTAGATGAAAATAAAATATTAAATCAAGTGCTAGCATTTGACACTTTTGGGGATATTGCTAACATGAGTCTAGAAGAAGTTAATGTAGTGTTAGAATCTTTAAAAGATGTAAGGAAAGAATCTATAATAAGATTTAATAAAAACAGACAAAAGAGAGTTGAAGCAAAGAAAAAACTTCAAGATGAGGCAGGTAAGGCGGTTGAGGAAAGAAACCCTGAGCTTACGAATGAAGATGGAACTGTCAAGAATGATAATCAAATCGAAAGAGACAGAAACAAAATAGCGCTTGAATATAAAAAGAAAGGAATATTAGGAAAACTTAGCTCTACCATAAAAGATATAATTAAAAAAGTTACGGATAAGGGCTTTAAAACTTTTGCTGATGTGATAGCCAATTTAGCTACTATAACAAAAGCTATGGACACTAGCAAGTCTTCTTTCTTCTATGATAACATTTATCGCCCTTTAGCTCGTCAAGACGAGGTCTATAATAAAGGTGTTGTTGATCAAGCAAATAAAATAAAAGAACTACAAGATTCTATTAAAGGTTTTGACAAAGAAATGCTAATAGGAGAAGTAAAAATAGAGGGAATAAAAGACAGAGAAGGTACTGCTTTTAGCAAAGAACAAGCGCTACGTATTTATTCTTTATATCAGAATCCTGTACAAAAAAACAGGCTTCAGCAACAAGGTTTTACAGACGCTAAAATAGAAAGTATTAAAAAAGAATTAGGAGCAGAGGCAATAGCTTATGCTGATAATGTAATTGAGTATTTAAGTTCTGAATATTATAATACAATTAATAGCATATACAAAAAAAATAATGATGTAAACCTAACTAAGCTTGAAAATTACTTTCCCGTTAGAACCTTATCACAAAGTGAAGCTGCTGATATTATAGCTGGTAAAGGAAGTTTTTCTCAAGTGTTTAATCAAACAACATTATCGGCTTTAAAAGAAAGGGTGGACACTAGTGATAGAATAAACTTATCGCCAGCGTTTTCGGAAGTTCTAGAAAATCATATTGGTTCAATGGAAAAATACAAAGCTTATGCCGACGTAGTGGTTTCTTTAAATAATCTTTTTAACTCTAAAAAAGTAGATGCGTTAATTAACACGTTAGGTGTAAAATCTATAATAGAAAAAATTATAAACGCTCAAGTGAATCCTTCATCTATAGGCAGAGCTTTTGATACCGCGGGTGTTTCAACTTCATTGGCTAGTACTTTTACAAGATATGCACTGAGCTATAAGCTTATTCAAATAGTAAAGCAAGCTTCTTCAGCTATTACGGCTTTTGTAGATTACAAGTATAAGCCTAACTCAAATGTTTTACAAGACGCGACTATGTTTATGGTCGACACCCTTAAATTAGCCTTACAACTACCTAAAATATTATACACAAAAGATAATCCCATAAACAAAGCAATGGATATGTCTGCTTCTTTTAGACGTAGAATTGAGCAAGGATTAGAGGGTGATGTGTACGGTTTAGAGTCAGGTTCTCAGACAATGCGACAAATAAAGAATCCCTCTAAAAGAAGAAAAGCATGGAACAGTTTTGTTAAATACGGAACCTATCCCACTATAATAGGTGATGTGTTAGGCGTCATGGGTTATATGGTTAATTATCAAAGAGATATTAAAAACGGGATGAGTGAAGCCGAAGCTTTAGAGAAGTTTAATGATTACAATCAATCACAACAATCACGTAGATCAATTGATAAGTCAGGTATACAAATGCCTGGTGACAAATCTTTAGGTAAATTTTCTCGAGGATTTACCATGTTCGGAAGTACATTGTTTTTGTATATGAATAAAGTTGCACAAAACTCTAGATCTATTACAAGAGATCTTTTGGATGGTGGTCCTAAAAATGTTAAAGCTAAAGACGTTAAAGGGCTTATGATGTATTACGGAGTCGCTAATGCATTATTTGCGGCAGTATCTAATATTGCTAAATTAGGATTTGGAGATGAAGAAGATGAAGATGAGGCCTTAAAATCTATTAAGGATTCTATGAAAGGATTACCATTGCTTTATCAAATACCTTTATTAGGACAAGGATTAGAATTAGCTAATCAAACTCTTGACAAAATGCAAGTATCTGCTTTAAGAGAAGAACTTAAAAATTTAAAAGGCCCTTTTAAATCTAGACGTGCTAAAGAAATAAAGGAAAAAATAAAAACATATCCAAAAAAATATTATTCTACAAATCAATTTTTAAATCCTTTAACAGGGCTGTTTCAAAAGGTAAGTAAAGACCTAAAAGATGGTATACAATATAAGGATGCGCTAAATGTTTTAGAAGCTATAGGCGGAGTTCAGACAGATCCTTTTGTCGGATTATATAATGTCTCACGCGGGTTAATGGGCAAGGAAGATGATGAAGACTTTGAATTAGAAAGTTCCACATATGATTTGCTAGGTATTGCTCCTTCTTATCGACCTAAAAATGAAATACAAGCAAAAGAAGAAAAAGAAAAAGCAAAACCACTTACCTTAAAAGAGATAAAAAGATTAAAGGAAAAAAATCCTGAAGTATGGAAAGAAGTTTATGGTCCTGAATCTCGGTATCAAAAGCGTAAAAAAGAAAGATCTGAAAAAAGATCCAAACGGAAAAAAACAAATAAATAATTATGCCTTTCAGAAGTAAAGCACAGCGAGCGTACATGTACAAAAACCTACCTGAGATAGCTCAGAAGTGGGAGAATGAAACTAATTCAATTAATCTTCCTGAAAGAATTAAACCTAAACAAGCTAAGAAAAGTTTACTGACGCAGCGGAGAAGACGTAGAAAGGTTAGGGCATAACAAGGTATATAAGGTACATGATACTAATCATGAACATTACTGCTACAATATATTCCCAGTCTGGATTAAATTTCATCTGTTACTGATTCACTTACGCTCTTAAGTTTTTTGGACAACAAATTAACTTCACCTCGTAGCGGAGCATATTCTTTATCCATAAGTAATTCGTAAATGTTGTTTAATGAGGTGTGAAGATCAGCCATAACAAAATTAATATTCTGTATTCTTTTTTTCTCAACGGGAGAGACATTAAGTTTCATGCCTTCTAAGTTATAAATTTTTTCATTAAGCTTTACCAATTACCATATTTTTGTTATAGTAGTCTAGATAGGTGTCTGAGTCTATTTGTTCTAAAAATTCAAAGATCATGTGATTAGTGTTATCTATGTACAGCAAGTAATAAAAAGGATTTTCTCCCTTGGTTACGCCGCATATCTCAAAAGTTCCATCTGGTGCGGTAACATATGCATTGTCTACAAACTTTTCAATTTGCATAACAATCTGCACAGACTTAAACAAATCTAAATTCATTAAGTCTAAAACAAAATTACTGTCGAAGGTGTATAAGAAACCATCTTCAGTTTCTTTAATCGCCTCGGTAAATGTCTGCTTTAAACCCATGTTCTCTTAATTCTTTTATCCTATACTCCTGGAGCTTAGACACTCGACCCTTGCGTGTCTTCACTTCTAAAAATAATATATCCCTATCAGGATGCAACGCTAACAAGTCAGGTATACCATTCTTGTTTGTCTTGATAAGCTTTAGTACATAATATCCCTCTAACTCTAATTCTTTAATCTTTTTAGATTGTACTTGTTGCTCGGTCATTATCTGTCTAACACATTGTTCAAATGAAAAGTTTTAAAGTATTCTTCATCAGTGTATTTATTCATAATATCAACAGCGCGATCATGCGCATTTTTCTCATGTTCTTTTGAACTAAGATCAGTACGGAAGTAAAACGAGTCATAGTATAGATCTTTATGATACTCATACATACTTCCATACATTTTAATTGCTTTTTCTTTTGTCATAATTAATCTGCTTTTACCGTATAAATTACTGGAGACATTGTCTGGTTTCCGTCGGGATCATTTCTATAAAAATGAGCACCTAATTGTTTTCCTAGAACCTGCTTTATGTTTACGCCTATAACGATCTTAGGATCTATTCCCACAATCACAACCTCTGTTGGTTTGTTAAGCTTCTCGTTGATTTTATCAATCTCATTTGCATGCGCTTTACTTATGAAATCATAAGCTGTAAATGTATTAACGAATAAGCATACTGCTATTACAGTAAGTATTGATTTGGTATATAAATCTATTTTCATAATTATAAATTTAGTAAATCTTTTTTGAAGTGATTAAGGGTGTAGTCCTTCTTGTTAATAACTGCCTTGTAGATATCGTCTTCAATACCCCCTTGTGAGAAGATCCAGTACACGTCATTCTTTAGTCGTTCTTTGGTGGTCATCCTATCTCGTGACTGCCAATAACTAGTAGCACTGAAGTCAATATTGTAATAAACTAAACACTCAGCTTGACGTAAACTTATACCTTCTCTTCCGCTAACTATCTGAAGGGCAATGTTTTTGCCAGTGTTAACAAATTCCTTAAGGTCGGCGGTTAAATTGTCCTGGAAAACTTCCTTTAAAGCATTCAGCTCTTCTTTAAACTTATAGAAGATGCCTATTTTTTTACCTTTAAATTGGTCCTTTATGAACTCAGCCTTAGTGAAGTCTAATATTGTTGAAGCTCCACTCTCAAACTTTACAGTTCCGGAATAAATCTGATGGAGCTTACCCATAAGCTTTACGGGACTATCTGCAAGTATGACCTCTTGCTTTCCCTCAACTACTAAGTTCTTTTTAAGTTGTCTAGCAATATTGTGAGTGATGTTGCTCATTTTAACGTGCATAATATTCTCGGTAGTTTCAACCTTAAATCCTGCTTCCTTTTGAGAAAAGCTAATGAAGTATGGCTGCATGGCATCCATGATGGTTGCCCTTCCCTTGGAGTAGTCTTTTATATACAAACCATTGATAGGTCGTTGAGTGACATTGACATGATCATCGCAAAACCTATAGAAGTTTTTGTATTTTTTAAATGGATTCCCTGGTATTGAATATATCTGATGATACATCTGACTGTACGACTCAGGAGTTGGAGTTCCAGAGAGAAGGATAACAAGCGGATCATTTTTTTGAATTAGGATCTTTACTTGCTTAGACCTTTTACTAGGCTTAGGGAAAGCTCCCATGCCATGAGCCTCGTCAAGAACAATTATATCGAAGGTTCCTTCTATTTTGTGTAGGCTCTCATAGTTTATTACTTGTATGTCAAACGAGGGACCATACATTTGATAGTCACTTTCGATAGAGGTTATAGCTTTTTTCTTCGTAATAAAAAGCATGGACTTCATCTGCATGCGTTCAGCTATACCCATGCTGGTAAGAGTTTTTCCAGTTCTAACCTCCATGGCTAGGTAAACAAAGCCATGCTCTGCAATTACATCTGTTCCTTTAGTTATTATTTCTTCCTGATAATCTCTAAATTTCATAATCCTTGTAATAGTTATCATGATGTTTGAGTCTTAGCCCAAAGACTATTATAGGCTCTCTAGTTCTAAAATCACACCTCCAAATTATTTCTTCTATTTTAATACCGCCATCAATAACGATATCCTCATTATTATAATCAATTATCCATTTTTCAAATTGGTTCAATGGTTTCATACTATTGTTAGGGCTAAGTAAATCTCCTGTACGAGGTAAAACAGAGTATTTATCCCAAAGTTCACAAACATGAGGAAACCATATTTCTTTATTATCGACATAATAATCATCGAATAAAACTAAGTCCTTTGTGTAAACACTTATATCAAATTGTAAATGCGCTTTCATAACAGTTTCTTTTGTATTACTCCTTCTGACCTTGGTTTTATTCTTATCCAATTACCTATTTGATCTCTATCTGCTTCAGGTTCTAATCCTTGGCTGTATACGCAATAGGATACCATCCACTTTCCAAATTTAAACTTAGATATCTTAAATTTTCCACTCTCATAGTCATCATAGTGAGTTAAAAAATCATAGTACAATGGGTTTAAATGTAATTTAGTATTTACTTTAAGTAATGAATTCGCAGGGCTGTTGCCAGTTACTCCACACCATGCACAAAAATCTGAATTAGTCTTCATGATAAGAGATTTAATCTCACCATTAACAGAATCACTTTCTATTAATCCAGAGTCTAAATACAACTGTAGGTTTTTTATCATGTAGTTGTCAAACTGACACCAATCATCTTCATCCCATTCATCACCGAATAGAAACCTTCCAAACTCTTGCGTTGGTGTAAAGCTTGGGGTGTAGTAAGATGCTAACTCAAGTTCCCATCGCCTGCGCGTAAAAGAAGCGCCGCTTCCTTTAATGGTATAGTTAGTAGTAATAGCAACTTTAGGTGACTTGCTAAAGGGTATCTTTATGCTGTCTTTATTTTTTTTCTCGACCACCAGTCCTTCTGTTATTACACTAAACAATCTTTCAAAATCAAAGTATTTTTTTACATCATCAAACACTAGTACTTGGGTGTCTGCTGATACTAATTGATATGGGAAAGATTTGTCGAAGTTAAAAGCTTTACCATCTATCATTACTAATTTTTTCATGTGCCCTATAGCTTGCAGCCATATTCCTTTACCAGTACCTCCATCTGCCGTATCAGAAATATTTTCATCATTAAGGATAACAGCTGGAGAATATGATATGTCTTTATGAGCATGCATCATGTACCCTAAAGTAGATTCAAGAGTTAAGATGCGCTGTTCTTCCTTGTTAGAAATGTTACTAATAAATGTTTTAAAGTTATTTTCTTGTAATTGACAATCTCTATAGACTCTGTTAATGATATGATCTTTCCAAACAAATCCTTGAAGCTCCAAGTAGTCTATAGCTTCAACCTTGTCTTTTGTAATTTTTACTGCGCAATTCTCATAGTAAAGGTAAGAGGTTTCTTTTGTGTCCTCAATAAAAAATATATCTATGGTTCCTAACAGAGACAAGAAGTCTTCTTTAAAAAGTCTAGTCTGATCTGCAAAGAAATTATAGATAGCCATATCCTCCATTCCATGTAAATGACCTAGAATAAAGTCTTTAATGTCTTTCTCTGAACAGTGGTCAATTAAATTATCTGTAACCTTGACAAAAACGGAATGCTTCTGACCCTGTGGACAGAATTTAAAATATCCGTTTGACTCTAGAAACTTTTTAAATATTAAAGGAATAGCCTTAACAATTCCCTTTGAACTCATCGTCCAAAATTTAACTGAGTTATCCTCTTCTGCTTTTGCAAGCACCGAGTCAATGACATCTAGCGTCAGGCTTGACTCGTTAAGGTCTTGACGAATAGTTTTTTTTGATTCGCCTCTTCTTAAGCGCTGCTGAATCTGATTTATTTTTTCTTCGTCTTCATAGAACTTAGTATTAAAATTCTTAGTGTTTGAGTAAGCGGATTTGATAGTGTTATTAATCTCTGAAGCACTGAAGCTAGAACTTTGGTATTGAGTAATAACTAATGTAGCTGTGGTAGATGATATTCCGAAGTCATTAAACGCTGCAGCCAATATAAAAGCATTCTGATTCCGCTCTCCCATATTCATGGGGTATTTTTTTTGCCACCATTTAACTAATATTTCAACGATCTTGTTCTCGTCAGTAATAGGAATGGTCTTAACACCATTAGAAGAATTAACTTCTTTATACTCCAACTCTTCGAAAGTCTCCCAAATTATAGAGTTTTTATTGATTTCAACTAGCGGATCGTATGACTCATAGCAGACCCTGCTAAGATTCTTAGAGGTTTTGTCAAAGTATTTAGACTTAAAATGATTTTCAAGAGCAACAAAATAACCCACATGATTCTCTTTGATAGGAGGTATACGAACTAAGCACTTCAATCCTTTGCCACTAGGACTTATAAATACACTGTAAACGAATTTGTTTTTAGCAAACTTTGCCTTGTCTGCTAGTAAATCTTTTTGAGTTTTGTAGCCATCAAAATCTAAGCATATAATTCCAGAGTGTAAAATTAAAGAAGCGTCTTGTCTTTGATTAAACTTTCCGCTGAAGCATATGCTAGGAAGTTGTTTTTTAAGTTCATTCCGTTTCGTTTTGTCTTCCTCTTTTCGTATTGAAATAACTAAGTTTTTTGATGCTCCTTCTTTTATTCTTTTTAAAATTACTTCTACTTCTCTGAAGAAAGGAGTGTCAACTTGGTGAATATTTTTATAAACAGTTATGATATTAGACATAAAATGTTGGATTGATGTTGGTTTTTTAGTTGTATTGCCCTGTATTAATAGGCATAATGTTGGAAATGTTGGTTTTGAAGGTCATTCTGTATTTAAAAATAATAAATATAAATATAAATATATATATTTCTATATAGAAAGATATTTTTAACATTTAACATAAAAAAAAGGGGGAAACTAATCCCCCTAGTTTATTTTGGGTTATCTAGAAAGGTAAATCGTTCTCTTCTGACTCAATTTTAAGAGCCGCAGCTGGTTCTTGCTTTGGTTTAGCATACTCTGTGTCCAACATAAGTTTTCCTAGCTTGTGAGCGACCTTATTCTCAGCATCCCATATGTCAATTGTTATACCTCCATCATCCCACATTGCTGCTTTGACTTTAATTTGATGACCATACTGTTCGGTCTTCTCAACTTTCCCTGGAATTGTTTTTACTGCTTTGCCTAAGTTATCTAATTGTAGATTTCCGAAGTACTTTTGTTTTATTGCCATTGTTTAAAATTTATTAAGTTAAAATATATTAATATAAAGTTTCACTGTATATATGTGATTTAATATCACGAGTTCCATCTTTCCACTGCAAGTATCTAGATACAGCTTCTTGAGTTCTTTGCTTACCCCTAAGTAATACCTCGTCTGTTGATGCGTGTACACCAATGTCATAATACTTAGTACCATCCTTCATTATTTTTTTATTATTGCCTATTACAATAAAAACAAGTGGTAGTTTAAAAATAGACTGATATATAAAAGCTTGAGTATCATATGAGGAGTCATATCTAACAGCTTGAGGAAATCTAGCTACATTATCAGTAGTCTTATAGTCTATTATAACTGAACCGCCTTCGCCACCACCATTTGATATCAAGTCCGCTTTTCCCTTCATCTGTACAGAAAAAAGTGTTTGAATCCCAGGAAGCTCGGTTTTTTTATTTTTATCAGTAATATATTCAAAGACAGTCTTGTTTCCTATATAGTTTCCGTTAGTCTTAGGATTATTTTTATCTAAGAACCACTCAACTTGCTCCTCTACTTGATCAGCTTCTTTACGAGTGAGTGCTATATCTAAATCATTATTAATTAGAAATTCCTTGTATGCTTTGCCCCTAATATCGGTCTGGTCCCAAATAAGATAATTGTCTTTCTTTTTTGGTTCAAGACAGAGAGTGTGAAAGTAAGATCCTCGGATCATCTTATCTGATACCTTAGTCTTACATCCATACTGATGCTCGTCATATAAAAGTTTATACACATCGCTATTTGAAAGCCATTGCTTTCCATACTCTCCGTAATACTTCTTGTCATCACGAAGGTTTTTAATTATCTCTTTGTTGCTCATCGATTTTTGTTTTTAATGATTTTAATGCCTTGTAGGCCTCGTTGTTTGATAGTTGTAATGTACCTATCTGTATCTCCTTAACTTTTAGTTTTTCATTAAGATTTTTTAAACTGTCTTTATAATAGTTATCGTAATCTTTTTTAGCTAATTCTGTAGATTTATTTAAAGCGTCTATTTCTTCATAAAGAGTTATCTCTAAACTTTTATGAGCCGCAACATCTAGATTGCGATTCTCTAAGTCAGTAGATAATTGTTTTATGATTAGCTCAGGATTTTTCTTTTTCTTTTTTGGAATTGCTTTTTTATAACCTTTCAATCTAAACTTGGAGTTGTTATTACTAAAAAAAGATTTTAATTCTTTCCTACAACCAGGGCCAAACCTAGATTCGCTCATAATGTCCAAAATGGGTGTGTCTATCAACTCCCCCACAGTTTTGTACGCTCTAAGCCTATTGTATAAATAGTTTGATATATATCCATGAATCTTCAAGGCATACAAAGTCGTTTCTTCAGTTATATAATTTAATTCCATAAAATCAGGGTCAAAAAATTCTTCTCTCAATGTATTAAGCATCTATCTTAGATTTAAATTCCTCAATGGTCAAGTCTTCATAGGTTTTCTTGAGCCAAGGGATCATCTGCTCCCACGTTCTTCCAGCTTTTAAACCTTCTTGTAGTTTCATTATATCCTTGAGAGGGTCACCAGTTGGTCTGTCATCATTTTTCTTAGATACAACAGGAGCCTTAATTTGTGGACTTTCATCATTATCTAAATCAACTAAATCTTCACCTACATAAGCTCCAATTCCTAAGCCATGCAAGGCTAATACTTTTACAGTAGACCTTTGGATAGTTGTGTTTACATCAAAGCTAGTTATAGTATCCAAACTCTTAGAGGTATACCTACCTTGTGTATTCATTATTGGCAAATAATCAATATGTTCAACGCCTTCAATTGTTACACCTACTTTAACCCATGCCGTTCTGTTATCATGGAAATAGTTTCGGCCTTCTTCTGTCTCGTATACAGTTCTTTGAACATCTGGATAATGTTTTTTAACATAAGCCCATGCCCATGCCCAGCTGAGGTAATCTAGCTTTCCTTTCTTAGCATATTTTGAGGTAACGTCTATTTGGGACAACACCTCGAATACTGATGTAGATTTTTTATTTGTCATTTTTTGTTGGTTAATTCATGTAATTTTTTGGCCACTTCTTCGTGCTTTTTATTAAGCGTATTTCTATGAGTCTTGTGACCCTCTAAGAGCTTCATAGATTTACTTGAGTTCATTTCATCACGCACTTTAAGGTTTAACCTTTCCAGGTGAAGTTGATATTTTCTTAAAGCTAATGTGTACACTCCAAAAAGCCATCCCTTATTAAATAGTTCATACTGCTCTACAGACAACTCTTGATAGTAATTAATTCCAGAGGTTTCTATTCGTGTTGAGTGACTATCCTTGATAATCTTTACTCCCTTATTCATATATGCCTCGTATAACTTATTGCTAATGTTTTTACTCACTCCATCCGTCTTAGCTTCTGCAAATATTTTATCTAACAAAATATTCACACTAATCTATATTACTTATTTTATCCATAATAATCCTAAAGTCTGGGTCTTCTTTAACCATAGAATCAATTACTGAAATGCTATAATATACGGCTGGAGCTCCTATGTCATAACCCGATTCATTCATGTACTGAGCAATCATTGTCTTGGTCAATCCTCTTTGATAACACAAATAAAATAATGTTTGCCTTGCAAGAACAATGTCTGCTAATTTGGTTTTTGTAAAAATGTCTTCTTTGTTTATCTTAGTATGCTTAGATACTGCAATAACAATTTCATCAAAAATATGTTTTTTCATGTTTATTTTAAATAAGTTTAAAATCTAAGGCATAGGCAATAGTCTCTCGTAATTCTTGCCATTCCTTATCGTTAAGATTTTTTTGATTTCCTCTAAGTTTTAAAATAAATTCAGAGGCGAGCAGATAGCCACGGCATTGATACTCATCATCTATGAACTGATCTGCTAGGTTGTTGGTTAGTTGCATTTGATTAGATTTAATTTGATTTAAACAAATATAAATATAATATTATTCAAATCCTAATCAATTACTTTTTTTTAGGGAAAAGTTAGGGACTCCCTAAAGTTTATTTTACAGGTCATAAAAAAAGGGCAACATTTCTGCTACCCTTTAAACAAACAAAACAACATATCAGTAGCTAGTGTCTAATTTTAGCTACCAATTTCTTTAACATTTTATTATCTTTTTCTAGTTGTGCATTTAATCTGCGTAATGCGACAGTTGAGTGCCATAAATAATCAGTATCCATTCGGTCTACTATTGGTTCGTCTATCATGATGATTGATATTTAAGTTGCTTTCTGATGTTTAACTGCTCCACAGTCAAATCCATAGATTTTATAAATCTTTTCATTGATCTCTCGTCTTCCAGAAGATTACCATCCTTGATATATTTTCTAGCCATCGTTAATCTTAATGCTCTGCATTTGCGATCATTGTCAATGAGTTTAGAAAAAAGTATATTCCTCTCTAATGCTCGCTTTTTACTTTGTTTCATCCTCTCTTTGATCTTTTCAATTATCTTTTCCATCATTTTTGTATTTCGTTAAATAAAATTAATTCAATGTCTTGCCATGTGTAGCAAACGTCTTGATCCCAACTATGGTAGCCATCTAATGATTCCGAGGGGATTATTTCTAAGGCTTTTGCCCTAGCTTTAAATTCTGCTTTTGTATACTCCTGTGAAGCAAAACCAGATATGAATATACTACAAATTATTGTTATTGCTTTTTTCATAATTGTTTTATTATCAATTCATGAAGACCATCCTTGTCTAAATTCTCTAGCAGAAGAGTCTTATTCGTCCCATTTTCACGAAGGCTAACACGTCTTATCCCCTCATTATCGTCAATAGACGCTTCTACGAATATATCTAGCATGTTCCCTGGTTTGGGTCTAGACTTGGGTCTATACATTGCCTTAATTAAAAAAGCAATATGAGTTTCTTTTAGATAACCCCTTCTTACTCCAAATTTTTTTAAGATTTTCATATATTGTCTTTTGCGTGTTCATTTAAATCATCTTCAACCTTATCATGAATATACTCATGATAAAACGCCATAGGTATAGTCTCTGAATTTAAGTATGCCTCAGTGACTTCCAAATCAGCACTTCCAGGATAATCCCACTCTCTTGGTTCCCACTCGTATTTATAATCAATACAAAGTGTATACTCTTTTTCTACTTTTTCATAGGTTGCTCTTAACTTCATTTCTCTTGTAATTTAGTTAATAATGTTTTGATTTGTCTGACGTCTAGTTCAAAGGCTTCTTTCCTATCTAGGTCATCATCGCACCAAGGAATATCCTTGGGGTCATTGAAACAATACTCTTTCATCTCTTCTAAAGTGGTTAGGATTTGCTCTCCCACATATCCTAAATCTTGCATTTCTATTATGTTCATTTTTTGTCGGTTTTTAATAGTTCTCTAATTGATCCTTTATCCCAAGGTTTAGTATCTCCCTTTTTTCTTTTTATATCGGAATGAGCAAAACCCCACAATTCATAATTGTGTTCACGAATGTAATCATCAAAGAGTTGGTTGTATTCGTCCCTATCTTGTCTCATTTTTATCCTGTTTTGGATATACTGATAGTCTGATTTTTTAATATATGGCATAATCTTATTGTTGGTTTAAATTAATTTCTTTTACATCATCTATGTACCAAGATAATGTGTCCCAAGAGATTCCATAATTTGCATCGTGGTTATTCTCTGCCTTCTCTAATACTTCAATGCATTGGTCAGTTGTTAAAGTGTCATCTAAGCTTAGAACATCATCAACGTTCCAAGAAATTGTTATTTTGTAATCTTCTGCTTTCATGTTATGATTCTTTTAAATTACTTTTCTCTAAATCTTCTGTCTCTATACCTTCGGCTAGATCATGGTCTCCTCCAATATGTCCAGAGGGATTTGTGAATAGTTTTACATTTCCATTTTCGTCAAGCATTTCGTTGCCATCATCATCTGTTAGATAATAAAGTACATCATATACTTGTGGCGTGTAATTTTCTTTTGTTGTCATGTTTGTTGGTTTAATCGTTTTTAATTAATTGGCTTTCATCAAGAAAACTGGTATCTGCAAAATCTTTATCTCTAAATATTGCTTCCCATTCTACATGACCATATGAAGTTTCTTTTTCTTCTGTATGGTAAATTGTAGTGTCATCAAGAATAGAAATGATATCATCTAATTCTGTTGACCATTCAGCTAAGAAAACTGATTTGCCAATTTCTTTATCGAAACAATTAAATCGTGTTTCTCTAATTACTTTATATTCCATGTTGGTTTATTTAATCTCTGAGAATATTCTCATTGTGAGCAAGTAGGAATCGAACCTACCAAAGCACCATGTTGCTCTGTACCTTAGTGTCCCCTAAGTGCGTTAGTTTGAAATTGAGATTTTCCGTTCCATAATGCAGCATATTCAAAAGAACATATCATAATCCCAAGACTTGCGTCCGTGTACACTTTTCTTCTATACCTTGCCCTCCCCTCAACAAAAGGATTAGGAAAAACAGCATCTTCATATTCATCTTTATCTACTAAAGTAGATTCTATATTAACTACTTCTACCATAGTTTTTCCTACTAACTTTTTAATTTTGTAATAATTAATATTAGTTTGACCATATCCCGAACTACTGCAAAGAATATCATTTACTTTTAATTTTCCGCTTCTATCGTTTATGTGTTTTTTACTGATCAACTTTAAAAGTTGTTTTTCTTCTTGTATTTTTTGTTTTAATTCAGTTAATATTGCTTTTGCTGTTGCTGTTTTCATGTTATTGTTGGTTTAAGTTAATTATATACTCTGAGTACTGAGTCGCAATCGCTTTCGCAA
>Ga0209816_1000277_pt1 | contig 42176 bp, 41 predicted proteins | sample CoawatmetaG01DNA_FD_187509 | JGI IMG/M metagenome (GOLD analysis project Ga0209816, IMG submission 187509) | Marine microbial communities from the West Antarctic Peninsula - Coastal water metaG017-DNA (SPAdes) (version 2) | ecosystem: Environmental > Aquatic > Marine > Coastal ...
TTAAATTTTTATCTAGATAGTAACTTTTGAAGTTCATCTTTAAAACTCTTAATAAAAACTCAAAATCCATTGCTGTTTTATAGTTAATGTTATAGTTTCCAACACTATCAAAGACTTTTTTAGTGGCATAAAATGTAGAGTGTTGGAATGGCATGCCACCATATGGAAATCCAACTACTTTGGCTGGCCTTAAGACCCTTAACTCAATATTATTAAAATCTTTTAAGACAGAATTACCATATAAATAATCAAAATTATTTTCTGTAAACGCATTATAAATAGAAAGCAGGGCATCTTCTAAAAGAATATCCCCAGCATTAATTATACCAATCAAGTCTCCAGTTGCTTTGGCTAAACCCTTATTAAACGCATTACTTATTCCAAAATCTGGCTTACTTGACCAGTAGGCAATATGATCAGCATATTCTTTAATTACTTCAGTTGTTCGATCTGTTGATCCACCATCAATTATGATATATTCAACGTCTTTATATGACTGTTGTATAACACTTTGAATTGTTTTTTCTATTGAATCTTCAGAATTTAATACAACTGTTATGATACTAATCATATATATTTTTCATGTTTTTATTGGAAGAAAATATAATAAAGTGAATTATATATAAAGACATGAGTTCTAAAGAAACCATATTATTTTAAATACCTTTTATTTTTAATAATCTATGTATTTACAATCAAGAAATTAGTGAAATTAGCTCACTATAATTACTGAATACTAAATCAGGCTTTGCCATACCACTATTTATAACCTTTACACCATCATGGAATTTTTGAATTTTGATCATACCCATTTCTCCAGCTCCAACCATATCAGTCTTTGGATTATCACCTATCATCCAAATATTTTCGGGATCTAATTGCAACTTTTCAAGTGCAACTTTAAATGGCATTTTATCTGGCTTATCAGCTCCTGCCTCTTCTGAGGTAACCACGTAATCAAAAAATTCATCTAAACCAAAATATACTAACTTACGAAATTGTATTTGAGCTGTCAAATCAGTAATATTAGCAGTAATAATACCTTTACTCCTCAAAAGCTGAATAAAATCAAGAACTTCAGGAAAAAGTCTGCAATTACTTAAGAATGTTCGCCAGTAAGTCTGCTCTAAATCAAGTGTCGTTAGAATTCTTGTACCAAGTTCTAATTTCTCTATAGTTTTTTGCATATATAAAAGCCTACTATGAGAACTTGCTACATTACCAAGTCTATTTTTTATCTCTTCTCTAGCTTTTTTAAATTCTGCACGAAAAATTACTTTATCTATGCCTAGTTGTTTTTCTACCTTTTCCTCTACTGCAAGGGTAGCCTCATTATGAGCCGGTAAATACGGGTATAAGGTATTATCTGTATCAAAAATAACTGCCTTAGGCAGGCCATTTAATTGAATATTTTTTTTGTCTTCCATCCTCATCATGACTTCCTGCGTTTTAAAGCTTCATCTATCTCCATAAGTGAGATAATCTGCATAACTCCATTAATTCCCTCTGTAAATTCAGCACTAAGGTTAAGTAATTCATCCATATGAGGCACCAATATATCAATAGCTAGCCTGATATCATCTGACACAACATCTCCGCTAATCTCAAGAATAACCTCACCTTTTTCATCAACTGAATCTATATTAACTTGTAACCCACAAACACCTATCAAAACTCTTACAAGTTGTTGATAGTAGATACCATTTTTAATACATACCCTTAACTTGATATTAGAATTTATAATATGATCTTGCTCAAATAGCTCCTGATTAACTGGTAACAAAGAAAATATAACGTCAGCTCTTTTCGACTGCGGTTTAATATATTTTTCACTATCAGCTTTTCTTTTTTCTATTTCATTTAAAGTAGCTTCTCTTGAGTGCCCTCTTTCTTCAGTATCTCGCTTAACACGAAAAAACAACCTTAATGACTCTTCCATTTCAATAAAAAAACTTACATCTAGCTCTTTTAATAACTGTTTTGGATAAAGAGTATGAAGCCCTTCAACGAGAATAATATTCTGGGTTTTTCTAATTTCTTGTGGTAAAAAACGGCCTGTGACATGATTGTACTGTCTCGCTTTTACAACCTCACCACTTATCAAACTTTGGATATCTCTGACCAACTCAAATAGGCGATTTGCTTTTGGATCAAGATGTGTTCTAATATTCCACATTGGTGAGGATCGCTCCCAATTATGATAATCATCTCCAGAAACCTCTACCAACCAACGTTCACCAAAAATAGAGGCTAGGCCTTTAGAAAAAATAGTTTTACCAACTCCTGAATCTCCCGCAATTCCAAGAACAAGGGGTTTATTTCCTAAACGATAGTAATCATTTTCATGAACCCCTTCTCGTAAAATTTGAATTGTAATAAGTAACCCTGAACTTATCATTAGAGTGTAGTGTAGCGATTGAAAAAAAGAGTTTTTCAAAAAGAATATATTGGGTGAAGCAAAATCAAATAGAATAAAATTTGCACCACTACTATATAACAAATGATACGATATAAAAAGAAAACTAAATATACCAATTATCACTACGGCACCTGAGCCATAACGAATTTGATGTAGAGTAAAAATAGGCACTAGCCACAAATACCAACCAGGTGTTGAAGGGGTCATCAAAATGACTAAACTAAATGCGACACCAATTATCGCAAAAAGAAGATCAAAATTTATTCTCCTAATTCTCCAAAAAAAATATAGCAATAATGAATAAAGCAGGGGTGTGAGAAAGATTAAATTACCTTCTCCCATTTTTATAGACAACCAATAAAGCTTTTCAACTTCACGATTCTCCAAAACCATCATTCGAAAAGCTTCTGAAAAAAGGAATGGGACTTCAATTACTAAAAGTGTTCCAATAAAAAAACCCAAGAAACGTTGTAATTCCTTATTGATTCCATTATGAGACCACAAATAATGAATAATAAATGGCACTACAATTAACATACTATGTTTTGTTGCAATAGAGCATGCCAGGATAAGACCCGCAAACCAGTAATTTCCTCGCTTAATGAGTGTTAAGGAATAAATAAATATGACTACAGGAATAAGATCTGTCTGACCATGCCAATAAGTAATAAATAAAACAAGAGGTGAAACCCAATAGTATATTAATACTTTTTTCCAATGTTGCTCAAAGATCTGAAGAAGAAGCAGCAAAAGTAATATATCTGCCCCAAGCAAACTAATTTTAAAACCAATACTTGTAAAATATTCAACACCAAAAAAATAATCGAAAGTCCATCCAATTGCAGTGGCTGGTAGATGAAAAATAAACATAACTACCCCATAAGGGAAGGCTAATACATCACCATTAGATGACAAATATCCAGACCAAGGAAGTGTTGTTGGATTTTCAATCCAATTAACAATAAATGGAATAAACCAATCCTGTTGAATTGTCGGTATTAAAGAAATAATCAATATAATCTTGATTACAACACCTATACGAAATAGCTTTTCTCTACATAAATCAGACCAAATTAGCCCCATAGGTCTGTGTATTTGGTGCATACTGCATCTCCTTTTATGCCTAATTGCTCAATTTGTCGCCTGAATTCAATAACATGAGAACGATCTTCTCTACCTTGAAGTTCAGGAGAGACAAGGCACAACTTGAATCCAGAATTTTTTAGCTGGTTTGCTTCATCCTTATTCAATGGGAAGCGCGAAAAACAATCAACCCACACCCAATCTACTAAACCTGATAAAGCTAAGACAGTTTCAATATTCTCATACTCTGAAACACGAACTGCACAGCGACTCTCCCCCATAAAAGCAGTTTTCCTTAAAAAGGGAAATGACTGATCAAGAAAGAAAAAATCTTTGATTTTATACTGATTTATCAGACTTAAAATTGGACCCTCTAAACCCTCTTCCTTCACATTTAAAATTAATGTCCCATGATGATAAGATTTTATCCAATCTCCAAATAATTCACCCTCTTCAAATGGATCGTGATGAAGGATTAAATTCTCCCCATTTGAGCGAATATCGACCTCAACTCCAATATCCAACGAAGTTTTCTCAAGTAATCCTATTGTGTTCACTCTATGTAATATCCTATGCATCTTATTTCATCCTTTTCTGAAGGCTAAAACTAAAAGTAATGGTTCTCTTAATAAAATAATACTTAGAAATAGCACTTACATTCCAGTTAGACACTCCATAAGCTCTTTCAGCAAAAGCTACTGGAAAACGCTTCACCAATAATTTTGATTTTTTTGCCATATAATAAGTATATAAATCCAATGAAAAATCATTTGGTGGCAACTTCCAATCTAATAAGAATTTTCGATGGAACAAAGTTGGCTGAGCATTAATATCCCACATAGATTTACGTAAAAGCAGAGTTTCAAATATCGCCATACCAATGGTGATTATACTATCTCCAATCGAACGACCATATCTCTTCCCTTTAATAAATAATAGTTCTGGTTGATCTGACTTTTGAAAGAACTCAAGTCCTTTAATTGCATCATTAGGGTCTGTCTGCATATCTGCATGAGTCCAACCCAAAATTTCTCCTTTTGCAATATTTAATCCTGCCAATATACCATGTCCATAACCCTGATTAATTTCTACTTTTACTATAGTTATAAAAGAAAGATTAGAAGCTATGTCATCTAAAACTAAAGAAGTATCGTCAGTAGAACCATTATCAACAATAATAATTTCTATATTCTTTTCTTTAGAATTAATGTCTTTGCATCTACTTAGAAGCAAAGGTAAGTTTTTAGACTCATTGTAACAAGGAATTATTAAAGACATTTTAAGCATTAAATTACCCTTTAATTAATCTAGATATTTTTATTTTTATAACTATAACTTTCCTTCCACTAAAAAATATGTCCATGATAAATGAAAAAAAATTAATTTAAGAAAAAAATACAAAAATTATTATTGTATATTTTCATGTATCTTATAAAGAAAAAATTTATTACCAATAAATTCATTACAAAATAAAAAAGATAATTCTTTATAATTATCAAAAATTGTTGGATGATTAATTGTATTATTTTGATATACAATTATTCCACCTCTAGGTGATTCTGAAAAAGAATAAATTATATTTTTAATAACCTTATCTAAAATGTATTCATCACAAGGGTTATAGAAATAAAATAAGTTATCTAATACATCAAGATTGTATAACGACATATCATTATTTATTATTTCAAATTCAAAACTACTAGTACCCTCTTTATCTGAAAAAGTTTGCATGTTATTGGAAGCAATTGAACTTAATTTATCACAAAACTCTATGCCTTTAACTTTTTTTATTCCAAATTTAGCTGCTAATAATAATGCCCCACCTTTTCCGCATCCAAAATCTACAAATACTGTGTCATTTGTATTTGGATTGAGAGTTTTTAACATACTCATAAATGGACTTACTCTGGTTGGGATGTATATTGTAGCGTGACCAACGTTTGGATGGTTCGGTATCGTATCTCTTGGATCAACTGATTCTTTTATATCATACTCACTATCATAATAAAATAACCTATCAATAATTACGCTTATATAAAGCTTACTGGTATTTAATATGCCTACATTTTTAATTGCAACTAAAGTATCTAATATTAATTTTTTAATTACATTAAATTTCATTTTTCCAATAATAATTTGGCTCAAAACACATAATATTTAGCTATCAATAACTGTAAAAAACTTTACTCCCCTTTTCCAGAGTAAAGTAAAGATAAAGAAATAATAAAATTAAAAAATAACAATTTACTTAATTTTTTGAGTTATCGGATCACATCTTTCAAGTTTCCAGAAATAAAACCAATTAAAGTAGATTCAAAGCTCTCACTTAATATACTTTCTATCGCCTTCAAAAATATCTCAATCTCACTATCAGTTATTATTAAAGGTGGCATTAAATGTAAAACACAAGGGTTGGAGCCTGTGAAATGACAAAGTACATCGAAGTCTTTAAATAATCTTCTTACAATTGATGCAATTCCAACACCATTTGCAATTTTGGAAATTTTTTTGCTTTTAGAAATATTTGCAACTTTAGAAACCCATCCAAAATCAAATTCAATACCTAGAAATAAGCCCTCTCCCTTAATACTCTTAATATATTTTGGATATTTCTTTTGTAATTTAACTAACTCATTTTTTAAAAAAATAGCCTTCTCATCAACACTCTTGAGGAAGTTTTTATCAGATATTAAATTTAAAGTTGCTATAGCAACAGCACAAGACTCTCCAATTCCACTAAAGGTTGAACTATGTAACGCACAATCATCTCTACTACCATATGCAGATTTAAATAGTTTATTTGAAGTAACCATTGCACCAATAGCTCTTTTACCACCCCCTAAAGCTTTTGATATAGTTACAACGTCTGGAACGGCACCATCTTTTTCAAAACAAAATAAGTATCCATTTCCTAAACGGCCTAAACCAACTTTTATTTCATCAAAAACTGTATAAATTTTCTTACTTTTACATATTTTACAAACTTCTAATAAAAATCCATCAGGTAATATTTGAATATCTTGTCCACCCATAGGTTCAATAAAAATTGCAATAATATCATTCTTACCATCAGAGAAAGTATGCTCAGAAATTATGCTTTTAAGTGCACTTAAATCCCCATGTGGAATTGTTATTATATTTTCTTTTGGTATTCCTATTAAGAAGCCCTCACCAAATCCTTCACTATCTGTTAGAGATAGTGCTCCATGGGTCTTACCATGATAAGCACCTTCCATCCTTATCATAAATTTCTTTCTCTTATCTTTCTGAGACCTTGTCACAAGTTTAATGGCTGCTTCATTTGCTTCAGCACCAGATACACTAAGCGTAGTAATATTAAGGTCTCCAGGAAGCAATTGAGATAAATTATGCGCAAGAACAGACTGAAGTCGATTTGGACCAAGTTTTTGCATGTCAATAATATCATTATTATGACAAAATCTCTCTGCATCTATAACTTCAGGATGATTATGTCCCAAAGCTAAAACACCAAAACCTGAAGTCATATCCAACACTTTTCTTCCTGATTGCAGATATATATATACCCCTCTAGCATGACTTACATCAAGCTCTCCAAAACCTAATAGCTTGAAGATATCCATTAAGGTTGGATTAATATGAGATGAATACATATCTATAATTTGACTATTTGATATTGAAGATATATCTTCTAATTTATACAGATTGTTATTCATATTAAAACCTTAATTGCAATTCGTCATTATGTCCATAATCGTCTTCTTTGAATATTCTTCTACACATGTCATTATTAAACAAATTTTCCTTATCATATTTTAACTTACATTCCTGTAATTTTTCGTAACTCGGATACATGGATTCAAACTGTTCTTTGAGAATAATTGGCGTTTTAGCTAAATGTTGCTTTCCTTTATAGCTAAGAACTAAATCATTCATCTCTATAAACATATCTCTTTGACGAGATACATCCTTAGGTACTTTATTAATATCTAAAGTAATCCCATAACCATCCAATTCAAATGATTTAACAAATGATTCACTCTGTTTCCTATATGCTTTGAGAGACGTCATAGTAGAATAATATCCATATTTGTGTGTAATTTCTATCAATCTTTTTAACCCTTCTTTTGCAAACCTCTTAGGAATTAATACCTGATATTCATAAAATCCATCCTTAGAAAAAAGATTATAATCAGGAAGAATGCTGTCCATCAGAAAATGGTACTCTGAAAAAGAAAAAATCTTTTTTTTGTTTGGTAAAAAGTTAGTATAGCCAGCTGAATGAAGCCTAAAGAAATATTCTATAACTTTATTACCAAAATATGTTCTTGCAAAAATTATTAATAAAAACCTTGGTAAAAACTTAAAAACTCTCTTCTCGCTTATCTTATGATTTTTTACTGAGTAATCACCATTTTCAATAAAACTACCAAAATGTATTACCCCTTTTCCTAAAGATTTACCTTTAGATATTGCATCAATTGTTGCAATAGAATAATCTGACTTACTGATAGTATCTTCATATAGATCAATTAAATGCTCGATTGATTTTGCACGTTTAGACTGGCCATGAATATAATTTGATAGCACTTTTTTCATCTTTAAGGTAATTTCGACAATTACACCAATAAGGCCCAAACCTGATATTGCAGTATAAAAAATATCAGAGTTTTCTTCTCTACTACACTCTAAAACTTCTTCACTTGATAGAACTATTTTGAAACTAAGTACATGCTCTCCAATATTCCCCTCTTGCTCACAATTTTTACCATGAATATTATTTCCTAAAGCACCTCCAATAGTAACATATCGAGATCCTGGCAAAACTGGCATTAGCCATCCATGACTAATACAGTGGAGATACACATCTTCAATTGTTACTCCAGACTGAACAACAATTTGTCCAATAATAGAATCAAAATGAATAATATCGTTCATTTTCTCTGTGCAAAGAACTGTTCCACTTATATTAAGTGTGTTATCTCCATAGCTTAATCCAGCCCCCCTTATAGCAATACTTTTCTTTTTCTCTTTTGATTTTGAAATTACTTTAAATATATCTTCTATAGATTCTGGATATGAGACTTCTGAGTTTGCATAAACTGATTTCGACCATCCCCAGATTTTTTTTTCTATAGTTTTCATAAAATATTAGTTAATTCTTGATTATTATTAATTAAAGTAAATTTTCTTTATCTAGTTTTGTGTTTTTATCTAACAGTTTATTATAAGGATGGTAATCCCATTCATTAAAACAAGATTGCCAATACTCGAATGTTTTAAGATCGTTTGGCGTACCCCAGCAAATATAACTGTCAATTTCAAACAAAACACAACGTAAATTTAGTGCTATTGCATCATTTATTGCCATATCTACATAATATTCATTATTAATAAGGGCTCCACGTTCTTTCATCTGCTCTACACATTTAATGAAATTACCTAATTTTTTAAATGTAAATGTGCCAGCAATAATTGGATCTTTCTCTGGATCAGAAAGAGCCTTCTTGACAGAAACATTTTGAATTACACCTGTTTCATCTGCATCAATCCATCCATACATTTCTGGAGTACGAATTGCACCTGGATAACCCCTTGCCCCCCAAACAATAACGTCTATATCATCAGAATCCATTAATGACTGAAATAAATTTATATCATAAATCATTCCATTATCACAAGCTGCAATTGTTACAGGCTTATCAATTTCAAGTCCTTTTGCTCCTTCAACACATGTCGAAGCTTGACCATCAGTCATATAATCCAATAAAGCAAACTCTGGCGCTATTGAATCTTTCTGAAGAGCCGCTATTAGATCATTAATACCCAGCAAATCTTTAAGCAAAACAAATTTATGTCGCTCCGCCTTAGGTAAATACTTTAGCGCCTGAACTGCCATTGGATTCCCTGAAACTTGAATGAGCGGTTTAGGGGTTTTATATCCTTCTTTTTGGAAACGACTGCCAGATCCTACCATTGGCAATATAAGTGCTCCAGATTGCCTTGGTATCTCTTGCTTATTAAGCATTGATCTAAATGTTTTAGACCAATAACAATACTCTTTAAGGTCAGAAGGCGTACCCCATTGCATAAAATGCTCAAGCTCATATACTTGGATATTTAAACCATCTTGAATCATAGGCTTGTATGCCATACTTACATAATACTCATCACCAACAGTTAAATCTTCAGACACGCAGCGTTCAAAGTATTGTTGCATAAGATTAGCACTTTTAAAATAGTAAGTTCCACTTGACGCAAACTCATCTATGGGAGAATCAGTAAATGGTTTTTTTTCCTGGATATCTAATGCATGCATTTCGTTTTCTATTACATAAGCATAGTAATTACTCCAAAGAGTGTGTGGATGAAAACCTCGATAACATGGAATTGCTCCATCACATTCTGTTTGCTGAACTACATTACAAAAATCAATATAATTCCAATCACAAGTAAAATCTGCATAATTTACTATGGTTGGTTTTTTAAGATCAAGAAAATCTATTGCCTGCAAAACTGCATGAACTGGGCCTAATTTATGTGGGTTAATTGGTACAATTTTACTTTTTGGTGCTATAGCTCTCAGGATTTCATCCATTCGATATTTCTTATCATTAAGATGATCTTTATTACAAATAAATGTAATATCATTCTCGCCAGGAAACATTTCTATTACATGCTGGATAATAGTCTTACCATCAATTACTATGAGTGGCTTTGGTATAGAATAACCAGCCTTAAGGAATCTCTCTCCAAATCCTGACATTGGTATTACTATCTGCATACTATCATCTTTGAATAGATTTACGATACTTCTCAGCATCCCAATCAACTAACTCTGCCTCTTCTTGTTCAGAAAGATATCGTAACTCATCATCAGATTGAGTACGAAGCAATATATTGGATAAACAATGCAACATCGATTCTTCTATTTCACCCAAATTTTTTAAAATGAATACCCCAAGATTTCGAACAATAATAATATTTTTTTTATCATCTATTTTTCCAAAATAGTTATCTTTAAGATAGACCTTAAACTCTTTAATACTTAAAACAGTCATTGGCCCAGCTCCAAGAAACACTACGTGATCAGGATAAAGAGTGCCTTTAGAGGCTATAAAACAGGCAGTTTCATCAAAGGCAAGAGAATGTATAGATTGATTTTTAGAGAGGTAATAATCTGAATTAGAAATTAAAGATTCAACACTATTAAAATTATCATCGAACTCATAAGACCTTATTTCTCTTTTAACTCGATTCTCAATTTCATCCAAAAGTATTGATGCCTTTTCAATACTCTCTGCCCCAAAAAGTACGCCATGATTCGCCAAAACAAGGACATCTGGATTTGAGGCCATCACTTGTTGTGCAGAATAAGCCAGAGGAACTCCAGGCCTTACATAGTCTACCCATCTCCAATTAATGCCATCAAGAAGATTAGTAAGCTTTTGCTCACCATCTAGTAGAATTGAGTTTGAAATTATATTAACTGAGTGAAGGTGAACAACATATTTATGTGGCATCAATAAATGCAGAAATGTTTCAATGGATGGACGTAACGATTCAACAGAATTATCTAGTTGAAAGTTTTGAGCTACTAAAAAATCTGAAGTGTTAAACATTTCATCTTTACGATGTTTGTGAATTACTGGAATAAAGATTTCTTTTCTAAGGGCATCACGTAACCAACAACCAGATGCCTTAACCCATAAAATCTCACCATCTTTAAATGATGTATTTCCACCAGCGCCTTGAACCAAATCTAGATTATTACCTATATTTTGTGAAAATTTGAGAAATTCTTTATTTATACTAGGTTTTTTTCTTAGCATGCGCTACTGCAACTCCTAAAGTAATACCAATAAATACCCATAGCATTCTATACCTTAACATATCTTCGTTAATAGACATATAAGCATGCATCAACCAAAACAAGTAAAGAACATAATATGTATTATCAAATGACAGATCACTCTCTCTAATTTTATAGAGCGCTTTAGAAATCATATAAACAAGAAGAAATAACGAGAGAATTCCTATGACACCATGTAAAGCAAATCGTTCTAAATAGGTTGAATGAGGAGTATGGCCAGAGCCTGCGAGTATCATATTTAACTCATGGTTTCTGAGACCATTTTTTGTAAATTCAGCAACACCCTCGCCCCATGGAAGCGATTCAAATCCTAACTGTAAGTATAAAATTTTTAGCTGAACTAAAAGTGAAGGGCAAAAATAGACATTCACCTCATCTAAGCTCGAGAAAACAATTTTATTGCCATAAACACACTCTCCTGCTGCTATTCTTTGTGAAAATTCAGGATAAACCAAACTGAGATCTACATCATTCCCTATTATCATAATATGAGTAGAAAATACATAAAGGATGAGACCCGAAAACAAGATAATTGCTAATAAATACTTTCTTGCTCTTTCAAGTTTCAAAGAACGAAGCAATCTGCTAAAGTACCAAGTTGTATAAGTTAAGATAAATATTAGTAATGTTTTTGAAATTGTAAGGATTAAAGCTATAAAAATTATAATGAACGATACTAAAACAAATCTTTTAGATATTGAATTAGAATGATATAGTGGAATTGACATTAACGAAGAAACAAACAATGAGTATGCTAATGCATTAGGGGTCAACGAAAATCCCATCAAACGCGGAAATCCAATAAAGTAAGGGGTTGAACTTCCCGTTATAGTAACAAGACCAGTCTCAACATCAGCCATAACCTCAACACCAGCCATAAATAATAATAAGCCTATAATCGCAATAAGGGCATTTATCAAGCCAGACCATAAGACTACTTTTGCAATAAATAACCAGCCAAACTCAATTGTTAGATATAAAAAAGAGATGGCGATGACTACTAAATATAGTGAGCCAATAATCATCATATCATTTCTATCAAAAAAAGCTCTCAAATCATCATGTGCCAAGACAGGAAATATAAAAGACGCGACCCATATTATTGAGAAAATAAAGAATATCTTAACTAGTTTAATATTATAATTAAATAAGCCTAATAAATTTGCTCTCTCCTTAATAAGTATTGAGGAGAATAGCAAAATAAATACAGGATCAGCTAAAGAAAAACTTGGTTGCTGGAATATTCTGAACTCAATAAGGCAGATATATAATATTGAAAGTAATTGAACTATATTATCAATTTCAAAAGTTTTATTGTTTAAAAAATAAGATTTAAGTCTCATATTTAACATTTTTACATGAAAAGTTAGAGGGTTTCAAAAAGGTTTTAGTAAAACAAATCATAATATAATTAACCTTTAAATCCTTGACACATAAATCTTACAACATCATCTACATCATAACTTGCTTTCCATCCCAAGTTTATTTCGGCCTTTCTAGGATTTGCATAGTTCTCTTTTATATCTGATAATCTAATAAATGTCGGATCAATTTCTAGATGTTTTTTCCAATCTAGATCATAAAAATTAAAAACTGCTTCCACAAAATAAAGAAGCGGGACACTTCTGCCTGTTCCAATAATATAGTCATCAGCATTCTTTGACTGCAACATCAACCACATAACTTCGACATACTCTGGGCCCCAACCCCAATCCCTTATAATATTAGTATTACCTAAAATCAATTTTAATTTTTCTTTATTTGCTATTCTATTAGCAGTTTGAACAATTTTTTGAGTCACAAAAACTTCTGGCCTTAAGTTAGACTCATGATTGAAAAGAATTCCATTACAAACAAACATATCATAAGAATTACGATAATTGATTACTGATAAGTGAGCTGCTGATTTCCCAACAGCATATGGACTCTTAGGGTTTAATGGACTAGATTCTATTGCTGCATCTGATCCTAAATCACCAAAACATTCACTAGAGCTAGCGTTATAAAACCTAATTTTATTTGAAACTAATCTGATTGCTTCTAGCAAGTTAAGAGTACCAAGAACTAGACTCTTAATTGCCTCTTCAGGATTTTCATATGAAAATGAAACAGAGCTTGGTCCAGAAAGATTATAAATTTCATTTGGTGCGATGTTTTCAATTAATTTTATTACAGCTTTCAAGTCATTTAATGAAACAGATATTATCTCAACTGAATTATCTATTCCAAGCAACTTTAAGTTATTATAGCTAGAAGATGATGCACTCCTTGAGGTTCCAAAAACTTTATATCCTTTTTTAAGCAGAAATTTTGCTAAATAAGAGCCGTCCTGACCTGAGATACCACATATTAAAGCCTTATTCATATTAAAGTATCCTATATAAAATTTTCATAAATACAAAGTGTTTCTTCTGCACATTTTTTCCATGAAAACTCTTTTGAACGCTTTAGTCCAGAGTCTACCAACTGATTGTAAGTAGAAGCTGAAGAAACAACTTGTTCTATTGCATCACTTATTTCACTAGGCTCATAAGGGTTAAATAAAATTCCAGCATCACCTACTACTTCAGGTATTGAGCTTGTTTTAGAGCATACTACAGGACACCCCTGAAACATGGCCTCCAAGGGTGGAATACCAAAACCCTCATATAAGGATGGGTATACAAAAATAGCTGCAGCAGAATATAAATACGACAACATCTTATCATCCCCTTCAAAATACTTTATGAATTTAATTTTAATTTTCATAGAGATTATAAAATTTAACTCTTCCTTTGAAAATTTTCCACCACCAAAACATATGATAAAAAAATTATTTCTTAGAATCTTGGAGTTTGCATAGGCAATTATTAAATTTTTAAAGTTTTTGTACCCACCTCTTTTCCCAACAAATAAAATAAATGGCTCAGGTATATCAGGATATGTAGCATTAGAAACCTTCAATGTCAAAGAATTCCCCAAGTGAACTACTGATGTTTTGCCTTCGTCAATATCAAGTAGCTCAATTAAATCCTTTTGAGTATTCTTTGAAATACAAATAACATGTTCGGCTCTTTTAATAGCATTGATTTTATTCTGTATTGTTTTATCATTCTTAGAAAACATACTTGGAAATTTTTCATGCACCATATCAAAAACGGTTACTATGTTTGCGGCTGACTTAGGACAATTATTTTTACTTGAATAGTAAGTTTCATGATAAATATTTATATCATCTCTAGGATAAATCAACAACTTTGATGCTAACGAGTTTAACCGTGTAATAATTTGCCCTATATTGTTTGGGCCAGCTACCTTAAACCCATTCGGTTTGATTTTTAAAAGATATTCATTTATGTACAATGGGGAAAATATTTCTATATTATTATCTGATGTATTCTCAATATTTCTTGCAAGCTCATAAAAATAGCGTGAAATACCACCATATTTTTGAACGCTAAAAATCTGATGCCCAAATACTATTTTCATTAACTAAATCCCATTAAATCGAAAATAATTTTGAAATCTTATCTAAATTATTGTTCTTTATATCAAGGAGTTGTAAATGTTTGATTTCATTAAGCTGGCTAGCTCTATCAAAAAAATTTAAATCCCCATTTTTGTTTCTAGATTCTCTAAACCTTGACTCAATAAAATCATTTTTTACCTCAAGTGGAAAGCTCTCCCTAAGATCATTTCTTATGAAAAAAGCATTATTACCTGCACTATTTGAACCAATAAAAGAATAACCTTTTTTAGTAGCTAAATTTTTTAAAGCTGAGATTGAGCAGCCATAATATAAATTAGAATAATGAAACTCATTTCTTACAAAAAATTGATCATAAGGAATGGTAACTGATTGATCTCCACCAAATAAATTATTATATTCACATATAACAATCCTTGGGTTTATAACATCAATAGATTCCCAGATCCAATAATCATTTCCATCAATATCAATACTGAGCAGTCCTATATCCTTTTCACTTGTATATGATGAAATTAAATCATTGATATTATCTTTAGTAATGAAAGCTTGGAAAGGTGTTAGATTATATTTCCACATAATTTCATCTTTATTAATATAATCTATATTCTCCTTTGATCCATCAATTACTAATCCACTCCAGTTAAATTTCTTTAAGAGGAACCGTGTATTAGATTCAGTATAGTTTTCTACTCCGAATTCAATAAAAACATTATTTTCTATCTTAAGCTTACTAACTAAAAAAGCAATGATTCCATCCTCTTCCCACTGAGAATAGACTTTAAACTCCACATCTGATAATTTTTCTATGTTATTGTTGGCAAGCATATTTTGAACACTAAGATGTCCATTCATCATTAAGATTGCATCTTGTTTAGCTTCAAGCGTTGCAAACAGCTTTCTAATAATTTTATTAAATATATTTTTAAGATATCTCATTATTTTTTATAGTTATTGAGAAGTATTGGGAATTCTCTGATTTTTGATATAATAATAGAAAGTGAACTAAGATAATTATATATTCAACTTTTAGAATCACTCTGCATAAAACTTAAACTAGCACTCATAATACTCCTAAAAAATTAAAAAGAGTCGTTCTAGATTGTTCAATCTTAATATCTATAAGTGGTTGAAGAGAAGAGTAATTAATATCATCATGAGTCAATTCATCTTCACTGTGATAAAAAATTCTATCAGAAAGATTAAATTCATGCAACAAAGAGGATATTTTATTATAACTAGCTTTATTGGGTGATGAGATAAATTGCTTCCTAAACTTAACAGAGAATACAACACCATGAAAAGAACTTGTGACAATAAATTTTGCCTTACGAATAAGAACGAGCCATTGAAATGGGTCAATGGTTAATAGGTTAATATCAGCACAAGCATGATAATTTCCCAAAGAGACAATCTGTAATTTTTTATCCTTACAATAATCAATCAAATCATCATGTCGTTCATCAATAATACCGCCTGGAGAATATAATAATAAGTAGTCTTCTTCTAATCCACTTGGGATTTTAGTATCAGCCATCTCCCTATCAAACCCATACAACATGGTTGGATCTAACACTACAGGAACATCTATACCTATATTATTAGATATAATTGTTCTAGAATTTTCATCACGCACTGATATTAAGTCAAACTTACTTATAAGTTCCTTAACCTCAGCTGGTAATTCAACATCACTATTAAGCCACCCAAAACTTGCCGCATATGAGGCAAGTTTACTTGCTGATAACCCTTTACCAAAATATGTTAAATCATATCCTACAAGAGGGTTAGTATAGTTCCAAACTTCATCGCTACCAATAATTATATAATCAAATTTTTTATATTTTAATAAGCTTTTAATCCATGTGAATTTAGTTAACTCCATTTGTTTTAATAATTTTTTAAAATTACGTATTTTCTGAATATTAGAAAAAAGAATTTTTGGATTGATCCGGAACAAAAAATATCTATACTCAAGAAACCAATGCCGAATATTTTTATAATTTATAACCTGTGCATCAAATCCTTGATCATCAGTCACTTTATAAAGAGCATAGCACTGCAAATAAGCACCATAATTAATTCCACTATGATAGTTCAATATGCCTATTTTTATTTTTTGATCAGACATTTCTTTCAACATAAACTTCATTTTCAATTTTGACATCACTACTAATTATTTTCCGCAAAGTATAAACATTGTCTAATATTTCTTTTGTATCCTGCCCTCTATTCACGATACAGTTTAATGTTTTAACAGAATAAGGCTGTGTTTTAAATTTCCACCCAAAATATAAGCATGTAATTTTATTTAACAACTTATTATTATCAGATCTAGTAAGTTTGTAAAGCACACGAATAAACTAGAACTTCAAGTCTTTAATAGTGATGTTAAATCAATGATTCCTGAAATAAGAGAATCTACAACTTCCATGGAGTGTTCAGTAGAAAGAAAAATGATACCATTACTATTAACAAATATATTTTTTTTAATAAGTAATTCTTTATAGAATTCTTTTTGAATTGATATATTAGATTCTTGTATATCTCTATCTTTTCTGGACATTACTGGATAATCAGTGAACACTAATCTCAACATAGATCCAATACCAATCATTCGAAGTGAAATGTTATTTTTTATACAGTAATTATTTATTGATTTTTTTACATAATTACCCTTAATGTTTAGATCATTATAAATCTCATCTCGATTTTTAATTAAATACTTTAATAAAGATTTAGTAGTACTCATAGTTAGAGGATTGGCAGAAAAAGTGCCCCCCATAAAAACTGGAATTTTGCTTTGATTGCTATTAATTGCGTCCATTACTTTAGATTTACCAGCAACTATACCAATTGGAAGACCAGCCCCTATAGTTTTCCCATAAGTCACAATATCTGGCATTACTCCATAGTATTCAATGCAGCCCCCTAAAGCTACTCTAAAGCCAGTTATCATCTCATCAAAGCATAACAAGATATTGTTATCATGGGTTACACTTCGGAGATTTTTTAAAAAATCCAACATATCATCTCTTGGATTAGATCCTTGAGATGGCTCAATAATAACCATGGCTATATCATGCTTATTTTTCTTAATAAGATCAAAAGCATCATTATGATTATATGGCAAAACAATAACATTATTTTTAAAATCATCGGGTATCCCAGCTGACTTATGTTGGGTTGAATAATCATTAGAGTGATAATCATGATCATAAACAAATAGTTCATTGCCTCCATGCCATGAGCCACTAAAAATTGCAATTTTCTTTTTGGTGGAGTATGCTCTTGCTATTCTGGCAGCTCTCATTGTCGCTTCAGAACCAGTATTACAAAAAACAACTGAATCAATTTCATCAGGAATGCATTGCTTTATAAGTCCGGCAACTTCATAAGTGTGCTTATTAAATGTAGTGTACAAAATACCTTTTTTCAACTGATTTCGAATTGAATCAGTAATCACTTTAGGGGAGTGCCCAAGAATATGAGTTCCGCATCCTAGGGTAGTATCAATGAACTTATTGTGACTAACATCCTCTAAGAAGCAACTATAGGATCTTTCTATAATTATTCTGGGGTTTGAATAACCTTCGTTTAGGACTAGCTTCTTGTTATCGATGTTCTTGACCTTTCCATGACTTTACATGATTAGTTCCATGCAAAGTTCCAATTACATTACAGCTTTTACAAGGCTCATCTTTTCTAAATCCTTTTCCAAGTGTCCTTCTATATCTAGATAAAGCTTTTGAATTCCATGAGTCTAAAAGAGAGTTTGAAAATAAATTTCCAAATTTCACTTTTTTATTCCAATCTTGAACACATAGCATTACGTCACCATTCCAATCTATCATCATTTGATAGTGAGTATAGTAACAAGCACGCATTGGATCTACTTCAGATTGATTTCCATTTTTGGCCTTTCCACTTCTGTTAGTTAACAAAACTCCATAATCAACATCTTCACTAAACCATCTATTTCTCAAAACATATTTTTCTTCTGAAATTCCAGCTGCCTTAAATAATTTATGAAATTTGTCTATTTGAAACTCACCATCATACAAACTTACAACAATAGTGTTAAGCCCAGATTCAAATAAACCAGTAATCTTTTCTTCATCTAAACTATCACCATTAGTAATTACCTCAACATAAATATCTCCAAACTCTTTAATAATGCTTAGAATATCAGGATTTAGTAAAGGTTCGCCATAGCCTGAAAATACAACACCGCCTTTGTAATTCAACTCATTTAATTCATTAGCAATCTTCTTAGCTAAGTCAACAGACATATTAAGGTTCTGATTTGGATATTCATCGGGCTCAACTCTTGGACAAAAAGTACATAATCTATTACATAACTCTGTAGGATTTATTTCAAGCCATGAAAATAAAGGACTACCTTCATGCATCTGAACAGAATCAACATAAACTGATTTTCGTACAATATTTGGCATTATTATTTCATTAATAATTATTTCTTTTTCCATTTTTTAAAGCCTCTTTAGTAATTGTTAATACGTTAGTGAGTTCCAAAATGAACCATTATAACTTCAAGTATCCCCTTTCATATTGATTTGGAACATTTATATGTTTATTAAAATATGTTGCTGCCCTCCATACCCACCTAGGATCATGTAAATAGCCTCTACCAATGCAAATCATATCTGCATCACCAGACTCAACAATATTTTGAGCTAATTTGAAATCAGTAATTTGTCCAACTGCTCTAGTTAAAATTCCAGTCTTGTCCTTTAATTCTTTTGCAAACTTAACCTGAAAGCCTGGAGACGACTTTAAATTGGTTATTGGCAAAATTCCCCCACTGGAGGCACAAACATATACCACACCAACTCTCTTCAGCTCATTAACTAGTTCCACACAATCTTCAATAGTTGAGCCGTTATCAAGCCAATCTTGAGTGGTTACCCTTGCACCTATAATTTTATTTTTTGGCAAAGTTTTTTTTATTTCAACTACAATTTCCATGATTAGTCTACATCTATTCTTAAGACTACCTCCATACTTATCAGTTCTTTTATTTGATATGGGTGAAAAAAATTGATGAAGAAGGTAACCATGGGCAATGTGAATTTCTAAAGCATCTACGCCAGCCCTACTGGCTCTATTTGCAGCTGCAATAAAATTATCTTTAATAGTTTGTATTTGCTCTAGATCTAATTCAGCTGGCAAATTACTATCCAATGTTCTGGATATTTCAGATGGTGCAACAGTTTGCCATGAGCCTTCCTCAGATTTTAATGGTCGAGACCCTTCCCAAGGAAATGTAACCGAACCCTTTCTTCCCGCATGCGATAGTTGCAATACAATCGCAGTACTTGAATATTGCTTGATTGAAGTAATCATTTTTTTTAATTTAGTTTCATTTTGATCAGAATAAATACCAAGGTCACCCAAAGTAATTCTTCCTTCACTTGAAACTGCAGTTGACTCTAAAACAATCATTCCTGCACCTGAGAGTGCCATTTGCAAATAATGTGCAAGATGCCAATCGGTTGCATTACCATCTTTAGCGGAATATTGGCACATTGGTGATATAACAATTCTATTAGATACCTTCATGGGCCCAATATCTAGATTACTAAAAATTCCTAATTTGTCCATAAAATTTAAAAATTCATATTAAGTTTCAAAACTATTTAGCAACTTTCTGAACTAAAAATTCATTATGAGGATGGAAAATCGCATGCGGCCATGCCCAATATGTTTCAATGTAAAGATTTCCAAGGCCGCTTCCAAGCTTCGGCAAATGAGGAATCCCATCTTTATCAATCATACTATCTAATGGAGTTGCAACCCTGAGCCATTCATTTAGAGGATGTTTATGGATGTGCATTCTTAAAATTAACGCAATCTCTGGTGGCACCTCTGAAAAACCCTGAGAGTTAAGCTGCTTAAATACATCTTCTAGTTTCGTAGCACCACTAAAACCCAAATCTTTTAGACTTACAGACCAAATTTCGTATTCATCATTTAAATCAGAATTCAGTCTGGTTGAGATATCAAGAATCCAGTCACTTAACTTATAGCCCTCTTTAAGTAAATCAGAAACTATATCTGATGTTTTAAAATCCTTATCAATAGTTAAATGTTTTAATTTTTGCATAAAAACTACCTTAATTATTTATTGACTTATTCAAAAGATGAATTATATATTACTCAAAAAATATATGGCTGTATTACACACTTATTCTATTTCATAATGTTCTTTTAAATCAAGTACAATTTGCTACCCAAATCTCCTTCCAAATCACTGGCAATTATTGAAGAGCTGAGGAAGCTCTGCCGCATATTATTTATTTTTTTGAAGAATTTCATTTACTTGATTTTTATTCAGGTCACTATCAAATTTAAGCTTTGGATTTCTTAAAACATCAAACCAGCTTTTAATATTCTCATTGAGAAAATCGTTAGTATTAAATTTATTTTTCATTTCATTATTAATATATACCTCTAAATAAAATATCATTAAAAGTTAAAATTAATTCTTTAATGAAGCCAAATACCAATCATAGGTTTTAGTTAAACCAATTTCAAGATCAGTAGTATATTTCCAGCCAAGTTTTGTAAGCCTAGAACTATCTACCAGTTTCCGAATAGATCCATCAGGCATATTTGTGTCAAAATTGAGATTACCCTTAAAATTAACAACTTTTTTTATTATTTCAGCTAAGTTTTTAATTGTAATTTCTTTACCAGAACCAACATTAATATGTGAAAGCATCTGATTGGTGTTTTCTTGATAGAGTTTAGAATCTAACCCCAATATGAAAAGACAGGCATCTGCCATATCATCTACATATAAAAACTCTCTCATTGGTTCACCTGTTCCCCAAATAATTACTTCATTTAAATTATTAATTTTAGCTTCATGAAATTTTTTAATTAAAGCAGGGATTACGTGCGAATTTTCTGAATGAAAATTATCATTGATTCCATAAAGGTTAGTTGGCATTACTGATCGAAAATCAGTGCCATACTGCCTGTTATAGGATTCACAGATTTTTATTCCTGCAATTTTTGCAATTGCATATGGCTCATTAGTAGACTCTAGATAGTTACTTAATAGTGCACTCTCTTGCATTGGTTGTTTAACTTCTTTGGGGTATATACAAGTACTTCCAAGAAAAAGTAGTTTTTTTACATTATTGAGGTAAGAGGCATGAATAACATTAGCTTCAATCATAATATTTTGATAAATAAATTCTGCCGGATAAGTATTATTCGCAAATATGCCTCCTACTTTTGCTGCAGCAAGAATAACATAGTCAATACTCTCATCTGAAAAAAAACTTTGCACTAAATTTTGATTTGTTAGATCTAATTCTTTATGAGAGCGCGTAATAATATTATCAAAACCGCGCGCTTGTAAACCTCTTATTACAGAAGACCCAACTAAACCAAGGTGTCCAGCTACAAAAATTTTATCATTTTTATTCAATTACAGTTACTCATGGTTGTCAAAAGTCTTATAACCATGTTTTTTAACTAATGAATCTCGCTTAGCAAGATCAATATCATTTTCCATCATCTCATTAACCAGCTCTTCAAGCGTTATTTTTGGCTTCCAGCCTAATTTTTCTCTAACTTTGGTAGAGTCTCCTAATAAAGTTTCCACCTCTGTTGGCCTAAAATACCTGGGGTCAACTTGAACAATTAATTTACCTGAATCTAAATCATAGCCTTTTTCAGTTTCACCTTCTCCTTCCCATCTTAGGCTTTTACCAAGGTAGCCCCAAGAAAAATTAACAAAATCCCTAACTGAATATTGCAAGCCAGTTGCAATACAAAAATCCTCAGGCATATCTTGTTGAAGCATTAACCACTGAGCTTCAACATAATCCTTAGCATGCCCCCAATCTCTCAAAGCATTTAAATTTCCTAGATAGAGCGTATTTTGCAACCCAAGGGAAATTCGAGACAAGGCTCTAGTAATTTTTCTTGTTACAAAAGTTTCTCCTCGAACAGGAGATTCATGATTAAACAATATCCCATTACAAGCATACATACCATAAGCTTCACGATAGTTTACTGTAATCCAATAAGCATAGAGTTTTGCCGCTGCATATGGAGAGCGCGGATAAAAAGGCGTAGTTTCTCTTTGAGGTGTCTCTTGAACATCGCCAAATAATTCAGAAGTTGATGCCTGGTAAAAGCGAGTTTTATCACTCAAACCAGAAATTCTGATAGCCTCAAGAATACGCAGAGCTCCCAAACCAACTGTATCTGCTGTATATTCTGGAGTCTCAAATGATACTGCAACATGAGATTGGGCGCCAAGGTTATAAACCTCATCAGGCTGAATATCCTGAATAATACGGACTAAATTTATGGCGTCAGAAAGATCTCCATGATGAAGTTCAAACCTTTTTTCAAGCTCCTGTGGCTCTCTATATAAGTGATCTATACGATCAGTATTAAATGATGAAGATCGCCTCTTAACACCATGAACTTCATAACCCTTACCCAACAATAGTTCAGATAAATAAGCACCATCTTGGCCTGTTACTCCTGTTATCAGAGCAACTTTTTTCTTTGTCATATTTTTACCTCAAAAATCATTTGAACCATAATTAGAAAAATAAAGCTGTAATCCTTTTAACTAACCCAGCATTTTACTTCTTAATTCTATCGTATATATCTTCAAAACGAACAATATCATCTTCTCCAAGATATAATCCACTTTGGACCTCAATAATCTCTAAAGGGAATTTAGTTTGGTTTTCTAAAGAATGCTTTGCACCTAAAGGAATATAAGTGGATTCACCCTCATTAAGAGTAAATGTGTCATCATTGTTTATTACTGTAGCAGTGCCATTTACTATAACCCAATGCTCGGCTCTTTTATGATGCAGTTGAAGTGATAATTTACCGCCAGGTTTTATATAAAGCTTTTTTACTTGAAAAAACTCGCCTATTTCAATAGTGTCGTACCAACCCCATGGCCTATGAACTTTTCTATGAAATCCAAACTCCGCTCTTTTTTCTTTCTTTAATTGAGAGACTATATTTTTAACTTCGTCCAAGCTATCTTGGTTCGCAATTAATGTAGCATCAGGTGTGTCAACTATTATTAAATCTTTAACTCCAATTGTAGCTATTAGGTGATGAGACGAACTGATGTAGGTATTTTCTGTACTAATAGAAATAACATCGCCTTTAATTACATTACCATTAGAATCTTTCTCTTCGATTGCATTAAGAGCTGCCCAAGATCCTAAATCACTCCAATCAGCATCCAAAGGAACCATAATCACATTTTTACTTTTTTCCATTAATGCATAATCAATAGAGACATTTGGCGACGATTCAAAAGATTTCTTTTCTAACCTTATAAAATCTAAATCTGTTATTGAATTATCAAATGCAGCTTGAATTGCATCAACAATATCTTTAGAGTAAAAACTCAATTCATTTATAAAGAATTCAGGTTTAAAAACAAACATACCACTATTCCAAAAGTAACGTCCATCTTGTATATACTTCTCAGCCAAGCTTTTGTTTGGCTTTTCAACGAACTTATCTACTGGAATAAATTTTTCATTAGAATTAAAATCTGCTTTAAGATATCCATATCCTGTATTTGGATGAGTTGGGACGATCCCAAAAACGACTAATTTAGAATTTTGAGCCTGAGTAGTAGCCATTCTAATTGCTTCATGAAAAGATTCAGTATTTACAATATTATGATCAGCTGATAAAACAAGCAATAATGCATCATCAATTTTCATTTTAATTGTTTGCAGAGCAGCTGCTGTAATAGCTGCAGCAGTATTTCTTCCGACTGGCTCAAGTAATATTGTTGATTTATCAATTTGAATTTGCTTTAATTGCTCAGAAACAATAAAACGATGCTCATCATTACAAATAATTATTGGCTCAACTACTTCGCTGAGGCCATTTAAACGGAGCAATGTTTCTTGGAGCATAGAATAGCCTCCAAATAAATTAATATACTGCTTAGGATGCTGCTCTCTGGATAGTGGCCATAGTCTTGTTCCAGAGCCACCTGAGAGAATTATTGGAACTATTTTCATATAGATTTCATTTTATAGCATCAACTTTCATAGTAACATTTTTGATGAATTTCTTAAAAAAATTATTAAAAACATATTTTAACCAAAATTAAATGAAAAAAATATATTACTTGAATGAAATTGAAGAAAGCAAAATACACAAGCTTGTAAATCAAATTATGTAATAATCCTGAAAGATTCAACCTACACTATAATAGGAGTCTTTACTTAAAGCATAGTTCTTGAAAATAAAAAATGAAATATAACAATATAAATTTCAACGGAAAAACAATCCTAATTACAGGTGGCTCTGGCTTTATTGGAAGCAACCTTGCTTTTTACTTTCAGGAAAACTTTCCAAAATCAAACATAGTGATTTTTGATTGCTTTAGAAATGGTGAAGTTTTTGACAACGGAAACTTGAAAAGTTTTGGCCATTACCAAAACCTTGTGGGCTTCAAAGGTCATATTATTTGTGGAGATATTAACAATAAAGATGATCTTGCTAGTTTAAATGACTATAGTTTTGATTATATTTTTCATCATGCCGCAATTTCAGATACTCGTGTTCTTGACCAAGAGATTGTATTAAGAACCAATGTTAATAGTTTTTATGATGTATTAAATCTTGCAAAGAAAAATAATTCAACACTTGTATATGCTAGCTCTGCAGCTGTATATGGAAGTTCAAATGCCCCTCAAGTTATAGGAAATGAAGATCCAGACAGTCCTTATGGTTTTAGTAAATACATGATGGACCAAATTGCAAGTCATTTCTCAAAAAATAATCAAAAAATGACAGTCGTTGGACTTAGATTCTTTAATGTCTACGGCCCAAAAGAATACTTAAAAAAGACCACCTCATCAATGGTCATTCAACTTGGAATTCAACTTCTTAATGGAAAGTCTCCTCGTTTATTTGAAAATTCGGACCAGATATTTCGTGATTTTATTCATGTTAATGAGGTTGTTGAAGCGAATATATTAGCTTGTAGCCCAAAAAATAATGGAGTCTTCAATATTGGTTTAGGAAAGTCTAGAAGTTTTAAAGACATCTCAAACGTTCTCCAACAAGAACTTGGAACAAATTTAGATGTCGATTACTTCCCAAACCCCTATAAATCTTACCAAATGAATACCTTGGCTGATATAACCTTGTCACAAGAGGTTTTAGGCTTTAACCCCAAAATTTCGCTAGAAGAAGGTATTAAATCTTACATATCAGAAATTCAGTACATCCATAACTCATTGAAATTATGATTAATCTTAAAAACAAATGTCCAAAACTATTGGTTCTTGGTGACTTAATGATTGATCACTATCTTTGGGGGTCTTGTGAGCGAATCTCGCCAGAAGCACCGGTTCAAGTTATCAATGTTAGTAACGAGAGCTCAATACTTGGGGGTGCTGGAAATGTTGTTAATAACCTTCAGAGGTTTGGTGCAAAAGTTGACTTAATTAGTGTTATTGGTAATTGTGAAGCTTCAAATGAATTAAAAATACTGCTAAAAAATATTGGTGTTAGCACTAAATACTTGGCCAAACAAAATGACAGAATAACTGCAAAAAAAAGTAGAATTATTTCCTCACAACAACAGGTTGTTAGATTTGATCGTGAAAGTACAGAAGATATTAACTTAGAATCACAAAATACAATTATTAAAACTTTTACTTCGATTGTTAAAGACTATGATGCAATATTAATATCAGATTATGGCAAAGGCATATTTACTTATAATCTAACTCAGTCATTAATTACTATCGCAAAAAAATACAATAAAAAAGTATTAATTGATCCTAAAGGTATAGATTATTTAAAATATAAAGGCGCTTACTTACTTACTCCAAATAAGAAAGAAGCAAGTGAAGCTTCAAAAATTAATATTTTAGATGATAGAAGTTTAATAGAGGCAATAACTCTACTGAAATCTTCATGTAACCTAGATGTTTCCCTCATTACTTTAAGTGAGAATGGTGTTGCAATTTATGATGACAATTTTCGAGTTCACCCTACAGCTGCCAGAGAAGTTTTTGACGTAACTGGTGCAGGTGATACAGTTCTAGCATCACTTGGTTTTTCTATAGCTTGTGGACTTAAAATTGATCAGGCTGTTGAGTTTTCAAACCTTGCGGCAGGAGTTGTTGTTGGCAAAATTGGAAGTGCCACCGCTTCATTAAATGAAATTATCGAGTATGAATCAAGCATAAATAAATCTACCAGTGATAAGCATATTAAAACACTTGATGAAATAACCTCTTTAATTAAAGATTTGAAAATAAGGGATAAAAAAATTGTATTTACTAATGGTTGCTTTGATTTACTTCATGCTGGACATATAAGCTTTTTAGAAACTGCAAAAAGTTTTGGGGATATTTTGATACTTGGACTTAATTCTGATCGCTCAGTTACTGCTTTAAAAGGTAAAGAGAGGCCTATTAATATTCAAGAAGATCGAGCATATATTCTTGCTGCACTTGAAGTTGTTGACTATGTTGTAATCTTTGATGAAGATACGCCATACACATTAATTAAGGCAATAAAACCTCATACATTAGTTAAGGGTGGTGATTATAAGGGGAAGGAAGTTATTGGGCAGGATATTGCTGATGAGTTAAAATTAGTTAAATTTGTTGATGGCAAAAGCTCAACTCAAACTATTGAAAAAATTATACAACGAAATTAATTATGCAATCAATTATCAAAAATGAATTTAGTGAACATATCAAGACTAGTTATGCTACATTAAACTCTATTAGTAAGCCTATTGAAATTGCCACTAAAATTTGCATTAATAGTCTCAATAATGGTGGCAAAATATTACTGATAGGGAATGGTGGAAGTGCAGCTGATGCACAACATATTGCTGCAGAACTAGTTGGCAGATATAAAGCTAAACGTAAAGGACTGGCAGCTATTGCCCTTACTGCAGATACCTCAATAATGACTTCAATTTCTAATGATTTTGGCTACAAAAATGTATTTGAACGTCAAGTGGAGGCCTTAGCGAGTAAGGGAGACGTGTTAATTGGTATTAGTACCGGTGGTACCAGTGAAAACATAGTTCGCGCACTCAATACTGCCAACACTATTGGCTGCAAAACTATTGGATTAAGTGGGAAGGATGGGGGCGAATTTACTTCTCTCTGTGACATTAATTTAATAGCAGTAGCTGAAGATACTCCTCGCATTCAAGAAATGCATATATTGATTGGTCACACTATTTGTCATTTGATTGATCTAGAATTTAGCTCAACAAAGTAACGTTGAATAAAAAAATATATTTTATACGCTCAACTTCAACAAAGTTTGGTGGAGCAGAAAATTATCTTTCTAGATTGTCAAAAGCTATGACAATAAAAAAAATTGAGCACCAGATAGTTCATTCTTTATTCCCAAAGTTTCTGCCATCTTGGATACGAGTAATATTATTTAATTTCCAAGTAAATCTAACAAAAAAAAATAAATTTTATTATTCATTAGACCGTATAACTTGTCCTGACATATATAGAGCTGGTGATGGTGTTCATAAAGTTTTTTTAACTATTGAAAAAAAATCGAAATTAAATTTACTTCACCCTATATATTTGTACTTGGAGCGTCAATGCTTTAAAAATGCAAAATATATTATTGCAAATTCAAAAATGGTTAAACAGCAGATAATTGACTGCTATAACATCAGCCCCAACAAAATTAATGTAATTTACAACGGTATAGAATTAAAAAAAATTAATTATAAGAAATCCTTTAGGAAGCTTTCGAAGGAATTTATAATTAAACAAGATCAATCTATTTTACTTTTCGTAGGTAGTGGCTTCAAAAGAAAAGGAGTATCAGAATTCTTGCAAATTTTTTCTAAGTTAAAGACTAAGAATATTATAGCTTTCATTATTGGAAAAGATAATAACACTCAATATTATCAAAATTTAGCTAAAGAATTAAACATTGATAGTCAAATCATATTTACCGGTCCGAGAGTGGACGTTGACGATTTTTATACTATTGGCGATATTTTCCTTTTCCCTACACATTATGATCCATTCTCTAATGTAGTATTAGAGGCTATGAACTTTGAAAATGTAGTATTCACAAGTAATAAAAATGGGGCCAGTGAAATTTTAGATGACAATTTTATTATAAATGACTCAGATAATAGCTGCATAGGCTCTTCTATTGATAGCCTATTGGCAGACAAGTCAGCTTTAAATGCAGAAAAAATAAAAAATAAGGAAAAATCTGAGTTATTTTCGATTGAGAAAAATTTAGATATGACACTAGAAATGATTAGTAAAATTGAATAAAAATAGCACTGCAAGACCAATAAAAGTTTTGATTGAGCTTCCAACATGGCTAGGTGACTGTGTAATGACAACACCAACTATTGAAAATATTATCGATTACTACGTTGATGTAGAAATAACTTTAATTGGCTCTATTGTATCAATTGAAACTTTAAAAAACCACCCAAAAGTTGTAGAAGTAATCGTATTAGACAAAACATATAAATCTTTATACAAAATTTATGAAAGACTTAGTGTATTTGATGTTTATTTCTCCTTTAGGAGCTCATTTAGAGCCAGATTATTGAAGTTTTTTGTTAAAGCAAAAAACAAATATCAATTTAATAGTAGCAAATACCCAAACCGCCATCAAGTTGAAAAGTATGCTGACTTTATTAATGACAGTCTAAATATTGATGTTCATGCGGGTAGCTTAACCATATATAAAACTAGTACAAAGAATAAAAAAATCTCCAAAATACTAGGTATTAATCCTGGAGCCTCATATGGGAGTGCTAAACGCTGGTATCCAGAGAAATTTGCAAAAATAGCTATCGAATTATCTGATAGGTTTGACATTATTATTTTTGGAGGAATCGATGAGCAAGATTTTGCAAAAAAAATAGAAAGAATATTAATAAAAAATAATATTAAAAATTATCGCAATCTTGCAGGAAAAACTTCAATTACTGAGTTAATTAACTATATTTCAAATTTAGATATTTTTATCACTGGAGACAGTGGTCCAATGCATTTGGCAGCCAGCCTAGAAATACCAACAATAACGATAATTGGACCCACTAACGAAGCTGAGACCTCACAATGGATGAACCCTAAAAGCATTGTAGTAAAAAAGAATTTGGACTGTCAACCATGCATGAAAAGAACTTGTCCATTAAAACACCATAATTGTATGAAACTAATAGAAGCTCAGGAGGTAATTGACAATGTTCATCTTATCTATCCATCATTATCTTAAAAGAAAACAAAATGAAATATTTAGGAGTAATATGCTTTTTTTATATTTCAATTGCATTATGTGTTAAAAAAAACTTACCCAACTGATTTTTTAATTAATTTACTCTTCCTGAATTGTGCAATTAACAAACCTAAAACAAACATTGATAATATTGCATTCTCATGATGAAGTGTCGTATTGAACCAGCCTATTCCAAGATTCACCATTACAACACTAATGCTGCTTATAACAATCCATTGATTTTCTCTACTAGTTATTAATTTAATTAGAGCCCAGAATATATAAAACCAAAACCACATAAAAATAGAAAATATCAATAATCCACCACTTATAAGATAGGTGTAATAAATATTATGCGCATGTGCTGCGGTAGATGTATATGAATCAATATGAAAAACTCCCTTATCCTTAAGAACTGCATCCTTAATATCATCTATTTTGATCTTGCCATGATTTTTAAACCCAATACCAAGGATAGGATTTGTCTTATAAGCATAATAACTAAATTCACGTATTTTATCTCTTGCACTATCGCCCAATAATTGTTGTTTATTCATATATTTTACTAAAGACCATGGAGGATTATTTGCAAATGAAATCCCGATGCAAGTGGCAACTACAAAAAAAATCAAAAACAAAGAAGGTTTTTTTATTCTAATTGAAAGATAAATAAAATCGAGTGAGGTGATGAGTATTAATAATCCAAATGCAGCAACGCTCCCAGTATCAATTATTGTGAAGAATAATACTAATGATGCTACAACTAGAATAATTTTTTGGTAAATATTAAGATTATTAAAATTAAACAGCAATAAAGCCAATGAAATAGCATAAGAAATTACGAGATATATTGCGGTATGGTTAATATGCCCAACTGAGTTAAGCTCTTTCAAATCACCATGGCCTGTGTAGTAACTGAATATCAATGTCAAAAGCACAGCAACTAAAGCAAATAAGGCTGCTTGAACAAGTTTTTCTTTTGAAAAACTTGTTCTCGAAAGTACCCATGCTATTAATACAAATCTCATAATATCTGTAAAACCTCCTCCAGGAAATTGATAAGTAACTATTGCATTTATACTTACGAATATATCGGCTATGATCCACAATAAAAATATGGTGTCGATCATTAACCATTTACCGCCCCAGTCATTATTATTTTTCGCAATAACAACCCAAGACACGACAAATAGAAATGAAAATATGTTTTTTGGCGCCTCAAGAGAAGGTAAACATATTAGCAATCCAATCAAGAATAAAAACCTAATATCAGCCTTAACTATTTTATTATTAACTATTTTAAAAATTTTTTGCATTTTTATCTATTTAAATTGCTAAATGCTAGTACTTATTAATTCTTAAACAGGAGTCAGAATTAATAACTGTTTCTGGCAAAGTTATTTTCATAATAGCTAACAAATCTTTTTTCATCGCAATTGCAATATGCAAGGGTCCTGAGTCTGAGCATACTACTAGTTCATTTTTCTTCATTAGATCAATAAATTTGAGAGATGAATGGTCTTTTTTTTCAAACAAAAAATTTTTACAATTATCCCTGAAGTGAGATTTATCCATAGAAGCGATTGTAATTTCAGGATGATTATATATACTTATGAAATCAATTATAAGTCTATTTAAATGATCACTAGATATATTTCTTTTAGTATCAGTTGACTGAGGGCAAATTAATATCTTCTTATAACTCTCTTTTAAGATTAACTCATTAATCGCCCAGTCTTTTTCTGGTAATTTTAAGTACCGTCTCACTACTTGGTAGTGGTTAATAATATTTGGCTTATAAAAATCTTTGTAAAATAAAAACTTATCACAATAACTTATAAAATAACAACTATCCAAACCGTTTGACCATGGATTAAAACCGATATCAAACATTCTTTTTTTTAATAACTTACTAACCTTAAACATTTCAAATAAATTTCTCTTATTAAATGCAATACATTCAATAGTTGGTAAAAATTCACTTATATATGGTCTCATTTGTCTTGGACATAAAATTAAATACTCTTTTTTAGGATAATATTCAATAAATTCCTTTATTACTACTAAATCAATAATTGTATCGCCATAGCGGGTAAAGATTGAAAAAAGAATTTTTTTAGAGTCTTTAATATCATCAAGGCTGGGTGGGAAAGATACGATTTTTTTTGTTTTTTGTTTTAAAAAAAAATTAATCATTACCAAATACCCATTTTGATTAACTCATCAATATTTTTTCTACAAACTAAATTCCAATCTATCAAAGGTGACATTACGCCTTCTGTTAGATGAGTTGAAAGTCCTTTTATTGGAGAAATACAAATTGCTTTATTACGAAATGATAATCTTCCATAAACTCTCTCACTTAGTATTGAGTCACTTGGCCCCATAGCAGAAGCCTTAATAGATTTTTCAAATTTCTTAATAGTACTTGATTGTAGTAAAAAGGTATGAGTTGTGTTAGTTATTTGTCGCCAATGACAATATTTAGATAGAAAAATATAAGAAAGTCTTTTCCAAGGAGGCTCATAGCGATCAGGGTAATCTGGTGGATGAATAATCAATGGGATACCAGATATATCACCAATTAATCGATTTACATAATTTTTCTTTTTATGAGAAGTCTTTAGATATTTTTCTTTATTTTCAATAAACTCAGAAATATATTTAAAGGAATGGGGTAAGTGTAAATAGTCATCCTCACACATATAAATCCACTCATCAGATGGGATGTCTAATGCTAAAGTAATTTGCTCCTGAAGAGATTTAGCAGCACTGCCTAATATTTTATTGTAAATAACTATATCTTCAAATTTACTGAAAAATTCAATTAATTCTTGAGATAAATCATCACCAATAATTATAAATTGGTATTCAGCACCTTTTAGAGATTGATAAAGACTATAAAATGAAACTTTAATAATCTGAATCTTGTTTAAATTAAATGGCCTTTGAGCATTATGGACTGACTCAACCTTATCACATGCTCGAAATAATATATTATATTTTATTGTCATTTTTTCTAAAGGACTTCAATATTAAATGTCAAGGTACTAGCTCTAAATATAAAGCAATATTTTTGTTCATATCTTTTTGGGCTTAATTTAAAAATTAATCTTGCAATTAAACCTGAAATGCCTCCACTAAATGAAAGTTTTTTATGTTTAACTCGTACACTTTTTCCCAAGTAGTGAGAAACACTTTGTTTTTCAAAATGATCTAATGAAAAATATGATAGATGGTGAATATGTGTTGGATCAATCCAAGAAGACAATGAACTGAAGTGTGGAGTAATAATTTTTATATTTGCACCTTTTTGGGAGACCCTAACTAGCTCATCAATTACTTTAGGAATATCATAAAAATGTTCAATAACATTATCTAAAATAATAGAAGTAATTGAATTTTCCTCAAAGGGTAGTTTTTCGTTTTCTACATCACAAATATAATCAGCGGCATGGCATTTAAACTTATCGACACCGATATACCCATTTATTTTTTTATTTCCACACCCAATATTTAATTTCAAATCAACTCCTTAACTTTTTAACACAATTTAGATCTAATATTTACTTTAAATATTCGATAAATCTATTATGAACTTCAACATAAATTTGAATAATATAATAATATCTTAAAGTAACCTAAATAATTGAAACTATCTCTTATTTACTCAAAGCATTATTTACTTCTTTAAGGACACTCTTGACCGAAATATCACTCATAGCACTTTTCTCTGAACAGTCATTAATATTTGGATGATCAATAGGGAAATAGTGAGGATGCTCCAATGCACCATATATTTTGCTTTTAAGCTTACAATGAAACAAGACGACCATAGGAATATTAAAGGTACTCATAATATGCGTTGGGCCAGTATCAACGCCAATATAAAGATGCGACCTAGACATTAAAGCAGCTGTTTCTCTTAGAGGCATCCCGATAAATTGAGTAGCATTACCCTTTAAACCATTACATAATAATTCAAGTTTCTTTTTTTCTTTTTGAGAGGGGCCGCCATAAATTAGGAAATGCACATTAGGTTCTTGGTCAATAATCTTTTCACATAAATCTAAAAAGTATTTGATAGGCCAGTCACGATAATCTTTTGTCGGGAAACTTACTGCCTGTATCCCAATTAATAATTTATTATTTAAGTTATTATTAATAAGAATTTTTTTAGCTAATAAACACTCTTCTTTTATTATAGAAAGCTTTAAGCGGCCAGAATTTTTCAGGATTCCAATTGATTGGGGAAGCAACATAAAAATATCTACAAAATGCATATTTTTTGAAGTTGGAAAATCTACTGATTTATACAACTTATTATTAATCTCCTTTTCTTTTTGTTTGAATGCAACAACTTTACTAGAAGCCCTTAACGCATATAAGACCAAACTTTTATCATATCCATATACAAAAGCTAAATCATAATTTTTTCCAAACCTCGCTCTATAAATTGCAGAATATTTAGATATATCGCCTACCTTGGATACAAATGGCAAATGTTTTACTATTGACTTTCTTTTTGGATGCGCTAAGACTGTAATTTCAGCATCTTTATAATGAGAGGCAATAGACTTAATAGCTGGAGTTGTTAACAAAGTATCACCAATTCTAGAAACAATAATAACAACTATTTTTTTAATAGAGCTAGAGTGCATAATATTTTGACTATTTGATTAATCCTGAAAGATAAGGATTCATTTTTGGATCATTGTACATTTTAAATTGGCGATATATTCGGAAGAATGACTTCCCTTTTTTAGCAGTTTTAAGGAGTTGATTAAGGCATATAGATAAATCTTTTCTTTGCGCTATTAATCGATTTTTTTTTCCTTCAGACAATTTTTTCTGATTAATCTTAATATCAGACCTATCAGCCTGAATTCCCATATGTAGGATTTTAAGACTTACTATTGAAAGCCTATCAATAATTGAACCCGCAGTTTCACTATTAAACCAAGCATCATCATTGACTTTAATATTTGACAATCTTTCTAGAATTTTTTCGTCAATACGCTCAATTGCATCATTCCTATTCTGGTTGTATACATCAATATTGCGTTTATTTTGAGCAATATTACTATCGCCTACATCAATACGTCGAGCCTTATCTTCTTCATCCCATAATTGGCAGTTATACTGGTGATTTCTTTCAATCAAATTCCAAATACTATCATCATCAAACTCAATGGGGCCAGTTAATGGCCAAGAAGAATTCTTATGGCACAAATCGTGATAATCTAATATTTTGTTAGCATCAATATCATTAAAGATATTTTTCATTTTTTAGTCCTTAATATTAATTTTTATGTTTTTTGAGTACATTTTAATTACAAGATGTGATTATAAATTTCCAATATTTTTGAAGACATAAATTTTAGCGAAAACTTTTCATCAATTAGTACTCTGTTTTTATTAATATTGTCTTTATTTAAATAAAATGACACCCCTCTCACTAAATCAATAATGCTATTAGTTTTAACTAGTTGGAAATTATCATTGAAAAATAAATCTTTTGTGCTACCACTATTTGAAGCAACAACACTCTTTTTCATGAATAAAGCCTGCATTACTGATTGAGGAACGCCCTCTTTAGAATCTGATGTTAAAACCAAGATGTCAATTGCTGTCAACAGTTGTGGAACTTGATCAATATGTCCAAGCATATGAACATTTTGAGCTAAACCCAAATCTACAATTAAGTCAATAATATTGCTTTTTTGAGGGCCGTCACCTGCAATCAAGAAGGTAAGTTTTTTTTCAGGATATTGTTCAATTAAAGAATTTGCCATTTTTAAGAATAAATCATGGCGCTTAAATTGCCTTAAAACAGCAATTATACCAATTACTATTTCACCTTCATTTATATTAAACTGCTTCCTACATTTTTGTCTTTCATATCTATTAATATTAAATACTTGAGTATTAATTCCAGTTGGAATAGAGGCAATTTTATTAGCTTTAATGCGATTATGCTTAATCATATTATCCTTTACACTTTCTCCAGTTGTAAAAATATAATCAGCAAGTTCATTTATAAAATTAAATCGTGATGAGCTAATAGGGTTAGATAGATGACGTGTTCTGATAAATTTTACACCAGAAATCCTTGCTGCTAAGCCGCCTACCCATGAGTCTTTACCACTATGAGTATTAACAATATCAATAGAATATTTTTTGATAATTTTATTAAGACTAAATAATGTCTTTAAATCCATATTTCCTTTAAACGGAAGAGTAAAAACTTTAATGTCACTTTCTAATGCTTTTATCTTAATAATGCTATTATTCTTACATGCAAGAAAAACCTCAACATCTTTTGAACGAATTACCTTCATTTCATCTATTATTCGAATCTCTTGGCCACCCCATCCTTCAGACCACTCAGTATGCAAAACCCTGATAGTTTTATTCACCCAACATTTCCTTAATATTATTTTTGATTTGAGAAAAATTTAAATCCATAAGGCAATCACTGATCTTACTTCCATCACATCCATCATTACCACAAGGCTGGCAAGCTCTACTTTCTGAAAATACACGATGAAGCCCCATATTCTGAAGGCCATTAATTAAAGGATATCCAGAATTAAATAAATTATTATCCCATGGGCCCCAATGGTTCGCTCCACTTGGTCCAAAAAAAGCAAGAACTGGAACATCATTTGAAGCACTAATGTGCATTATTGAAGTATCCACCCCAATAAATAGTTTAGCTTTTTTATTTATTGCAGCAACTTCTTTTAAAGAGAGTTTTCCAGAAAGATTAATAGGCTTAGATTTACATTGAAGCAGTATTTTATTAATTTGCTCAAGTTCAAATTGATCTGAAGAAGCTGTCAAAATAACTTTCAGACTTAAATCAATCTCACAGTAATCAATTATTTGAGACATAGTTACTGAAGAAATACATTTAAAGAGCCATCTTGAAACTGGATGGATATGAATAAAACTATCAACATTATTTAACTGTTTATTTACTTTTTCATCATCATTTAAACTCCAGAAAATATCAACTTTTTTATTCTTTATTGGAATATTTAAAAGTCTAAGTGGATCTAAGCTTGTTTCAACAGTATGTCTTAATTTTTGTTCAGGCATTTTATGATTAATTGCTTTTTTTAAGAACCAATTTTTATTCTCATACCCAATCCTGATAGGAGAATTCGTAAATAATGCAATCAAATCGCCGCGATCACCACTAGTTAAGTTAATGACAATATCATAATTTTCCTTATTAAAATCTCTTACAAATTTAAATTCCCTAAATATTCTTTTAAAAAAATATAAGGATTTAATAACTTCCCTATCATAGGTTATTATTTTATTTAAATTTGGATTTAAAGTTAACATCGCCTCAGTTCCACGATTTATAGCAAAGTCTATTTCTGCATCAGGATAATGACACTTCAGATTATTAATTAATGGAGTTGAAAGTAGAACATCACCAATATTTCGAAATTTGAGCAAAAGAATCTTCATAGTTTCTATTTAATATATTTCCAAAAAGTATATTTTGCATATATCTTTGCTATTATGAATCCGTGCCAGCCATCAATAAAGCCCAACTTGATAAAATAAATCTTAAAAAATGTCCAACAAGGACTTATGATTGCCTTGAAAATATTTTTCTTCTTGTTACTTAACCTAGAATATTTCTTTTGCTTTTCTATAAACTCACTAACATCTTCATAGGCTAAATGAATCATATGATTTTTTAATTTTGTAACCTTCCCATTTACTCTAACACTTTCATGGACTGGAACATTATTGAATCTTCCCTTTAATCTATTAAACAATCGAATGCTGTAATCAGGGTAAAGACCACAAGTCTTTATATTTTTACCAAAAAATCGATTGAGCCTTGCAACATGGTATCCATCAAATAATGGATTATTTAAAGTTTCAATAATTTCTATCTGTAAATCAAGAGGAATTCTTTCATCTGAATCAAGAATAAAAACCCAATCATTAGATGCAAGATTAACAGCATGATTTTTTTGCGCGCCAAACCCAAGCCATGCTTGCTGATGAACTATAGCTCCAAGTTTTTTTGCAATTTCGCAAGTTTTATCTATTGAATTACTATCCAGAACAACAACTTCTTTGGCAAATTGAGCAGACTTTATGGCATCTTCAATAAAATTTTCCTCATTTTTTGTAATGATTACAACAGAAAGTGAATTACTCATCTAAAATAAAAATTATTTACTAAGTAATTTATTATACTCGCTCAGTTATATGGCTATAAAAACTATTTTTCTTGATCGTGATGGCGTGATTAATAAAGAAGTTAATTATCTTAATAAGATTAAAAACTTTGAATTTATTGAAGGTATTTTTGATGCATGTCACTATTTTCAAAATTTGGATTATAAAATTATTATAATTTCAAATCAATCGGGTATTGCTAGAGGTTATTTCAATGAAAATGACTATAAAAATCTTACTAAATGGATGCTTAATCAATTTGATAAAAGAAGTGTCTCAATCCTAGATATTTTTTATTGCCCCCATGGACCAGAATCAAAATGTAATTGCAGAAAACCTAAGTCTGGTATGTTTATTGATGCTAAAACTAAATATGGCATTAGTATGAGAGATTCCTGGATGATAGGTGACTCTGAGTCTGATATTCAAGCTGCTAACAATGCTGGAATATCAAACACTATACTTGTTAGAAGCGGCCATTCAATTAATGAATCAAATTCAAAATCAAAATATATAATTGACTCAATTAAGCAATCAATAGACGTAATTAAAGCCTAATTATTATAATAATCCTTATACCATTTAATAAATTTTACTACCCCTTCATTAATGGTTATTGATGGCTTATAATCAAAATCTTTAACTAATTCTCGAACATCTGCATAGGTATCAATAACATCCCCAGGTTGAAGTGGTAATAGCTCCTTATTTGCTTTAATTCCTAATGCATCCTCAATAGCTTTAATATAATCCATAAGTTCTATAGGAGAACTATTGCCAATATTATATATTCGCCATGGTGCAGAAGAAGAACCTGAATCAGGCTTATTACCATCCCAATTTTGATTTGGTACTGCTGGCTGATCCAGAACACGTTTAACGCCTTCAACGATGTCATCAATATAGGTAAAGTCTCTTCGATGCTTACCATAATTAAATACCTGGATTTTTTCTCCTGCTAATATAGATTTTGTAAATTTTTGCAAAGCCATATCTGGCCTATCCCAAGGACCATAAACAGTAAAAAACCTTAGCCCAGTTGTTGGTAATCTATACAAATGACTATAACTATGGGCCATAAGTTCATTAGCTTTTTTACTTGCTGCATAAAGACTTACAGGGTGATCAACATTATCATGGATAGAAAAAGGTGATTTTGTATTAGATCCATAAACCGAGCTACTTGATGCATATACAAGATGTTTAACTTGATTTTTTCGACAGCCTTCAAGAATATTCGCAAAACCTACAATATTAGTATTAATATAGGCAAGTGGATTTTTAATAGAATAACGAACCCCAGCTTGAGCAGCTAAATTTACTACTCCTTCAAATCTGTTTTCTTTAAACAATAATTCGACTAACTTTGTATCTTCAATATCAATCTTAATATGTGTGTAATTTGGATGGTTGAGGCAACGATTAAGTCTTGCTTCTTTAAGTGCAGGATCATAATAATCATTATGATTATCGACCCCAACTACCTCATCACCTCTATCCAATAAACATATTGATAATGCAGAGCCAATAAATCCAGAAGCGCCAGTTACTAATACCTTCATAAGGCTCCTTTAATCAGAATTAAATAAATCACGTGAATATACTTTGCCAATAACATCTTTAATTTCATCAGTAACTCGGTTAGCAATAATTACGTCAGAATTTTTCTTAAAATCTTTAAGATCATTAATTACTTTTGAATTATAAAAATTATCTGTCAATAGTTCAGGCTCATAAACGATAACCTCAATTCCCTTAGCTTTGATTCGCTTCATCACCCCTTGAACTGATGACTCTCTAAAGTTATCAGAGCCAATTTTCATAATCAATCGATAAACTCCAACAACTTTAGGCTTTCTAATAATAATTGAATTAGCTATAAAGTCCTTTCGAATTGAATTTGCATCAACAATAGCGCTAATTAAACTATTAGGAACATCTTTATAGTTGGCTTTTAATTGCTTTGTATCTTTAGGTAAACAATACCCGCCATAACCAAAAGATGGATTATTATAACCACTTCCAATTCTTGGATCCAGACTAACACCTTTAATAATCTCTAAAGAGCTTAAATCATGAGACTCTGCATATGAATCTAATTCATTAAAAAATGCAACGCGCATTGCTAAGTAGGTATTAGAAAAAAGCTTTATAGCCTCTGCTTCTTTTGAGTTAGTAAGTAAAACCTGTACATCTTTTTTTAATGTTACTCCTAAAAGCAATTCAGAGAATTGTTGAGCACTCTTTGAGTGAGACCCAATAATTATCCGAGAAGGATAAAGATTATCGAGAAGCGCCCGACCTTCTCTTAAAAATTCAGGAGAAAATATAATATTGGTAAAGCTAAATTTATTTTTAACTCTATCTGTAAAGCCAACTGGTACAGTAGACTTAATAACTATTACCACATTAGGATTAATCTTTATTATATCAAAAATGAGAGATTCTACTGATTCCGTATTAAAGTAATTTGTCTCGATATCATAATTTGTTGGTGTTGCTATAATGACAAAATTTGCATCTTCAAATGCTTTTTCTTTACTCAACGTAGCTGCAAGATTAAGCTCTTTATTTGTAAGATAATCTTGTATCTCTGAATCAATAATAGGTGAAATTTTATTATTTAATTGATCTACTCTTTGTTTGTCGATGTCATAAGCCACAACTTCATGCTTTTGAGAAAAAAGAACGGCACTAGATAATCCAACATACCCTATACCTGCAATTGTAATTTTCATATACTTCCCTTCATCAGTTCTTGTGAAATTTCCACAATATCATCTACCTTTATCTCTTTAATAGAAAAATCACCCTTGTCCAAAGCAAAAGGATTAACTTTTGAACTAGATTTTAACACCCTGTTAATATGAGTTTGATAAACTCTATTAATAGGAGTTGGTCCAAATAATACAATTGAGGGTCTATTCATGCCCCAAGCTAAATGAGATGGGCCAGTATCATTGCCAATAACTAAAAGTGAGTGATTAATCAATTGCTTTAATTGATCTAAATTAAGTTCTTGTGCGGCCTCAATAAGGCTTGACTGTTTTTCCATCCACTCAGCTTTTTCTTTTTCTTTAAAATTACCCCATACAACTACACATTTTTTATTTAATTTCCTTGCAACTTCTACAAATTTTTCTTTTGGATAATTTCGGCTCTCCCAAGTTGACCCAGCAACAAACACAATATATGGTTTGCTTATTAATTGATTTTGATTCATAGAGAAAATGAATGGCTGCTTATCTTCAATTTGGCTACTACCTACTCTAATATTTAATGGGCTACATATAACCTTAATATTTCGATCTATACTGTTTTTGTCATAACCAATTGAAATCTTTTGATTATAAAAAACTGAAGCTAAAGACTCTCTTATAGATTTTTTTCCAAAACCTATATATTTTTTAGCTCTAATCATTCTGGCAACTATGGCTGACTTAATTAAACCTTGGGCATCTATCACTAAATCATATTTTTCTAATACTCGTAATTTTTTTAATTCTCTCAATATTAATAAGATAGATTTTTCTTTTTTAGCTTTTTTTAAAGCAACAGTATGAATCCTAGCAATGTGTGGATTATTTTCTAAAACACTCTTAAACTGCTCATCTACAAACCAATCTATTTGTGAATCTGGAAAATGTTTTTTTATAAATTGCAAAGCAACCATAGTATGAATAATATCACCAAGTGCTGAGAGTTTAACGATAGCTATTTTCATTAAAAACTATTTTACTATGCCGAATGTCATTAAAGCGCTTCATATTAAATTCTGCTTTAATGATATAATTTATAAAGCTTAAATTATCCTTAGAATTTATAGAAATGAATTCCCAAAGTAAAGA
>Ga0209816_1000278_pt1 | contig 42118 bp, 34 predicted proteins | sample CoawatmetaG01DNA_FD_187509 | JGI IMG/M metagenome (GOLD analysis project Ga0209816, IMG submission 187509) | Marine microbial communities from the West Antarctic Peninsula - Coastal water metaG017-DNA (SPAdes) (version 2) | ecosystem: Environmental > Aquatic > Marine > Coastal ...
AGCGCCTCCGGCGCTGAACCCCGGAGAGGACCTCGCCGCCATTGTAGCGCCTAGTCGTATGCTCAGTCATATGGCTCACTCTTATCTAAGAGCGAGACCCTGTCAGGTCATTTCGGGGGCCAACTCAGCAAGGCTCCTGCTAGGTCCATCTGCGATGAAGAAGGTTGCCTTCGCAGCTTGGCCAACATTTCCCGCGCTCGTCGTGCTCGCGTCGTGCGCCACAACTGGCTTCCAACAGTCCTCCTTCGAACTGATCGTTGAAGGTAATGAGGCAAGCTATCCAGTTTTCGAGACGGCAGCGAAGGATTGCGGGTATGATGGCCTTCGCAAGTTTCCCGGTGCGACGGTCCAGAACAACATCACCGTAGGTCCCCATTATAACCTATCGCGTGTCCGCAGCCGTGCTGCCCGTTGCACGACAGACTGGGTGGACGCTCATCCCGAAGCCGGTCTCAAAATTAGCGGAGAGTAGGTCCGCTCTTGGGCGTAAGCGGTACGTCAGCTTATGCTGGAAGCCGGCGTACAACTGGCCTTGCGCACCGCGGTGACCGGGAGCAGCATCGTCCGATGATGCTCAATCCCAAAATACTGGCGACAGCTGCAGTTGGCCTAATTGCCCTGTCAGCTTCATCGACAGGTGGCGCCTGCAGCTTCACGCACCGGAAGCTCACGTCCGCACAGGTGAGGCAACATGCGAGATACGATTTCAAGCGTGCGAGCGCTGTGATCGACGCCGTAGTCGTCGAACCGATGAAGTTTGGACCAGAGTGGAAGCCGGGCCTTACACCAACCGCTTACCTTAAGGTTTTGAAGGTGTGGAAGGGGCACGTCGGACAGGAGTTGGTCCCGATAGTTTACATCACTTCCTGCGACATTGGGCTCGAACGCAAGGGTGAAAGGCTGCGTATTCTTTTAACGGGCAACGGCGTTTTCAGAGCCGACCAAGGCATGAACGGCGGTGGCATTGTCGATCTATCGACTTACCAAGCCGAGATAGACCGTCTGGCCGGTGGGCAACGTCCATCAACGCTAACGCATTTCCCCGGTGCAATACCGCCCCCGACCCGCAAGCGGAACGCCCGCTGATGGGCGATAGCGGACGGCCCGCTGTCAGACGCGGGCCTTAAGGAACGTACGCTTATGTCGCGTTCGCTTCACCCGCTCCCGTCTTCCTCCTGTGAACCGGCTCGAACCCTACTCGGGGAGGGGGAATGTCCGCTTTTGGGAGGAAAGTGGTCATTAGCTTGACGCCGCAGTGAAGATTGCAATCACGTACGCAAGCCATGAGGTAATCGCGACTAAGTGAAGCCTCTTCGGATTTCGCACGTGCCGGTTCAAGTTCTCGTCACGAAGCTCTTTATATTGATTGTTTTGTGTGAACCGCCAAATTCCTCGGTGCGGAAAGATGGACGACTTCTCTACCGCAAGAAAAGTGTCCGGGTGACGCTCGATCAAGGCGTCCCGCACCTTCTTCACGAACCAAAACTGCGACAAACAGCAGACGAAGAAAACTGCAAAGGGTATGAGGATGTAGGAGGGCATGGCTCGATCCAGTACGTTGTCTCCTTCTACCCGCGCTGGGCGATGTCCGCTATTGGGCGAAAGCGGAACATCCACTTTCGGGAAAAAGCGAATAGCCTACGCTAAATCTTTAAATCGCCGGTGGTTAGGGCAGGCCCCTGAATTCCGTCGGTAGGGGCTGGCCAAGGACATTGGACCTGATGAATGACCGCTTCCGCACCTTCAAAAAGCAAAGTGCTTGCTGATCTGCGCGGTCGTATGGCTCTTCGAACAGTACGATCTGTGTGTTCGGCAGGAAGGTGTTTTGTTTTGTGAGCAAGTCCGCATCCCGTAAGCGGCGTACGACGACTTTAAAACCGCACGCACGAGCATCGCGCGCGTACTCCGCCACTGTTTCAGGGCGGCCAGCCATACCAACACGCGGGTCACGAAACTGCGGAGGCGCATCGGCGCTGGAAGCTATCATAGCGGCGAGGACAAGCGCGAGCATGACACGAGGTTATCACTGACCAATCGGGCCGCAATATCTTACCCTTAAAGGCGTAACGTCCACTACCGGACGTTCGCCGCCTTCGACTGATGCATGGATGAGCGGGTTGCGAATATTCAGCGTGAAGCACTGCCCGCCGCCAGCGTCGGCGTCGCGATAATCCGCCAAAATGGGCACATGCGTGAAGCGTCCGGTTCGAGCCTGTTAATATCCTTGCGTTACGTCGCGTTCGTCATCGACCGGAGTGGGTAGTGCGGCGCGGAGTGAGGTTTGGACGGGTGTTGGCGCTCGCGCTGATAGGCATGCTGGCGGTGGCGTCGGCAGCCGTGCCGGCTGCGCCGCCCGCCGCGCATCGCGAATCGATCGAAGGATTCGCCAAGGATGCGTGGTCGACGTCCGCGGGTCTGCCGCACAACGCCGTCCATGCGATCACGCAGACCGGGGACGGATATCTGTGGTTCGCGACATGGGAGGGCGTGGCGCGCTACAATGGCGTCGGCTTCACGACCTTTTCGCGCATGTCGACGCCCGCCTTGCCCGACAGCGCGATCGCGACGATCGCCGCCGACCGGTTCGGCAACCTGTGGACGGGTGATACCCGCGGCAATCTGGGGCGGCGTGATCCTGCCGGGCGCTGGCGTTTCTGGGGGCGGGCGCAGGGCATGCCGCGGGCCGCGATCAACCGGATGGCGGTGGACCACGCGGGGCGCGTCTGGGTGGGCTTCGACCGGCTGGGGATCGGACGACTCGATCCCGATGGTCGCTTCACGGTGCTGCGCGGGCCGGCGGGGAAGCCGATCACCGTCTTGCGGATTGCCATCGACGCCAAAGGGCGACCGTGGCTGGGCACGCTGGACGGCGCCTATCGGGCCGATCGCGATGGTCGCCTGCGTGCCATGTCGGCCGAATTGGGCCTGCCGCCGGGACAGGCGATGCCCTTCCGCGACAAGGCGGGATACATCTGGCTGACGGCGGGATCGTCGCTGTACCGCGTCGAAGGGGGGCAGGCGGTCGTCGTGTTCCGCCAACCCGACGGCAAGCGCTTCAGCGACTTTCTACACGCTACGAACGGCGACCTGTGGCTGGGCACCGAAAATGATGGCCTGCTGCGGGTGAAGGGCACGCGCGTCGATCACTTTTCGACGCGCAACGGCCTGCCCGAGGGGCGGATCACCGCGCTGTTCGAGGATCGCGAACACAGCATCTGGGTGGGCGCCAATGGCGGGCTGTTCCGGCTGCGCAAGGCGCTTTTCGCCAATCTGCGGGCCGAAGACGGCCTGTCCGGCAATTACGTCCGGGCGCTCGCCGAGACGCGGGACGGCAGCCTGTGGGTCGGATCGAGCAAGGGGCTGGACGTCGTGCCCCCGTCGGGCGTGCCGCGACCGGTGCCGCTAGGCCCGGCCGCCAATCGCGTATCGGTCATGAGCCTGTCCGCCGGGCCGGACGACTTGCTGACGATCGGTACGTTCGGCGATGGTGTGCTGCAGGCGCGCGGCGGGCGGGTCGTCCGACGCATCACCCAGGCGCAGGGTCTGCCGGCCAATCACGTCCGCGCCTTCGCGCAGGCGCGGGGCGGGGGCGTCTGGGCGGGGACGCAGCGCGGCGTCGCGCTGATCGATCCTGCCGGCCACGTCCGCCTGCCGCGCACGCACGATCTGCCGGCCGAAATCGTCTATTCGCTGTCGGAAACGCCCGAGGGGCTGTGGGTCGGCACGGTGAGCGGCGCGTGGCTGTGGAACCATAGCGGCGTGCATCGGATCGACATCATGGGCGCGGGCCAGGCCAACAGCGTCTTCGGCTTCTTCCATGATCCGGAAACGGGCGACACCTGGATCAGCACCGATCGCGGCCTGTTCCGCCATCGTCGCGACGGCCAGCTGGACCATATCGGCATCGAACGCGGCATGCCCGTCGATGGGCTGTTCCAGATGACGGTCGGGCGCGGCGGATCCGCCTGGATCGGCAGCAACAAGGGCATCGTTCACGTCTGCTTCAAGGCGCTGCGTCTGGCTGCGGACGGCCGGCCGCCCCGTATCGCGCCCGATTTGTTCACCGCGCTCGACGGTCTGGCCAGTGCGCAGAGCAACGGCGCGTCGGGGCCGACGACGTTGCTGCGGCGCGACGGAACGATCTGGATCGCGACGGCAGAGGGCGTGGCGTTCGTCGATCCGCGCCGGCTGGCCCACTTCCGTTTCATGTCGCCCCCCGCAGTCGCGATCGAAAGCGTCGAGGCCGATGGCCAGCCGATGACGGCGGGGCCGGACGGGGCGTACGTGCTGCCGGCCGGAACGCATCGCCTGACGATCGCTTACGCGGGCCTCAGCTATTTGCTGCCGCAGGGCATTCGCTATCGCACGCAGATGGACGGCTTCGATACCGGCTGGGTGGATCGCGAGTCGCAGCGGACGGCGGAATTCACCACCCTGCCGCCCGGCACCTATACCTTCCGCGTCCAGGCGGCGCAGGCGCGTGGCGACTGGGGGCCGGACAAGACGATCACGGTGCGGCTGGAACCGTTCCTCTGGCAACGCTCTTCGTTTCAGCTGGCCTGCGCCGCGCTGGTCATCCTGGCGCTGTGGTGCCTGCACCGCTGGCGGACGCTGGCGTTGGCGCGGCGCGAACGGCAGCTCGCACGGCTGGTCGATGCACGCACCGCCGAGCTGCGACAGCAGAGCCATGTGCTGGAAGAGGTGGCGCAGGAGCGTGAGCAATTGCTCGACCGCCTGCGGGGGCAGGCCGACGCGCTGGAGCAATTGGCGAACGAGGACCCGCTGACCGGGGTCGCCAATCGCCGTCGCTTCAACGATATGCTGTCGCACGTCGCGACGGTTAGCGCGCAGGACGGGCGCCACTGGTCGCTGGCGATCGTCGATATCGACCATTTCAAGCAGGTCAACGATCGCCATTCGCATGTCGTCGGCGACCTGGCGCTGTGCGCGGTCGCGGAGGTGCTGCGCCATGCGGCGCCCGCGGATCATCTGGTCGCGCGACTGGGCGGCGAGGAATTCGCGCTGCTAATGCCCGACACCGATGCCGTGCAGGCGGCGCGCATCGGGGAGCGGATCCGGACGGCGGTGCAGCAGCGCGATTACCGGGGCATCGCGCCGGATCTTGCGATCACGATCAGCATCGGCGTGGCGACCTGCGCAATGCGCGGCGTGGACGCCGCGACCATCTTCCAGGCGGCGGATGCCGCGCTGTATCGCGCCAAAGCATGGGGGCGGAACCGCGTGGTGGCGGACTAAGGACGCCGTTGCTCACGATAACGCGGCGGGCGAGACCGGCTCGCCCGCGTTGAACGGTGCCTTACCGGCTCAGCAGAACGGCCGCTTCGTAGAAGGCCGCGCCGATCAGGCCGGCGGCGGGGAGGGTGACGACCCAGGCGACGACGATGCGGCTGGCGACGTTCCAGCGCACCGCCGACAGGCGCCGCGCCGAGCCGACACCGACGATTGCGCCGGTGATTGTGTGCGTCGAGGAGACGGGGATGCCGCCCATTGTCGCCATGAACAGCGTGATCGCGCCGCCGGTCTCGGCGCAGAAACCCTGCGCCGGCGTCAGCCGCGTGATCTTGGACCCCATCGTGTGGACGATCTTCCACCCGCCCGACATGGTGCCGAGCGCCATCGCGGCCTGACAGGACAGGACGACCCAGAAGGGCACGTGGAATTCACCGCCCAGCATGCCCTGCGAATAGAGCAGGACGGCGATGATCCCCATCGTCTTCTGCGCGTCGTTGCCACCGTGGCCGAGGCTGTAGAGCGCGGCGGACACCAGCTGCAATTTGCGGAAGCGCCGGTCGACGCCCATCGGGGTCAGCTTCAGCGACGACCATGCGACCGCCAGCACCAGCATGAGCGCGAGGATCAGGCCGACCGCAGGCGATAGGAAGATCGCGGCCACCGTCTTGCCGACACCGGCCCAGACGACGCTGGAAAAGCCCGCCTTCGAGATGCCGGCGCCGAGCAATCCGCCGATCAGGGCGTGGCTGGACGACGACGGGATGCCGTAGCGCCACGTGATCACGTTCCACGCGATCGCACCCATCAGCGCGCCGAAGATCACCTGCGGGTCGATGATCTGCGCATCGACGATGCCCTTGCCCACCGTCTGCGCGACGTGGAGGCCGAACACGGCGAAGGCGATGAAGTTGAAGAAGGCGGCCCACAGCACCGCGTGATGCGGTTTCAGGACGCGGGTCGAAACCACCGTCGCGATCGAATTGGCGGCGTCGTGCAGCCCGTTCAGAAAGTCGAACAGCAGCGCGACGCCGATCAGCGCGACCAGCAGCGTGAAGGAGATCGTCATCGGATCACGCGTGATCGATCACGAGACCCTGGATCTCGTTTGCGATATCCTCGAACCGGTCGGCGATCTTTTCCAGATGGCTGTAGATTTCACGATCGACGATGAACCGCATCGTCTGGTTGTCGCCGCATTCCTTGAACAGCGCGCGCAGGCCCTGGGCGTGGTGCTTGTCTACCTCGCCCTCCAGCGCAACCAGCCGTTCGGTCAGCTGGTGCAGGCGGGGGGCGTTGCTGTCGAGCTTGCGCAGCAACGGGATCGCTTCGGCGGTGACGCGCGCGGCTTCGGCGGCCAGATCGGCCATCGCGCGCATGTCGGGTGCGAAGGCTGTGACGCCGTACAGGTCGATCGTCATCGCCGTCTGGTGCATCTGGTCGATCGAATCGTCCATCACGCCGATCAGGTCGGTGATCGCGGAGCGGTCGAACGGCGTCACGAAGACGCGACGCACGTCCTGCAGCACCGCACGGGTGATGTCGTCGGCCTCATGTTCGCGATGCTCGATCTCCGCGATGTGCTGCGCGATCGCGCCATCGCCGCTGAATAGCTGTTGCAGGGCGTCGGCACCGGCGACCAGCGTGGCGGCGTGCGCCTCGAACTGTTCGAAGAAGCGACCCTGCTTCGGCATCAGCGCCTGGAACCAGGCAACCATAAAAGACCTTTCAGTAATGGCGCGGCGCGCATGGAGCCGGGAGAGGCGGCACGCAAGCCGTTTCTGCCCGTTGCGCCGGACCGGGACGGATGGGTGACGCGCGGGAGGCGGCCACTTGTCCGGCGGAAGACACATCGGCCATGCCGAGTTTCCATGACGATAGCATGACTCATCGCGAATTGCGCCAGCCCGCGTGAGGGGTGGGGGCAAGGCCTGAAAAATCGGGGTCGGCAGGATCGGGCGGGATGGCCCCGGCCTTCACGCGCGCTCGACAAGGGCGAGCGCGCGGGGCAGGGCCGTGGCATGTCCTTCGTCGCCACGCTCCGCGCCGCCACCGCCATCGATCACGAGCGAGTGGACGCCGCCTTCGGTGCAATGCGCCTCGACGAGCGCGACGATTATCGCCGCATGCTCACCGCCCACGCCCGCGCCGTGCCGGGGGTGGAGGCGGTGCTGGCCCGCGCCGACCCCGCCTGGGGCTTGCCCGCCTGGACGCCGCGCACGCCCTTGCTGGTATCGGACCTGGCCGCGCTCAATGTCGGCATGCCGGATCCATTGCCCTTCGACCTGCCGAGCCAAGAGGCCGCGACCTGGGGCGCGCTCTATGTCGCGGAGGGATCGCGGCTGGGCGGGCAGGTGCTGGCGCGCGGCATCGCCGCGGGCCTGCCGCATGCCTATCTGTCGGCGCGTCACGCGCCCGGTGCCTGGCGGGCGCTGCTGGCAAGCCTCGACGCGCGCGCCGCGACGGCTGTGCCGGGATGGCGTGAGGATGTCGTGGACGGCGCCAAGGCGACCTTCGCGCTGTTCATGGCCGCACATGCCAAGAGGTAGCGGCAGATTGACGTAGTTTTAACCGTCATTACTCATTTTGGCGCAAGATAAGTCCAAAATGCTACGCTTTTGCCAGCGTACCTGTCATTCGCGAGCCGGGGTGAACGGGGGGTCGTGGACCAATGGCGCCGAACGTCGGCAAAGTGACATTCTTGCTGGCAGAGATGCAGACGCGGATCAACGCGGCCGGCCTGCGCAGCTTCGAAGGCGACGTCGACCGCTTCGCCATCTTCTCGCTGATCGTGCGCGAAAGTCTGCGCCGCAATCCGCGCGGCAAGGCGATATCCACGCATTCGCTCGCCATCTCGCTGTCGCGCTCGTTCGAAACGGTACGCCGCCACGTCATCGCGCTGACCGAGGCGGGTCTGTGCGTGCGCGGGCAATATGGCGTGCTGGTGCGCGCCGAGGTGCTGGAGCGGCCCGACATCGCCGCGATGATGCGACTGGCGCACGACAGTTTCGTCTGCTTCGTCGAGGGGCTGGAACAGCTCGGCGAGTGGAGCGGCGCCCGGCCCGCCGCCAAGCCCTATGATCCGCAGGTCGGGATTGCGGCGTCGGTCGACGTGATGCTGGCGGCGGTCGACAGCAATCGGACCATCCATCGCAACTGGCTGGATTTGATGCTGTTTTCGACCGTCCTCTATGCGAACCTGCAACGTAGCCGCGCCGCGGGGCAGTCATTCGGTTTCGGCCCAGACCATGCGGTGCGGCCCGCCGCGCTTGCCGAGGCGATGAGCCTGCCGGAAACCACGGTGCGCCGGCGCCTGAAGCTGCTGGTCGAAGAGGCGGGGTCGCTGGAGCGGGTGGCCAAGGGCTATATCGTGTCGGATGCGTGGATGGCCCAGCCGGGTGCCGCCGAGACCAGCGCGCGCACCTACAGCAACATCCGCCTGATCGTGACGCATGCCGTTGCCAACGGCTTTCCGATCGACCGGCCGGCCAGCGTCTACATCGACGGCCGTCCGTCAGCCGTCCAGTTCGTCTGAGCGATTGCCCGGCTGCGACTGAAGCACACGGTTCTTGCCCCGCCGCTTGGCGAGGTAGAGGGCTTCGTCCGCGGTGCGCATCGCGCTGGCCGGATTGCCGTAAAAGGCCGCCACGCCAGCCGAGAAGGTCAACTGCCCGATTCCCTCGCCCGTCGTCTGGTTGACGAGCGTGCGGGCGGCGAGCGCCTCGCGCGCGATGTCGAGCCGGTCGATCGCGTCGGCCGGATCCATATCCTCGAACAGACAGGCGAATTCCTCGCCACCGTGCCGCGCGACAAAGGCGGCGACGCCCAGTTCGCGGCAGAGATGCTTGCCGATCATCTTCAGCACGCGGTCGCCGGCATCATGGCCGTGGCGATCGTTGATGCTTTTGAAATTGTCGATGTCGCAGATCGCGACGCTGTGGCGGGACTCGGCCCAGTCGATGTCGGTGTCGCCGCTCAGCGCGCGCAGGCGTGCGTCGAAGCTGCGCCGATTGGGTAGGCCGGTCAGGTGATCCTCGTCCGCGGCCCGCTGCGCTTCCTTCAAGGTGGTGCGCAGCGTCTCGGTTTCGCGGCGGGTCTCGTCGAGCCGCTCGGCGAGCTGCTGGGTGCGGGCGACGGCGGCGGCGGTCAGGTCGATCAGTCGCGCCACGGTGCCGCGCGGATCACGATCCAGACCGTCCGCCTCCGCGCTCAACGCCGTCTCATAGTCGCGCGTCGAGGCCTGTCCCTGACGGATCACGCGCTCCGAATCGCGCAGGCGCCGCGACAGCGTGTCGGCCATGGACGCCATGCGTTCGGCCTGACGATGAGTCTCCGCCTCGGCCTGCCCCGCCAGCCCATCGACGAACTCCGGATTCAGGCGCCCGGCCCGTGCCAGCTCGTCGTCGATCGCGCGCGTCAGCCGGTTGTCCTCGCCCAGCACATAGCGGCGGGCGATCCGAAAGTGCGCTTCGGTCGGCGACAGATCGTGGGCCGACAGGAAATCGCCGATCTGAGCGAAAAGCCGCCGCCCCGCCTCACGACGGGCGTCTTCGCCGGACCCCGCCGTGCGCGCCGCGCCGCCGGTCAGCCAGGACGACAGACGGGCCATGCGCGACGGTGCGGTATCGTGGGGCATGGCGGGCGGCAGGGCGTCGATGCCGCGCGCTCCCGCGATGCGTGGCCCGGACATCGCCGTCCCACGCGCGTCGCCATGGCTCAATGGCACCGTCATCCGTCCCGTTCCCGATTACCTTTACGAGAACCAATCCTAGACCAGCACAGGTGAAGTAAAGCTTAGCCGCGCCTCATTTCGGTGCGGAAACGATCCAGAAATCCGGCAGGTTGGCCGTGATGTCCGGGGATATCATTGTATCTCAATAGTATAAAAATTTGGGGCGTGTAGCTCACTCTTCCGCAATCGGGGCGGTCATGATGGCGCGTAGGCCAGGCATGTTGTCGTGATAATCGAGCGTGCCTGACAGGCGCTGCACCATCGCGACCATCATCCGGCTGCCAAATCCCTGGCCGTCACCGTTCACCTCGCCGCGACCGCGGCCGTCGTCGGCGACGATCAGCCGCAGCCGACCGCCATGCTGCTCCAGTGTGATCGCCAGTGGACCGGCCGCGCCGTCATAGGCATATTTGGTGGCGTTGATCACCAGTTCGGTGAGGATCAGCCCGATGTTCACCGCACGATCGGTGGGCACCAGCACCGGCGCCAGATCCAGCGTCAGGTAGCGTCCCCAGTCGGCCCCCAGCGAGGTGCGCATGTCGCCGACCAGTTCCTCGACATAGCGCGACAGATCCACGCTCTCGACCTGATCGTCGCGATACAGGCGGCGATGGACCAGGGCGACCGCCGCGAGTCGCGCCTGCGCCTCCGCCAGATGGTCCGCGATGGCGCCGGGGCCGGCGGTCTTCGCCTGCAAACGCAGGAAGGACGCGACCAGCTGCAGGCTGTTCTGCACGCGGTGATTGACCTCCTTCATCAGGACGTCCTTCTGCGCGAGCAGCGTTTCCTTTTCGCGCAGCGTCCGCGTCAGCTCCCGGTTCAAGCTGCGCAAGCGGACCTGCTGGCGCCCTTCGAACAGGCGGCGACGGATACGGTGCGCGGCCTCCACCTGCTCCTGCGACCAGCGGCGCGCGCGCCCGCGCACCGTCTCGACATAGCTGGCGAAAGACGCGCGGGGGGTGAGGGCGGCGGCGTCGTTCGCCTGCGGGCCGGCGCTGTGGCCGGGGGCCTTGTGTGGGTTGCCCGCCCATTCGATCGTCTCGACCCGCTCGGCACGCAGCCAGAGCAGTGTCGCATCCTCCTGGCGCAGCGGCATGGCGATCATGCCGCTGGCATAGGTCAGCACATCGTCCTCCACGCCCATCAGCGCGGGCAACTCGTGCGTCGCCACGGGTTCGTTGCCCCGCTCATGCACCCAGCGTGCGATCGCGCGCAGCACGGCGTCGGGCGGGCAGCGGCCGCTGGCCTCGACATGATCGCGGGTCACCAGCGCCAGACCGTCGGCATCCAGCATCTCGCGCAATTCGTCGCGGGTTGCGCGGATGATCTGCGGCAGCGTGCCCTCATTGCCCAGCCGGGGCGCGAGGCCGTCCTCCACGGTGCGCAGCTGCAACCGCTCGCGATACGCCGCCGCCTCTTCCTTCGTGCGGATCTGGCGGGCGAGGGCGCTCGCCAGCGTGGCGGCAGCGCTGCGGGTCGGCGCGGGCAGCTGGCGCGGCCCGTCGTTGTGACACGCGATCAGGCCCCAGAGCAGCCCGTCCTTGACGATCGAGATCGACGCGGACGCCCCCACGCCCATGTTACGCAGATACTGAAGGTGGATCGGCGAGACGTGGCGAAGTGCGACGTCGGACAGATCGACGCCGGTGAAGCCCGCCGGCCGCAGCGGGGCGGGGGTATAGTCCACCGTGGGGATCGCCCGCGTTCGGTTGCGGACGTACAGCGCACGCGCCTGCTTCGGAATGTCGCTCGCGGGGAAATGGTGGTTGAGGAACGTCGGCAGATGCGGCGCGCGATCCTCGGCCACGACGACGCCGGCGCCATCGTCGAGGAACTGGTAGATCATGACCCGATCGAACCCGGTCAGCGTGCGATAGGCGGCAGCGGCCCGCGCGCACAGCGTCGTCTTGTCCGTCGCGCGCTCGAAGCTGCTCGCCACCGCGTCCAGCCACGCCAGCGTCGCGGCGGCGGTGGTCGCATCCGCTTCGATCGGCTCGAGTTCGACCAGCAGATGCGTGCTCGACCGGTGCAACGCCACCGTGAAGCGCTCGTCGCGCCCGGCGATCGGCTGCGGCATCTGCGCATTCAGCCCGCCCGACAGGCCTTCGATCAGCGGCCCCACCTCTTGCCCGATCAGCGTGGCGAGCGGTTGCCCCAGCCAGTCGCTGCGTAGCCGCGTTTCCAGATCGCCGGCGCCTGCGACCACCGCATGGTCGCCCTCGATGCTCGCTACGAGCAACAGTCCGTGCGGCTGGATCGCGCCCGGAATGTGGATCGGCTCGCGATCGCAAATGGTGAGGTCGAGAGGCGAATCCGCCGCATCGCTGGCCCGGGTCGGGTGGGAAATCGCCATTATCACTCTGATACTATCCGCGAGACAGCATGGTCCCGCTCACAAGGCATTACAATCCGCCCCGTATTAATCTGCATCAATATTGTCTGCGCGCCGACGAATTTGGGGGAACGCGCCGCTGCCATGGCGGGTTGGCGGTGCGGACTTTGAAGGACATGCCGATGCTCGCCCATACCCCGATCCGCTACAGCCCCGATGTCGAGCGGATCGATCCGAATGAGGCAGAGACGATCGCGGGGCTGACCGACGCCTTCCGCGACATCCTGGACACGACGTCTCGCGACTATGGCCGGGCGGTCCGGTCGGTGCATGCCAAGGCGCATGGCATCGCGCGGGGCACGCTGACGATCCATGAGGGGCTGCCGACCGAACTCGCGCAGGGTATCTTCGCGAGCCCGGGCACGCATGAGGCGGTGCTGCGGCTGTCGACCAACGCGGGCGATCTGCTGCCCGACGCGATCGGGCTGCCGCGCGGGCTGGCCCTCAAGGTGCTGGATGTCGACGGTGAGCGTCTGCCGGGATCCGAGGACGACCGGACGCAGGATTTCGTCATGGCGGACGGTCCCGTATTCGCCGCGCCTGATGCGCAGGCGTTCCTCAAGAATCTGAAGCTGCTCGCCAAGACGACCGATCGGATGGAGACGGGCAAGGTCGTCCTGTCGAAGGTCCTGCGCGGGATCGAGGCGGGGCTGGAGGCGGTCGGCCATCCGTCGGCGACGGTGAAGACGTTGGGGGGCGCGCCGCACCTCCATCCGCTGGGCGAGACGTTCTACAGCCAGACGCCGTTCCGCTACGGCGATCATGTCGCCAAATTCGCGCTGTTCCCGGTGTCGCCCGCACTCGTCGCGCTGACGGGGGCTGCCGTCGACACCTCGGACGATCGCGATGCGCTGCGGGCGGCGGTGCGCGACACGTTGATCGCACACGGCGGTCAGTGGGAACTGCGCGTCCAGCTCAACACCGACCTCGACTCGATGCCGGTAGAGGATGCCACGGTCGAATGGGACCAGGCGCAAAGCCCGTTCGTCACCGTCGCCACGCTCGACGTGCCGCCGCAGATCGGCTGGGACGACGAGCAGACGCGCGCCACCGACGAGGCGCTGTCCTACAGCATCTGGCATGGTATCGCCGCGCACCAGCCCCTCGGCAACATCAACCGCGCACGCCGCGACACCTATCGCTTCTCCGCCGATTATCGTCGCGGTTTCAATGGCTGCCCGATGCACGAGCCGGCGCGGCTTGCCGACCTCGCGTGATCCGGCCTAGCAGCGCAGCATGATACGGTTGTTTCACGTCAGCGACGTCCATTTCGGGGCGGAGGATCCTGCGGCCATCGCCTGGTTCGGCAAGTGCGTCGCCGACGAAGCGCCCGATGCCGTCGTGATGACCGGCGACCTGACGATGCGCGCCACCCGCCGCGAATTCCAGCGCGGCGGCGAATGGCTGGCGAGCCTGGGCGTGCCCGTCACGCTGGAAGTCGGCAATCACGATATCCCTTATTATTGGGACCCGTTCCGACGGTTGTTCGCGCCGTATCAGCGCTATGCCGCGGTCGAGCGGATGATCGAGCGTGAACTCGACCTGCCGGGCGTCACGATCGTGCCGTTGAAGACGACGGCGCGCGCCCAATGGCGGTGGAACTGGTCGAAGGGGCGGGTGAGTTCGGGATCGCTGCGGCGCGCGCTGGCGATGATGGCGGAGGCGCCCAAGGGCAACGTCATCCTGGTCGCCGCGCACCATCCGCTGATCGACGGCGGCGCCAAGGGGACCGCCAAGACGCATGGCGGTGACGCGGCGCTCGGCGCACTGGCGGAGGCCGGCGCCCATGCCGTGCTGTCGGGCCACGTCCACGATCCCTTCGACCTGCCGATCGAGCGCCACGGCCGGATCGTGCGGATGATCGGTGCGGGCACGCTGTCAAAACGGACGCGCCATACGCCGCCGGCGTTTAACGAAATCCGCGTCGCGGACGGGGCGTTTGAAACGATCGTGCGGCGGATGGGCGAGGCGCCGGTAGCGGCCGCTTAGCCGGGATAGGGCGCCAGGGCGGTCGGCCCTGCGACGTCCGCCACTCCCGCCGGTCGCAGCGCACCGCCCGCAAGGCCGATGGCACGCATCGCGGCGAGATAGTTGCTCGCCGCCATGACCGCGCACAGCCAGCCGACTAGCAACGCATCGACGGTGAGGATCGGCCAAAGCCATACGCGTGGCGCCATGATCGCCGCAGCGCCAAGCAGATAGTGCGGGATCATCAGCGGCAGCATCGCCGCGACCGTAAAGGCGATCGTCCACGGCAGCCGCCGCGCCATGATCCGAACCGAGGCGGCGGGGCCGATCGACGCATCGCCCAGCGTCGCCGCGACCGTCCAGGCGACCAGCAGGCACTGGACGATCAGGCCACCCGCCAACCCGGCGAGCAGCGCCCCCGGCGTCTGTGGCAGACCAAACAACTGCGCCGCCGACAGCGCGATGTGGATCGCCACCACGCCCGCGAACAGCCGCATCGCCAGCGGATCGCGCTGCGCCGCGAACCGGGGGTCGCGTGTGTGGACGAAGCGCGTGATCCAATAGGTAGGGATGAGCAGCGCCAGCACCTTCACCATCCCCAGCGCCATGCGCAGCGGATGATGCTCCAGCGCCTTGGCGGCGGCGATGCTGTCGTACATCCCGATATGCACCTCGGCGACGTGCTGGAGCAGCTCGAAGACGACCGGCACCAGTGCGAGCAGCGGGCAGGCGGCGAGGAAGGCGAGGCTGCCGCCATAGCTCGTCCGAAGGCCCTTCCAGAAGGTCATGGTTCATCTCCCTGGTGCGTGAACGTGAGGATGTCGCCGGGCTGGCAATCGAGCACGGTGCAGATCGCCTCCAGCGTCGAAAAGCGGATCGCCTTGGCCTTGCCCGTCTTGAGGATGGAGAGGTTGGCGAGGGTGATGTCGACGCGTTCGCTGAGCTCGGTCAGCGTCATGCGCCGGGCATGCAGCATGTCGTCCAGGTGGACACGCACCGGCATCAGACGGTGCCGTCCAGATCGTCGCGCATCGCCGCGCCCCGTTCGAACACCTGCGCCAGGACGAACGCGATCAGCACCGCGAGCCAGCCGGTGAAGCTCGGTTGCCAGTCGGGATAGTCGATGTGCAGCACATTGGCCGCCACGCGCGCGAGGCCATAGCCAAGGTCGGCGAGCTGGATCACCAGCAGCATCCACCCGATCGTCCGCACCCGCGCGGCATTGGTGCGCGCGAAGGGATCGTCCTGCTCGACCGTGCGCAGGATCGCCCGCAACGCCTTGAGCAGCCGCTCGACCGCCACGCCGACGGGGATGCCGACCAGCATCGTCAATTGTAGGAACGCGATCACCGCCGCGGTGTCGACACGGCCATGATATTTGCGGACCAGAAGCCGCTCGATCAGCTCGGCGCCGGGCAGCGTCGCGATCAGCACCGCGACGAAAAAGGCGATCGCAATGGCATTGGCGATCCGAAACGCTTGCACGACACGGACCGACCAGACCAGCAGGCGAGGGGGCTTGGGCTTCGCATCTTCCATCATCAGATGATGCGCATGATATCGAAAAACGGCAAGTGATTCATTGAAAAACGATATGACAGGCGCTGTGGTCGGATCGGTGCGGCTCGCCAGCCGCTACCGACCTTTTCGACGTGCAGAAGCGCCCGCCGGCTTCATCGCCTCAATAGGCCGCGGTGAAGCGGGCGTGGGGATGGCGGTGGTGTTCCAGTTCGTCGACCATCGCGATCGCATAATCGGCGAAGCTGATCCGGCTGTTCCCGGCGTCGTCGGTCACCAGCGCGTCACCACCCAGCCGGAAGTGGCCGGTGCGGGGACCTTCGAAAATGTCGGCCGCGGGCGAGAAGAAGGTCCAGTCGATGTCGCGTACGCTGCGCAAGGCATCGAGGAAGGCCACGCCGCCCTCGGCAAAGGCCTTCCACTCCTCTGGGAATTCCGGCGTGTCGATCAGGGCGACACCCGGCGCCACCTCGAGACTGCCCGCGCCGCCGGTGAAGAGCAGCCGCCGTACCCCGGCCTGGCGCAAGGCGGATAGCAGCATGTCCGCGGTCACGTCGAAATGGAGCGCGCTCACGACAGCGTCATGGCCGTGCAGCAACGTAGCGAGGGCGGCACTGTCCTGCGCATCGCCGGCGACCGGCGTGACGCCGTCCGCCACGGGAATGCGATCCGGGTGCCGGGCGATCGCCGTGACCCGATGATCGCGCGCCGCCAGTTCCTTCGTAATCTCCGATCCCGCGCGCCCGCTTGCGCCCAACACCGCCACCTTCATGATCATCGTCCTCGATGGTTTCCGATAGTGACCATCTCGGCTACGACCCGATGCCATGCAAGACGGCACCTTTATGTTACCCGGTCACCTGGAAGTGATCGACCGCGGCAATGTCTACGCGCGCGACTGCCCGGCGCGGAAGCTGCTCGACCGGATCGGCGACAAATGGAGCGTCCTGATCCTGCTCCTGCTGGGAGATGGCGAGCTGCGCTTCAGCGTTCTGAAGCGGCGCATCGATGGCATCTCGCAGAAGATGCTCAGCCAGACGCTGCGATCGCTGGAGCGCGATGGCCTCGTGTTGCGCCGCGTCGAACAGAGCGTTCCGATATCCGTGTCCTATGCCATCACCCCACTGGCGCGGGGATTGCTGACGGCCATGCAGGGGATGATCGACTGGGCCGAAACGGCGATGCCAATGGTCGAGGCGGCGCAGCGGCAGTTCGACGATCGCCCGCAGCGGATGTGAGTCCCCGGACGCCCGAAAGGAGCGATCGTCCGATCCATCCCATTCGCAAGCCACGAAAAAGCCGCCGCCCGGCATCCCGGACGGCGGCTTTTCTGTCAGGTCAGGCCGGGGCCTGAGCCGGGATTACTCCCGGTTCAGATATTCGCCCGCGGCTTCGTCGCTGCCGTCGCCCGAGGGGACGACTTCGGCGAGCGGATCGGGACCCGTGCCGGCATCGTCACGCACCGAACGCTGCTGTTCGGCAGCGCGCAGTTCCGCGGCCGACGCCGGGGCGACGATCGCCGCCTGCAACGCACGCTGCTGGACGCGGAGCGCCGCATCGCGCGAGGAGGCCGCGACGCGCAGGCGGTTCATGCCCGCGCCGGTGCCGGCCGGGATCAGACGGCCGACGATGACATTCTCCTTCAGGCCCATCAGCGTGTCCTGCTTGCCCTGGACCGCCGCCTCGGTGAGGACGCGGGTGGTTTCCTGGAACGACGCCGCCGAGATGAAGCTGCGGGTCTGCAGCGACGCCTTGGTGATGCCGAGCAGGACGGGCTTGCCCTGCGCACGGACCTGGTTCGCGTCGAGCTTGTCGTTGATCGCGTCCATTTCCTCGCGATCGACCTGCTCGCCCTTCAGCAGCGTGGTGTCGCCGCCGTCGGTGATCTCGACCTTCTGCAGCATCTGACGAACGATCGTCTCGATGTGCTTGTCGTTGATCTTCACGCCCTGCAGTCGATAGACTTCCTGGATTTCGCTGACGAGATATTCGGCCAGCGGCTCGATGCCCATCGTTTCCAGAATGTCGTGCGGGTTCGGCGAACCGCCGATCAGGTTGTCGCCACGCTTGACGTAGTCGCCTTCCTGAACGTCGATCACCTTCGACTTCGGCACCAGATATTCGACGATATCGCCGCCGTCCTCCGGCTGGATGCCGATCTTCCGCTTCGCCTTATAGTCCTTGCCGAACACCACGCGGCCCGAAACCTTGGCGATGATCGCCGCTTCCTTCGGGATACGCGCTTCGAACAGCTCGGCGACGCGCGGCAGACCGCCGGTGATGTCGCGGGTCTTGGCGGACTCGCGGCTGACACGGGCCAGAACGTCACCGGCCTGCACTTCGGCATTGTCGTCGACCGACAGCACCGCACCCGGCGCCAGCATGTAGCGGGCGGCCTCGCCGTCTTCCGACGTCGTCAGGGTCAGGCGCGGACGCAGATCCTCCTTCGACTTGGACGAGGTGCGATATTCGATCACGACGCGCTGGGCGATGCCGGTCGCTTCGTCGGTCTGCTCGGTGAGCGTCTTGCCCTCGGTCAGGTCCTGATACTTCACGATACCGGAGTTTTCCGTGATCACCGGCATGGTGAACGGATCCCACTCCGCCATGCGATCGCCCTTCGACAGCATATGGCCGTCGTCGAACATCACATAGGCGCCGTACGGGATGCGGTGCGTCGAGAGCTCGCGACCGTCCATGTCGACGATCATGATCTCGCCCGAACGCGACAGCACCACGCGACGACCGCGCTGGTCGACGATCAGGCGCAGGTCCTTGAACACCGCGGTGCCGTCGACCGGCGCCTCGAGGTTCGACTGCTCGTTGAGCTGCGCCGCGCCGCCGATGTGGAAGGTACGCATCGTCAGCTGCGTGCCCGGCTCACCGATCGACTGTGCCGCGATGACGCCGACCGCTTCGCCGATGTTCACCGGCGTACCGCGGGCGAGGTCACGCCCGTAGCACTTGCCGCAAACGCCGATCTTCGATTCGCAGACCAGCGGCGAGCGGATCTTCATGCCCTGGATGCCCATGGCCTCGATCTGCGCGACCATGGCTTCGTCGAGCAGCGTGCCGATCGGGATCACCACCGCATTGGTCTTCGGATCGACGACGTCTTCGGCCGTGGTGCGGCCCAGGATACGCTCGGCGAGCGACGCGATGGTCGAACCGCCCTGCACGATCGCCTTCATCTCCAGCGCGCGCTCGGTGCCGCAATCCTCTTCGATGATGACGCAGTCCTGCGACACGTCGACGAGGCGGCGGGTGAGGTAACCCGAGTTGGCGGTCTTCAACGCGGTGTCCGCGAGGCCCTTACGGGCGCCGTGGGTCGAGTTGAAGTATTCAAGAACGGTCAGACCTTCCTTGAAGTTCGAGATGATCGGCGTTTCGATGATCTCGCCCGATGGCTTGGCCATCAGGCCGCGCATGCCGGCGAGCTGCTTGATCTGCGCGGGGCTACCACGCGCACCCGAGTGGGCCATCATGTAGATCGAGTTGATGTCCTTCTCGCGGCCGACCATCGGGCCGTCCTCATAGTGACGGACCGCCTTGATCTCGTTCATCATCGAGTTCGCGACCTGGTCGCCGCAACGGCTCCAGGCGTCGATCACCTTGTTGTACTTCTCCTGCTGCGTGATCAGGCCGTCCTGATACTGCTGCTCGAAGTCCTTCACCTGCTCGCGCGTCTCGTCGACCAGACGATCCTTGTCCGGCGCGATGATCATGTCATCCTTGCCGAACGAGATGCCGGCGCGGAACGCGTGACGGAAGCCCAGCGCCATGATCGCGTCGGCGAACAGCACCGTCTCCTTCTGGCCGGTGTGACGGTACACTTCGTCGATCACCTCGCCGACGTCCTTCTTGGTCAGGACGCGGTTGACGGTGTCGAAGGGCACCTTGTGGCTCTTCGGCAGGCACTCACCGAGCAGCATGCGGCCCGGGGTCGTCTCGTAACGCTTGAGGTACTGATTGCCCTGCTCGTCGGTCTGCGGAACGCGGCTGATGATCTTGGTGTGCAGCGTCACCGCGCCGGCGAAGAGTGCCTGATGCACCTCCTCCATGTCGGCGAGCAGCATGCCTTCACCCGGCTCCTTCTCCTTCTGGAGCGAGAGGTAATAGAGGCCCAGCACCATGTCCTGCGACGGCACGATGATCGGCTTGCCGTTCGCGGGCGACAGGATGTTGTTGGTCGACATCATCAGGACGCGCGCTTCCAGCTGCGCTTCCAGCGACAGCGGAACGTGGACGGCCATCTGGTCGCCGTCGAAGTCGGCGTTGAACGCCGAGCAGACCAGCGGGTGAAGCTGGATCGCCTTGCCCTCGATCAGCACCGGCTCGAACGCCTGGATGCCCAGACGGTGAAGCGTCGGCGCACGGTTCAGCATGACCGGGTGCTCGCGGATCACCTCGTCCAGGATGTCCCAGACTTCCTTGCGCTCCTTCTCGACCCACTTCTTGGCCTGCTTCAGGGTCATCGACAGACCCTTGGCGTCGAGGCGTGCGTAGATGAACGGCTTGAACAGCTCGAGCGCCATCTTCTTCGGCAGGCCGCACTGGTGCAGCTTCAGCTCCGGGCCGGTCACGATGACCGAACGGCCCGAATAGTCGACGCGCTTGCCGAGCAGGTTCTGACGGAAGCGGCCCTGCTTGCCCTTCAGCATGTCGGACAGCGACTTGAGCGGACGCTTGTTCGCGCCCGTGATCGTGCGGCCGCGACGGCCATTGTCGAACAGCGCGTCGACGGCTTCCTGCAGCATGCGCTTTTCGTTGCGGACGATGATGTCCGGCGCACGCAGCTCCATCAGGCGCTTCAGGCGGTTGTTGCGGTTGATGACGCGGCGATACAGATCGTTGAGGTCCGACGTCGCGAAACGACCGCCGTCCAGCGGCACCAGCGGGCGCAGCTCGGGCGGGATGACCGGCACGACCTCGAGGATCATCCATTCGGGACGGTTGCCCGATTCCAGGAAGCTCTCGACGACCTTCAGGCGCTTGATGATCTTCTTGGGCTTCAGCTCCGACTTGGTCGTCGCCAGCTCTTCCAGAAGCTGCACCTTCTCGCCCTCGAGGTCGAGGTTCTCGAGCATGATGCGGACCGCTTCCGCGCCGATGCCGGCCGAGAAGGCGTCTTCACCGTACTCGTCCTGCGCTTCGAGCAGTTCGTCTTCGGTCAGCAGCTGATACTTTTCGAGCGGGGTCAGGCCCGGCTCGATCACGATATACGCCTCGAAGTACAGCACGCGCTCGAGCTGCTTGAGCTGCATGTCGAGCAGCAGGCCGATGCGGCTCGGCAGCGACTTCAGGAACCAGATGTGCGCGACGGGGGCGGCCAGTTCGATATGGCCCATGCGCTCGCGGCGCACCTTCGACACCGTGACTTCGACACCGCACTTTTCGCAGACGATGCCCTTGTACTTCATGCGCTTGTACTTGCCGCACAAGCATTCGTAATCCTTGATCGGACCGAAGATGCGCGCGCAGAACAGGCCGTCACGCTCGGGCTTGAACGTGCGATAGTTGATCGTCTCGGGCTTCTTGATCTCGCCGAACGACCACGAACGGATCTTGTCGGGCGAGGCGATACCGATCTGGATCTGGTCGAAGGTTTCCGGCTTCGCGATCGGATTGGCGAAATTGGTCAGTTCGTTCATGGGTATGAACCTCTTTTGAAACTCAACTCCTCTCCCATCGGGAGAGGAAGGGGCCCGCCAGCGAAGCTGGTGGGAAGGTGAGGGCAGGGCAGACCGCTGCCCTCACCCTTCCGGCGCGTTGCGCGCCTCCCTCCCTCTCCCGCCGGGAGAGGGAAGGCCGTGGCTTTACTCCGCCGCCTCGGCGAGGCCGCCTTCGTCTTCCAGGTCCTGCATGGACTTGAGGTCGACGTTGAGGCCCAGCGAGCGCATTTCCTTGACGAGCACGTTGAAGCTCTCGGGGATGCCGGCCTCGAACGTGTCGTCGCCCTTGACGATCGCCTCGTAGACCTTGGTGCGTCCGACGACGTCGTCCGACTTCACCGTCAGCATCTCCTGCAGCGTATAGGCAGCGCCATACGCCTGCAGTGCCCAGACCTCCATTTCGCCGAAGCGCTGGCCGCCGAACTGCGCCTTACCGCCCAGCGGCTGCTGGGTGACGAGGCTGTACGGGCCGATAGACCGCGCGTGGATCTTGTCGTCGACCAGGTGGTGCAGCTTCAGCATGTAGATGATGCCCACGGTCACGCGCCGGTCGAACTTGTCGCCGGTGCGGCCGTCGAACAGCTCCGACTGGCCCGACGTGTCGAGACCCGCCAGCTCCAGCATCGCCGACACGTCGCTTTCGCGCGCACCGTCGAACACGGGGGTGCCCATCGGCACGCCGGTGCGGATGTTCTTCACCAGCTCGGCGATCTCTTCCGGCTCGCGGCTCTGGATGTCTTCGGCATAGTGATCGCCATAGACTTCGACGAGGCGCGTCTTGACCGCGTCGGGCATGTCGCCCGCCTTGGCGTCCGGATTGGCCTCACGCCACTCTTCGAGCTGCGCCGCGACCTGCATACCGAGGTTGCGTGCCGCCCAGCCGAGGTGCGTTTCGAAGATCTGACCGACGTTCATGCGCGACGGCACGCCCAACGGGTTCAGCACGAGATCGACCGGCGTACCGTCCGCGAGGAAGGGCATGTCCTCCTGCGGCAGGATGCGGCTGATGACGCCCTTGTTACCGTGACGGCCGGCCATCTTGTCGCCCGGCTGCAGCTTGCGCTTCACCGCAACGAAGACCTTGACCATCTTGAGCACGCCCGGCGGCAGCTCGTCGCCCCGCTCCAGCTTCTCGCGACGATCGTGGAACTTGTCCGTGATCCGCTTGGCCGCTTCGTCATACTGCTGCTTGACGGCTTCCAGGTTCGACTGGACCGCATCGTCCTGCACGGCGAACTTCCACCATTCATGGCGGTCGACGCTGTCGAGCAGGTCCATGTCGATGGTCGAGCCCTTCTTGACGCCCTTCGGCGCCGCGGTCGCGACCTGATCCAGCAGCATCTCGCGCAGGCGACTCCACGTCGCCCGGTTGAGGATCGTGCGCTCGTCGTCCGAGTCCTTCTTCAGGCGCTCGATCTCTTCGCGCTCGATCGCCATCGCGCGCTCGTCCTTGTCGATGCCGTGGCGGTTGAAGACGCGGACGTCGACGATCGTACCGGCAACGCCCGGCGGCAGACGCAGCGACGTGTCGCGCACGTCCGACGCCTTTTCGCCGAAGATGGCGCGAAGCAGCTTCTCTTCCGGCGTCATAGGGCTTTCGCCCTTCGGCGTGATCTTGCCGACCAGGATGTCGCCCGGCTCCACTTCGGCACCGACGTAGACGATGCCCGCCTCGTCGAGGTTACGCAGCGCTTCCTCGCCGACGTTCGGGATGTCGCGGGTGATGTCTTCCGGCCCCAGCTTCGTGTCGCGCGCCATCACCTCGAACTCGTCGATGTGGATCGACGTAAACACGTCGTCCTTCACGATCCGCTCCGAGATCAGGATGGAGTCTTCGTAGTTATAGCCGTTCCAGGGCATGAACGCGACGAGCGCGTTGCGGCCCAGAGCCAGCTCGCCGAACTCGGTTGACGGGCCGTCGGCGATCACGTCGCCAGCGTTGACCACGTCGCCCACCTTCACCAGCGGACGCTGGTTGATGCAGGTCGACTGGTTCGAACGCTGGAACTTCATCAGCGTGTAGATGTCGACGCCCGACTTGCCCGCGTCCACGTCACCGGTGGCGCGCACGACGATACGGCTGGCGTCGACCTGGTCGACGATACCTGCACGCTTGGCGGCGATCGCCGCGCCCGAATCGCGCGCGACGGTCTCTTCCATGCCGGTGCCGACGAAGGGCGCTTCCGCCTTCACCAGCGGCACGGCCTGACGCTGCATGTTCGAGCCCATGAGCGCGCGGTTGGCGTCGTCGTTTTCCAGGAACGGAATGAGCGAGGCGGCGACCGAAACGAGCTGCTTCGGGCTGACGTCCATCAGCGTGATCGTTTCCGGCAGCGCCATCAGGAACTCGCCCGCCTGACGCGCCGAGACGAGGTCTTCGGCGAAGCTGCCGTCGTCCTTCAGCTCGGCCGAGGCCTGCGCGATCGTGTGCTTCGCCTCTTCCATCGCCGACAGATAGACGACGTCGTCGGTGACCTTGCCGTCGATGATCTTGCGGTACGGCGTTTCGATGAAGCCGTACTTGTTGACGCGGCTGAACGACGCGAGGCTGTTGATCAGACCGATGTTCGGGCCTTCCGGCGTTTCGATCGGGCAGATGCGGCCATAATGCGTCGGGTGAACGTCGCGGACTTCGAAGCCCGCACGCTCACGCGTCAGACCGCCCGGCCCGAGCGCCGAAACGCGACGCTTGTGCGTCACTTCGGACAGCGGGTTGGTCTGGTCCATGAACTGCGACAGCTGCGACGAACCGAAGAACTCGCGCACCGCGGCAACCGCGGGCTTGGCGTTGATCAGGTCGTTCGGCATGACGGTCGACACGTCCACTGACGACATGCGCTCCTTGACCGCACGCTCCATGCGCAGCAGGCCGACGCGATACTGGTTCTCCAGCAGCTCGCCCACAGACCGCACGCGGCGGTTGCCGAGGTTGTCGATGTCGTCGATCTCGCCCTTGCCGTCCTTCAGGTCGACCAGCGTCTTCACCACGGCGAGGATATCCTCGGTGCGCAGCGTCGTCACCGTGTCCGGGCAGTCGAGGTCGAGGCGCATGTTCAGCTTGACGCGACCCACGGCCGACAGGTCGTAGCGATCGGGATCGAAGAACAGGCCGGCGAACAGCGCTTCGGCGGTTTCGAGCGTCGGCGGCTCGCCGGGGCGCATGACGCGATAGATGTCGCTGAGGGCCTGCTCGCGCTCTTCGGCCTTGTCGGCCTTCAGCGTGTTGCGGATCCAAGCGCCGGTCGACACGTGGTCGATATCGAGCAGTTCGATGCGATCGATGCCCGCCTTGTCGAGCTTTTCGAGGTTCTCGGCGCCGATTTCGTCGCCCGCCTCGACGTAGATTTCGCCGGTCGCTTCGTTGATCAGGTCATAGGCCGAATAGCGGCCGTAGATTTCCTCGGTCGGGATCAGCAGCTCGGTCAGGCCGTCCTTCGCCGCCTTGTTGGCTGCGCGGGGGCTGATCTTCTGCTGTGCCGCGAATACGACTTCGCCCGACGAGGCGTCGACGATGTCGAACAGCGGCTTCACGCCGCGCCAGTTCTCGGCCGCGAACGGAATACGCCAGCCGCCTTCGCCGCGGACGTAGGTCACGCGGTTGTAGAAGTGGTTGAGGATGTCCTCGCTGGTCATGCCCAGCGCATAGAGCAGCGCCGTCACCGGCAGCTTGCGCTTGCGGTCGATACGGACGTTGACGATGTCCTTGGCGTCGAACTCGAAGTCCAGCCACGAGCCGCGATACGGGATCACGCGCGCGGCGAAGAGATACTTGCCGCTCGCATGCGTCTTGCCGCGGTCATGGTCGAACAGCACGCCCGGCGACCGGTGCATCTGGCTGACGATGACGCGCTCGGTGCCGTTGATGAAGAAGGTGCCGTTCTCCGTCATCAGGGGCATGTCGCCCATGTAGACGTCCTGCTCCTTGATATCGATGACCGACTTGGCTTCGGTATCGGGATCGACCTCGAACGCGGTCAGGCGCAGCGTGACGCGCATCGGCGCGGCATAGGTGATGCCGCGCTGGCGGCATTCCTCGACGTCGAACTTCGGCGGTTCGAGGACGTAATCGTCGAAGTCGAGATAGGCGGTGCCGGCGAAATCCTGGATCGGGAAGACGCTGCGCAGCGTCTTTTCCAGACCCGAGACGTGGCCCGTCGACTTGTCGGAGCGCAGGAACTGCTCATAGCTTTCGCGCTGAACCTCGATCAGGTTCGGCATCTGGATGACTTCGTGGATATCCCCGAAGATCTTGCGGATGCGCCGCTTGGCGGTGCTGCCCTGGATCGCCTTGGTGGCCATGAGCGTTATCTGTCCTCAAGTCGCTGGCGAGGCCCGGATGGGTCCCGCCGGAATGTCGTGCCCGGAAATCCCCGGACCGGACGCACGAAGCGACGCAAAAAAGCCGATCGCATGATACTGCGTCGGCCTTTGGCGTCTGAAACCGCAACCCTCTATCCGTACGAAGCGCTGCGCGACGGCGCTTCATGTCCCGAAAAGCTGTGGTGAGCCGCCCATATAGGCGCGGTATTGGATGCTGTCAAAGGGCGGACGTCCAACAGCGATCCAACACGGACTTCAGCCTGGGCACCGGTTCGGCCGGTCGCCTTGGCGGGGCGGTTCGTCGCAGCGCGACTGGCGGTCGTCGCTGCATGCCGCAGAGCGGGGGCTTATCTTTGGAAGAGTTCCGCACCGATGACGAGTTTCCGGGGTGTGCGTCGGCGCACGATCCCCTTCCTGATGGCGACCGCCGTCGCGCCCATGGCGATCGTGACGATCGCTCCGGCCGCCGCGCAGACCGGCAATGGCACGGCCGCGCAGACGTTGCCGGGGCTGGACAATTTCAGCCTGCCGCCCTCGCAGCCGACACCCACGCCGAGCCCGACGCCGGCTCCGGTCATCGCGCCGTTGCCGACCCCTACGGCGTCCCCGCGGCCGACGCCGACACCGCGCGTGAGCCCACGTGCCACGCCGACGCCGACGCCGCGCGTCACAGCGACCCCGACGCCGCGGGCGACCGCATCGCCTACGCCGGCCGCCACGCCGGCAGCGACAGCGATGCCAACCCCGACGCCGACGGCGACTCCCACAGCATCGCCCACGCCGGTCGAGGCCGCTACGCCGTCGCCCGCGGCCACGACCGTACCGGCGACCGCACCGGATAGCGGCTCCGATTACGGTTGGCTGATCGGGCTGGCAGTGGTGCTGGGCCTCGGTGGGGCAGGGGCTTGGTGGTGGCGTCGCCGCCGCGCCGACGCCGCGGATGAGCCGGTCACCCCTGCTGCGCCTGTGCCCGTTCCGAAGCCGCAACCGGTCCGGCCGCGCACGCCGGCCGCGTCACCCGCCACGCCGCCAGCGCCCGTACCCGCGCCGATATCCGCACCCGTCGGGGATCGCGGGCGGCTGTCGCTGAGCCTTCACCCGCGCCGCGCCGGCCTGAACCTGCTCAGCGCGACGGTGGAGGCCGAGCTGGTCGTCCACAACGACGGCAGCGCACCCGCCCAGTCGATCCGCATCGGCGCGGCGCTGATTGGTGCGACACCGGGGCAGGGCGACGAGATCGCGCCCGTGTTCGACCAGCCCGTCGTCCGCCCTGCGACCCCGCCCTTCGCGCTCGGCCCCGGCGAGGAGCGGCGGATCCGTCTGGTCGTCGCGCAGGCGCGGGCGGATATCGTCCCGCTCACCGCAGGCGGCCGGACGTTGTTCGTCCCCGTCGTCGCGGTCAACGCGCTGTATGATGCTGGCGCCGGCATCGCCGGGCAAAGCGCGCGCGGCTTTGCGGTCGGCGTCGAGCGCGTCGACAGCGCCAAGCTCGCGCCCTTCTGGCTCGACCAGCCTGCGCGCATGCACGAACAGCTGGCGGTCCGCCCTTATGGCGCCGGGGTAGAGCGCTAGCCGACACCGCCCGTCCGGCACGAACCGGACGGGCGGGCGACGCGGTTCAGGCTGCAGCCTTCAGCGTCGCCATGTCGATGACGAAGCGATACTTGACGTCGCCCTTCACCATGCGGTCGTAGGCCTCGTCGATCTGCTCCATGCGGATCATCTCGATATCGCTGGTCAGGCCATGCTCCTTGCAGAAGTCGAGCATCTCCTGCGTCTCCTTGATCCCGCCGATCAGCGAGCCCGCCAGCGCGCGGCGGCGGAAGACGAGGTTGCCGACCGAGGGCGCCGGGTGCGGCTCCGCGGGCACGCCGACGAGGCACATCGTGCCGTCGCGCTTCAGCTGGACGAGCAGTGCGTCGAGGTCGTGCGGGGCGGCTACCGTGTTCAAAATAAAGTCGAACGAGCCCTCGTGCGCGGCCATCTGGTCGGCGTCTTTCGAGACGATCAGATCCTTGGCGCCGAGGCGCTTGGCGTCGTCACGCTTGTTCGGCGAGGTCGAGAAGACATAGACCTCCGCGCCCATCGCCGCGGCGATCTTGACGCCCATGTGGCCGAGGCCGCCGAGACCGACGATGCCGACCTTCTGGCCGGGGCCCACCTTCCAGTGATGCAGCGGCGAATAGGTGGTGATGCCGGCGCAGAGCAGCGGCGCCACGGCGGCAAGGTCCTGTTCGTCATGGCCGACGTGGAGAACGAAATCCTCGGTCACGACGATATGGTCGGAATAGCCGCCGAAGGTGTGGCCGCCCATCACCTCGTCCGGGCCGTTATAGGTGCCGACGAAGCCCGTCGTCTCGCAATATTGCTCCTCGCCGTCGTTGCACGAGGGGCAATGGCCGCAGCTGTCGACCATGCAGCCGACGCCGGCGATGTCGCCGACCTTGAACTTCGTCACGTCGCTGCCGACCGCGGAGACGCGACCGACGATCTCGTGGCCGGGGACGCAGGGGTAGAGCGTCCCGTCCCACTCGCCGCGCGCGGTATGGAGATCGGAATGGCAGACGCCGCAATAGAGGATGTCGATCGCGACGTCCTTGGCACCGGGATCGCGGCGTTCGAAGTGGAAGGGCGCGAGCGGCGCGTCGGCAGCCTGGGCGGCATAGCCCTGGGTGGCGGTGGGCATCGGAAATTCCTTAAAGAAACGAATGGGGTTCGGAGCGCGCTGCAACGCAACACGATCGCTTCGGCTCCCGATCATTTCTTCGATTAATCCGATCGCTTACGTCGATGGCGCGTCCGGCGCCGGCACCATCACCAAGGCATCGATCGCCGCCTGCAGAATGTGGGCGGCGGCAAGATTATCGATCCGTTCGGCGCGCTTGGCGCGGCTCATATCCTGTTCGATCATCGTGCGTTCGACCGCCACCGTGCTCCAGCGTTCGTCCCACAGCAGGATGGGGAGGGCGAGATCGGCGCAGTTGCGTGCGAAGGCGCGGGTCGACTGGCTGCGCGGGCTTTCCGTCCCGTCGAGGTTGAGCGGCAGGCCGAGCACGATGCCGCGGACGTGCTGCGCGGCGATCAGCTTGGCGATCGCGGCCTTGTCCGCGGTGAACTTGGTGCGGCGGATGAGGTCTGCGGGACTCGCGAAGCTCCAGCCGGCGTCGCACAGCGCCGTGCCGATCGTCTTGGTGCCGAGATCGAGCCCGATCAGGCGACCACCCTGCGGCAAGGCCGCGCGGAAATCGGTGCGGTCGAGGGTGATCATGCGCTGGCTCCGAACGCGGCGAGGCGGCGGGCGGCGTCGGCGCGGACATTGGCCCAGAACAGGCTGTAGTCGTAGACGTGGTAGTTGTTGCCGGGCAGGACGTAACCCCCCACCTCCGGCGGCGTGCCGATCAGCAGGACACCGCGCGGGTCGCAGCGCGCGGGCACCTTGCCCGGCTGGATCGTCGCCGTGCTGAGGTCGGCGCTCGGGTACAGCGTGCCGCGGTTGGCGCTGGCCGGCGCGGCGGTGCCTGCGGTGCCGGTCAACGGGTTGGTACAGACCATCGGGGTGCCCTTGCGCGGGCGGCCGTCGAAGCCGGTCGTCGTGTCGTAAAGGTCGGTGATGAGCGACGGGTCGGCGGGCTCGGCAAAGCTCTGCCACGACAGCAGGCAGCGGGCCTGATCGGGCCGGGTGCATTCGGGCAGGCCGAGCGCGGCGAGGTCGGTCGTCTTCGACACCGGCCAGCCGACGACATAGGCCGCGACGATACGACGCGCGATCGGCGTGCCGGCGATTTTTTCGCGCAGCAGCCGGGTGAGGTGGAGCGCACCCTGGCTATGGCCGGCGAGGATGATCGGGCGCTTGGGGTCGACTTGGCGCACGAAGGCGTCGAAGGCGGCGGCGACGTCGCGATAGGCGAGGTCGAGCGCCTGGGTGGCGCTGGCCTCGCTGGTCAGGAAGGCGCCGAACGTCGCCTGGCGGTAGCGCGGTGCCCAGATGTCGGCGCTGTCGTTGAACGCGCTCGCTTGGCCGCGCAGGAAGATCGCGGCGCGGGCGTTGGTCTCGGCATCGTCGAGCGCGGCGTTCCAGTGCGCGCGGCCGATGTACGAGGTGGGGTGGATGAAGAAGACCGCGGCCTTCGCCTGTCCCGCGGCGGCGGGGGTGTAGCCGGTGGGCGTCCACCGCGCGGGATTGCCGGGAAGGTCGGGGCGGGCGATCCACATCTTGGCGTTGGCATAGACGCGCGGATCGACGCTCGCCTGCGCCTGGAACGTCTCGGTCGGCACCAGCGCCATGCGCAGGATGCGGTTGCCCGCAAGGCGATAGGCGATCGCCCCGGCGATCACGAGCGCGATCAGGACGGCGAAGACATAGAGGAATTTACGCGCCAAGCGAGGCTCCCGGTTCAATGGGCGTGCTCTGCCCGATGCGGGGCGGCGGGGCAATGCGGGGTGAGGCAATCAGGATTTCGGTCCGAAACGGTCATTCGGTATTTACCAATTGTGGGTACTGCTGCCGCACAGAAGGGGAGCAGGCCATGATGATCGCCGCGGTGACCAGGGCAGATCGTGCGATTGCCATGCCGTCCATGGGCGGACGTCAGGCCGGGTTCGAAGCGGCGCTCGCGGTGCAGGCCACGCCGTCCGCCGGAGATGATGCGCGTACCAGTGCAACCGCGGCGGTGGCGGCCTTCGACCTCGACTATGGGGCCGGTGGACACAGCCGGGCCGACGTCGAAGCGCGTTATGCCGAGGGCGCGCGGACCGTCAGCGCGGCACAGGGCTTGCCCGAGGGGCGCTACGACTTTTCCGCAATGAGTCCGCGGAAACTGCGGATCGTGACCGGCCATCTCGTGCTGAGCGGAGCGGCGCGCTCCGACGCCATGGCGCAGCTGACCGCCCCGATCGATACGGGCGACGGCGGCACGACGGCCGGCGCGCCGACCGACTGGCTGGCGACGCTGAACGATCGGATCACGGATGCAAAGGCGCGGGTGGACGGTGACGCGATCTATCTGGAGTCGGCACGGTTCACGCTGCAGCGGTTCCACACGAAGAGCGATCGGGCGCCGGGCGCCGGGCCGCTCGCATCGTCGGCGCCCATGACGGCCGGCGCCAAGCTCGACGCGGCGCTGGAGGCCTTCCGCAAGGAAGGGAAGATGACGCCGGCCGAGCGCATGCGGCGGCAGGTGATGAAGGAGATGAAGATCACCGAGGACGATCTGAAGGCGATGCCGCCCGAACAGCGCGACGCAACCGAGAAGAAGATCGGTGAAGAGGTGGCGTTGCGGCTGAAGAAGCTGGGGATCGACGGCGGGGGCGCCGGTACGCGGTCGGTAGAGGAGTATGTCGCCGCACAGGGATAGAATACCCGTTACCCGTTCGCCCTGAGCCTGTCGAAGGGCGGGCGGCCGGATGCACTGGAGCCGCCTATGGAACTCCGTGTTTCGACAGGCTCAGCACGAACGAGGGGCGGCGGGGCGACCCGTCCGCAACCGAAGCTGTTGCGCCGCAGCGCGGGCTTGGTGTAGCCGCATCGGCATGTCCGTAGACACCGCCACCGTAAAGAAGGTCGCCGCGCTCGCGCGCATCGCGATCACCGACGAGGACGCCGGCCGCCTCGCCCCCGAACTCAGCAACCTGCTCGGCTGGATCGAGCAATTGGGCGAGGTCGACACCGCCGGGGTCGAGCCGATGACCGCGGTCATCCCCAACACGCTGCGCCTGCGCGACGACGTGGTGAACGCCGATCCGCTGACCGGCGGCGGCATCCGTGACGACCTGATGGCCAATGCGCCGCAGGCGGAGCACGGCTTCTTTACCGTTCCCAAGGTGATCGAATAATGACCGACCTGACCGATCTGGGCATCGCCGCGATCCGCGACGGCGTGCGCGCCGGCAGCTTTTCCGCGGTCGAGGTCGCCGACGCCTTCGTGGTGAAGGTCGCCAAGGCCAAGCCGCTCAACGCCTTCCTGGTCGAGACGCCCGACCATGCGCTCGCTGCCGCCAAGGCCGCCGATGCCGCGCGTGCCGCCGGCGAGACGCTGAAGCCGCTGGCTGGCGTGCCGATCGGCATGAAGGACCTGTTCTGCACCAAGGGCGTGGCCACCACCGCGGCGAGCCACATCTTGGAAGGCTTCACGCCGACCTATGAATCGACCGTGTCGCAGAACCTGTGGAACGCGGGCGCGGGCATGCTCGGCAAGCTGAACATGGACCAGTTCGCGATGGGCTCGTCGAACGAGACCAGCGCGTTCGGCAATGTCGTGTCGCCGTGGCGCAAGCCGGGCAGCGACGCGCCGCTCGCCCCCGGCGGATCGTCGGGCGGCAGCTCGGCGGCGGTCGCGGCGGGGCTGTGCCCGGGTGCGACGGGCACCGATACCGGCGGATCGATCCGCCAGCCCGCCGCCTTCACCGGCATCAGCGGGATCAAGCCGACCTATGGCCGCTGTTCGCGCTGGGGCACGATCGCCTTCGCCAGTTCGCTCGACCAGGCCGGGCCGATGGCGCGCGACGTGCGCGACTGCGCGATCATGCTGGAAGCGATGGCGGGCTTCGACGCCAAGGACGCGACCTCGCTGCAGCTCGACGTGCCCAAGTGGGAGCAGGAGCTGACCGGCAACCTCGCCGGCAAGCGCGTTGGCATCCCCAAGGAATATCGCGTCGACGGCATGCCTGCCGAGATCGAGGCGCTGTGGCAGGCCGGGATCGACTGGCTGAAGGATGCGGGTGCCGAGATCGTCGAGGTGTCGCTGCCGCACACCAAATATGCACTGCCCGCCTATTACATCATCGCGCCGGCCGAAGCGTCGTCGAACCTCGCGCGCTATGACGGCGTGCGCTACGGCCTGCGCGACCTGCCTGAGGGCGCGGGGCTGCAGGACATGTATGCCGCGACGCGCGCCGCGGGCTTCGGCGCTGAGGTGAAGCGCCGGATCATGATCGGCACCTATGTGCTGTCGGCCGGTTTCTACGATGCCTATTACACGCAGGCGCAGAAGGTGCGGACGCTGATCGCGCGCGATTTCGAGCGGGCTTGGCAGCAGTGCGACGTGCTGCTGGCGCCGACCGCGCCGTCGGCGGCGTTCGCGCTGGGCGATAAGTCGGCCGATCCGCTGGCGATGTACCTCAACGACGTGTTCACCGTGCCGTCGAGCCTCGCGGGCCTGCCGGCGATGAGCGTGCCGGGCGGGCTCGACAAGGACGGCCTGCCGCTGGGCTTGCAGATCATCGGCAAGGCGCTGGACGAGCAGGGCGTGCTGAACGCTGGGCTCGCGATCGAGGAGCGTGCGGGCTTCGTCGCGCGGCCGGGATCGTGGTGGTAACCGACCGGACCTTCACGACACGCAACGTCGCGATGCTGCGCGAAGCGCAGGCCGCGCTCAACGTCGCGTTCGGGGCGATCCTCAGCGCCTATGTCGGGATCTCGCTCGCCGAGATCGACAACCATCCGTTCGACCACCACGTGCTCGCGCGGTTCTTCATCGCGCTGGCGGTGTTCATCCTGGGGCTGTCGGTCGGCAACAGCCTGATCCTGCGGGGCGAATTCCGGCTGAGCGCGATCTTCCTGATCCTGGCGCTGATCGCCGCGGTCTTCGCGCATCACGAGGGCACGGTGCTGCGCTTCGAGGGCGCGATCCTGCGCATCCTGGCCGGCTGCTGGGTCGTCGCGCTGCTCGGCAGCAACATTGCGCTGACCGCGATCAACTATCTTCATCATCGGAATCGAACATGAGCGACTATCGCATCCAGGGCGCCACCGGCGAATGGGAGGTCGTGATCGGCCTGGAAGTCCACGCCCAGGTCACGTCCAACGCCAAATTGTTCTCGGGCGCCGCGACCGCCTTCGGCGCGGAGCCGAACACGCAGGTCAGCCTGGTCGACGCGGCGATGCCGGGCATGCTGCCGGTGCCGAACATGGAGTGCATCCGCCAGGCGGTGCGCACCGGCATGGCGATCGACGCGCAGATCAATACGTGGTCGCGGTTCGACCGGAAAAACTATTTCTATGCCGATCTGCCGCAGGGCTATCAGATCAGCCAGCTCTACCATCCTCTGGTCGGCGAGGGCGCGGTCGAGATCGCGCCCGACGACAAGAATCCGGACGCGACCAAGACGATCGGCGTCGAGCGCATCCACGTCGAACAGGACGCGGGCAAGCTGATGCACGACCAGCATCCGACGCGGTCGTATGTCGACCTCAACCGTTCGGGCGTGGCGCTGATGGAGATCGTCAGCCGGCCGGACATGCGATCGCCGGCCGAAGCGGGGGCGTATCTCACCAAGCTGCGCTCGATCCTGCGCTATGTCGGCAGCTGCGACGGCAACATGGATCAGGGGTCGATGCGCGCCGACGTCAACGTCTCGGTCCGCAAGCCGGGCGACGCATTCGGCACGCGCACCGAAACGAAGAACGTCAATTCGGTGCGCTTCGTGATGCAGGCGATCGAGCATGAGGCGCTGCGTCAGGTCGAGGTGCTGGAGAGCGGCGGCACGATCGTGCAGGAAACGCGCCTGTTCAATCCGGACACCGGCACGACGCGGTCGATGCGCTCGAAGGAAGACGCGCACGATTACCGCTATTTCCCCGATCCCGACCTGCTGCCGCTCGAGCTGGACGAGGCGTTCCTGGCGGACTGCCGCGCCAGCCTGCCCGAGCTGCCCGACGCCAAGCGTGCGCGCTACGAAGCCGCCGGCATCTCGCCCTATCAGGCGGGCGTGCTGACCGCTGAGGTGGAGGCGGCGCGCTGGTTCGACGCGCTGCTCGACGCGGGCGCGAAGCCGGTCGCGGCGGCGAACTGGACGACGTCGGAACTGTTCGGCGCGCTCAACCGCGTCGGCAAGAGCATCGCCGAATCGCCGGTGTCGCCGACGCAGGCGGCCGAACTGCTGGCGCTGGTCGCCGACGGCACCTTGTCGGGCAGCCTGGCGAAGCAGGTGTTCGAGGTGATGCTGGAGACGGGCGAGGCGCCAGCCAAGATCGTCGAGGATCGTGGCCTCAAGCAGACCAGCGACACCGGCGCGATTGAGGCGGTGATCGCCGAGGTGCTGGCGAAGAACCCCGGCCAGCTGGAACAGTATCGCGGCGGCAAGGAGGCGCTGTTCGGCTTCTTTGTCGGCCAGACGATGAAGGCGATGGGCGGCAAGGCCAATCCGGGCGTGGTCAACGAGCTGCTCAAGAAAGCGCTCGCCGGCTGATGGTCACGCGGATCGCCCGGTGCCGGTGCGGACAATTGTCCGCGACCTGCACGGGCGATCCGGTGCGGGTGTCGGTGTGCCACTGTCGCGGGTGCCGGCGGCTGACCGGCGGCGCCTTCTCCGCGCAGGCGCGCTTTCCCGCCGAGGCGGTGACGCTGGCAGGTGCGTTCCAGACATGGGAACGCGTTGGCGACAGCGGTCGTCGCGCCTGGTTTCGCTGGTGTCCGAACTGCGGTGCCACCGTGATGTTCGTCAACGAAGGCTATGAGGACATGCCGGCAATCCCGATCGGCGCCTTTGCCGATGACGATGCGCCGACCCCGACGCTGTCGATCTTCGAAGCAAGCAAGCTGCCGTGGGTGGCGGTGGCCGGCGAGGGGATCGAGCATTTCGCCTGATCTGCACCCGCCAGTGAGATCGTATCCGCCAGTTCTTCGTCATTGCGAGCGGAGCGACGCAATCCAGGGCGTCCTGCTCCGGCTCTGGATTGCTTCGCTGTGCTCGCAATGACGCAGGATTCTGCGTAACGTCGCGATGTGTTCGACGAGGACAGGGGCATGGAAATGAAGAGGCTCGCCTGCGTGGCGTTTGCATTGATGGCGATGCCGGGCGCGGCCCAGCAGATGCCGCCACCCCCCACGCCGCTGCCCCGCGTCGCGCTCGACACGACCGCGGGCCGCATCGTGATCGAAGCCGATACGCGGGCCGCGCCGATCACGGCCGGCAATTTCCTGAAATATGTCGACGGCAAGCGGCTGGATGGCGTCGTCTTCTACCGTGCGGTCAAGGTCGCGGACAAATTCGGCTTCGTGCAGTTCGGCGCCAACGGCGATCCCAAGCGCGTGCTGCCGCCGATCAAGCATGAGCCCACGACGCAGACCGGGCTGCATCACACCGATGGTGCCTTGTCGGTCGCTCGCTTCGCGCCCGGCACCGCACGCGGCGACTTTACGATCAGCGTCGGCGATCAGCGCGCCTCGCTCGACGCCGATCCGTCGAAACCGGGCGACAATTTGGGCTATGCCGCCTTCGGCCACGTGGTCGAGGGGATGGATGTGGTGACGAAGATCATGGACGCACCCGTTTCGCCGACCGCGACGATCCAGGGATCGTTCAAGGGCGAGGTGCCTGTCGAGGCGGTGAAGGTGCTGACGGCACGGCGGGTGCCGGTGGGGACTGCGGTCAAGCCTTGAGGCGGGGGCGGTGACCTGACGAGGGGGCGGCCGAAAGGTCGGCCGCCCCAGTTGCCTTATTGTTGCGTCAGGTCCTGGTTCTTGACCTCGCCACCGGTGCCGCTGTTGCCGTCGAACTCGCCGGTGTCCGTGAAGCGCACCGGCTCCGGGCCGCCTTCGCCGCGCGCGACCGCGTCGGCGCGTGCTTCGACCGCCTGTTCGATATCGCTGCGCTCATCCTTGCGCGTGTCTGCCCGCAGCGCATCGGGATTGCCCTCGGGCGCATCGTCCGGCAGCGCCTCGACCGTGTCGTTGTGCCGATCGGTCATATCAGATCTCCGCCGGCTGCGACGTGCCGGGATCGCCAGCGGGCGTGGTGGGCGAGGGGATGTCGACGTCGGGCGTCGGCGGCGTGATTTCGGGCGGCGGTGCGCTCGGCTGGACCGGCTGGCTGGGCTGGGCGGGCGTTTCGGGTGGGGGCTGGGTCGCCATGGTGACACTCTCCTTCACCCCGCCAAACGTCCCGCAGCCCAGCGGGTTGCGGCGCCCCTTGCTTGCGCGCGCCGTGCTGGTATAGACGCGCGCCCAAGGGAATGCCCTTCGAAGTACCGCTTCGATGGGATTCCTATCGGCGGGTCCTTCGTGCGGGCGTGGCGGAATTGGTAGACGCAGCAGGTTTAGGTCCTGCCATCGCAAGATGTGGGGGTTCGAGTCCCTTCGCCCGCACCAGTCCCGCCGCTCCGAGCGCGGGACGGCAGCTAAAGATTTTTCGTCAGATTTCTCAAGATTGAAGGCCGGATATGCAGACTGTCGAGACGTTGAACGAGGGCCTGAAGCGCACCTACACGCTGACCATCACGCCGAAGGACATCGATGCCAAGGTCGATGCCGAAGTGAAGCGCGTCGCGCCGCAGGTGAAGATGCCCGGCTTCCGTCCCGGCAAGGTGCCCGTGAACCTGGTGCGCAAGATGCACGGCGAGGCGCTGGCCGCCGACGCGCTCAACAGCGCGATCCAGGAAGGCGTGCAGTCGCTGGTCGCCGACAAGCAGCTGCGCCCCGCGATGCAGCCCTCGGTCGCGCTGAACGACGATTATGCGCCGGGCAAGGACGCGGTCGTCACCGTCGAGATGGAAGTGCTGCCCGCCGTGCCGACGCCGGCCATCGACGCGCTGAAGCTGGAGCGTCTGACCGTGCCCGTCGCCGATGAAGCGGTGGACGAGCAGCTGCAGAAGTTCGCCGACCAGTCGAAGAAGTGGGACGATGCGGCCGAGGACAAGGCCGCTGAGATGGGTGACCTCGTCACCGTCGACTTCGTAGGCAAGACCAGCGACGGCGTTGCGTTCGACGGCGGCACCGGCACCGACATGGGCGTCGAGCTCGGCTCGGGTCGCCTGATCCCGGGCTTCGAGGACCAGCTCGTCGGCGTGAAGCTGGGCGAGGAAAAGACGCTCAACGTCACCTTCCCGGAAGACTATGGCGCCAAGGAACTCGCCGGCCAGGCCGCGACGTTCGACATCACCGTCAAGAAGATCCAGGTCGCCGGCGAGAGCAAGATCGACGAGGATCTGGCCAAGAACCTCGGCCTCGAGAGCCTCGAGCAGCTGCGTGGCCTGATCAAGGGTCAGATCGAGCAGGAGCATAACGGCCTCACCCGCACGCACATGAAGCGCAAGCTGCTCGACCAGCTCGCCGAGGGTCACGATTTTGAAGTGCCGCCGTCGATGGTCGAAGCCGAGTTCGCGCAGATCTGGCAGCAGCTGGAGCATGAAGCGACGCACGAGGAAGATCCCGCCGCGGCGATGGCCGAGATGGAAGCCGAGCGCGACGATTACCGCAAGATCGCCGAGCGCCGCGTGCGCCTGGGCCTGCTGCTGTCGGAAATCGGCCAGGCGAATGGCGTCGAAGTGACCCAGCAGGAAATGAACCGCCTGATCGGTCAGGCCGCGCAGCAGTATCGCGGCGAGGACCAGCGTCGCTTCATCCAGTATATCCAGCAGGAGCCGATGGCGGCCGCCCAGCTGCGTGCGCCGCTGTATGAGGACAAGGTCGTCGACTTCCTGTTCGGCAAGGCCGAAGTGACCGACCGCGACGCGACCCGCGAAGAGCTGGAAGCCGCGATCGAGAGCGAAGACGGCTTCGCGACCGGCACGCACAGCCACGACCACGACAACCACAAGCCGCGCAAGTCGGCGAAGAAGACCGACGCGGGTGCCAAGGACGAAGGCGGCGAGGCCAAGCCCGCCAAGAAGGCCGCGGCGAAGAAGCCGGCCGCCAAGGGCGAAGACGCCGGCGCGGTCGAAGCGCCTGCCGGTGACGAGGCGGCTCCCGCCAAGAAGCCGCGCGCCAAGAAGGCCGCCGCGCCTGTCGAGGCCGAAACCGCGGTGACCGAATCGTCGCCGGAAGCGGCCGAAGCCGCCGAGGGCACCGAAGCCGCCGACGCGCCGGCAAAGAAGCCGCGCGCGAAGAAGGCCGCGGCGAAGACCGAAGGCTGATCATGATCGGGGGAGGGGGCTGCGGCCCTCTTCCCTTCTTCGTCATCCCGGCGAACGCCGGGATCCATGGACGCGCGCGGCTGGCGGTGGACCCGCTCCCGATGTTCCGTATCCATGGATCCCGGCGTCCGCCGGGATGACGAGTATCTGGGTATACGGCTCCGTGAGGGTGGAGGCATGAGCATCGTGACGCAGCCGACGATCGCAGTCCTGCTGCCCTGTTACAACGAAGCCGCCGCGATCGGACAGACGGTGGCCGGCTTTCGCGCCGCGCTGCCGGATGCGACCATCTACGTCTACGACAACAATTCCACCGACGCGACGATCGCCGTCGCGCACGAGGCTGGCGCGGTCGTCCGCACCGAGCGCATCCAGGGCAAGGGCAACGTCGTCCGCCGGATGTTCGCGGACATCGATGCCGACGTCTATGTGATGGCCGATGGCGACGCGACCTATGACGCGGCCTCGGCACCGGCGCTGGTCGCGCGGCTGCTGTCCGAGCAATGCGACATGATCGTCGGCAGCCGGGTCAGCCAGGTGCAGGAAAGCTATCGCCGCGGCCATCGCTTCGGCAATGCGCTGCTCACCGGCATGCTCGCGCGCCTGTTCGGGCGCAGCTTCACCGACATCCTGTCCGGCTATCGCGTCTTTTCGCGCCGTTTCGTCAAGAGCTTCCCGTCACTGTCGTCGGGCTTCGAGATCGAGACCGAGATCAGCGTCCACGCGCTCGAACTCAAGATGCCCTGTGCCGAGATCGAAACGCCCTATTATGCGCGCCCGGAAGGGTCGGCGTCGAAGCTCAGCACCTATGGCGACGGCTTCCGCATCCTCAACACCATCCTGACGCTCTATCGGATCGAACGGCCGTTGCTGTTCTTCGGCGCGATCGGGGCGCTGTTCGCGGCGGTGGCGGTCGTGCTCGGCGTACCGCTGGCGATCACGTACATGCACACGCATCTGGTGCCGCGTTTCCCCACCGCCGTCCTCATCACCGGGCTGATGATCATCGCCGCGCTGTGCGGCTTTGCGGGGCTGATCCTCGACACGGTGGTGCGCGGCCGGCGCGAGGTGCGCCGGCTTGCCTATCTGGGACACAAGGCGCCCCAAAGCGGGGCTTGAACTCCCCCGCGCGAGCGCCGATGTTGGCGGCCTCAAGGGCATAAGAGAGACTTTCATGCACAATCCGTTCGAGACCGGCGATTTCGCGAACCATCTGGGGCGCGCAGGCCTTGGCTTGCAGCAGACCCAGGCTGGCCTCGTGCCGATCGTGATCGAACAGTCGAACCGCGGCGAACGCTCGTTCGACATCTTCAGCCGCCTGCTGCGCGAGCGGATCATCTTCGTCACCGGCGGTGTCGAGGACGGGATGGCCAGCCTGATCACCGCGCAGCTGCTCTTCCTCGAGTCCGAGAACCCGAAGAAGGACATCTTCATGTACATCAACTCGCCGGGCGGTGTCGTCACGGCGGGCATGGCGATCCATGACACGATGCAGTATATCCGTCCGCGCGTCGGCACGGTCTGCATCGGCCAGGCGGCGTCGATGGGCAGCTTCCTGCTCGCGAGCGGTGAGCCGGGCATGCGCGTCGCGCTCACCAACGCACGCATCATGATTCACCAGCCGTCGGGCGGCGCGCAGGGCATGGCCAGCGACATCGAAATCCAAGCCAAGGAAATCCTGCGCATCCGCAAGCGGATGAACGACCTGTACGCGCAGTACACCGGTCAGCCGCTCGAGGAGATCGAGCGTCGCATGGACCGCGACACGTTCCTGGAGGCCAATGAAGCCAAGGAGTTCGGCCTGGTCGACGAGGTGTTCGACAAGCGTCCGACCCCGGCCGAAGACGTCGCCCAAGCGGCCTGAGAACACGCCTGGGCGTGACTTTAGTGACTTTTCGACGTTGTGATATGCGTACCGGCCGGTCTACCATGACCGGCCTCACCAGCGGGGAAAGCCCCGCGACAAGGAAGTGTGAATGACGAAATTGAGCGGTGGCGACTCGAAGAGCACCCTCTATTGCTCGTTCTGCGGCAAGTCGCAGCACGAGGTGCGCAAGCTCATTGCGGGACCGACCGTGTTCATCTGCGACGAGTGCGTCGAGCTGTGCAACGACATCATCCGTGAAGAGACGAAGTCGGCACTCGTCAGCAAGAAGGACGGCGGCGTCCCCACGCCCCAGGAAATCTGCAACGTCCTCGACGATTACGTCATCGGCCAGAAGCAGGCGAAGCGCGTCCTGTCGGTCGCGGTCCACAACCATTACAAGCGCTTGAACCACGGCGCGAAGGGCGCTGACGTCGAGCTCGCCAAGTCGAACATCCTGCTCGTCGGCCCGACCGGCTGCGGCAAGACGCTGCTCGCGCAGACGCTGGCGCGCATCCTCGACGTGCCGTTCACGATGGCCGACGCGACGACGCTGACCGAAGCCGGCTACGTCGGCGAGGACGTCGAGAATATCATCCTGAAGCTGCTTCAGGCGTCCGATTACAACGTCGAGCGGGCGCAGCGCGGCATCGTCTATATCGACGAGATCGATAAGATCAGCCGCAAGGCCGAGAATCCCTCGATCACGCGCGACGTGTCGGGCGAGGGCGTGCAGCAGGCGCTGCTCAAGCTGATGGAAGGCACGACCGCCAGCGTTCCGCCGCAGGGTGGCCGCAAGCATCCGCAGCAGGAATTCCTGCAGGTCGATACGACGAACATCCTGTTCATCTGCGGCGGCGCGTTCAGTGGCCTCGAGAAGATCATCGGCGACCGTTTGCAGGGCAAGTCGATCGGCTTCGGTGCCTATGTCGCCGCGCCGGAAGAAAAGCGGACTGGCGAGTATCTGCGCCAGACCGAGCCGGAAGATCTGCTCAAGTTCGGCCTGATCCCCGAATTCGTCGGCCGTCTGCCGGTGATCGCGACGCTGGAAGACCTCGACGTCGAGGCTCTGGTCAAGATCCTGAAGGAGCCGAAAAACGCGCTGGTCAAGCAGTACCAAAAGCTGTTCGAGATGGAGCAGGTAGAACTGGGCTTCACCGACGATGCACTCGTTGCGGTCGCCAAGAAGGGTATCGAGCGCAAGACCGGCGCCCGCGGCCTGCGGTCGATCTTGGAGGGCATATTGCTCGACACGATGTTCGACCTGCCCGGCATGGATGGCGTCGACGAGGTGATGATCGACAAGGACGTGATCGAGGGCCGCAAGGAACCGATCCGCGTCTATGCCGAAAAGAAGAAGGACGGCGCCGGCGCGGCGGCGTAAAATTGTAAGACGGCAAGGGAAGGGGCGTCGCGAAAGCGGCGCCCTCACATGGGAGTTCTCAGGTCAAGAGGCTGTGCGGTAGAGCGTGCAGCCTCTTTCCTTCCGCACAATCATATCTGTTCTACCTTGCCGGTTCGGCTGCCAGCCGCAGCAATGAACCAAAACAGC